>Ga0207153_1200_pt1 | contig 11728 bp, 18 predicted proteins | sample Alteio_BWMinHeat_27_FD_153580 | JGI IMG/M metagenome (GOLD analysis project Ga0207153, IMG submission 153580) | Enriched cells from forest soil in Barre Woods Harvard Forest LTER site, Petersham, Massachusetts, United States -... | ecosystem: Environmental > Terrestrial > Soil > Temperate forest >...
CGGAACCTTATTGTTTTGCCCGACTTGGCCAGCTCGGACTCTGTCTCTGGGATTCAAAATCGAGATCAAGTTCAAGGGAGCGTGCAAGCTTTTCACGTACGGAGTCTGTCCCTAATGGTGATCAATATTGAGCAGACCCGTAGGAATGCGGGTCTGTATCGTTGGAGGCTTGTTCGACGTGCAGGCGACAGTGCTCCATGTCTTCCAGTCGACGCGAAATGTGGGCCGAACTCAACATAGTCGCTCTAGTGGAAGTGGATTTGCAGAAAATGCGGGTACGGATTGTGTTGGCGCGTGAGGCGATCAGAGAACGATTGCGAGAACTGAAAGAAGCTAAGGGCCTTCACGGTGAAACGCATCGCATTGAGGACGCGCGGGATCACGGCTGAATCGAGGCTTTTAACGAAAGGAAATACAAATGTTGATACTGATTATTATCTTGGTGTTGGTCTTAGGAGGCGGCGGAGGATACTACGGCAATAGCCGCTGGGGCTATGGAGGGGGGTGCGGGCATAGGGCTGGGCACCATACTGTTGGTTCTTCTCATAGCGTACGTGTTGGGCGTTTTCCACTGAGGCGGCTACCCTTCAAGCACCAATCCAATCGTGTCGGAAAGTTCATCACCTCTCCTGATCCATGAAGTCAGTCCTTAAGGCTGGCAAGGCTGTTATCGTTTGTTGGCTTCCACAGCCTCAACTGCGGAGGTTTTCCGATCTCGGTGAGGCTCGGTCCGCAGGACCCCCATACGCAGTTCACAGCCTTCCCCAGTCGCTGCCCCACAAGTAGGACACGACACGGACAATATCTGCCCAGAGTCAGTTCCTGCTTTTCATAGCGACTTAATGCAACGGTCCGCAGCCGTAACAATGTTCAATATTGCTGATTTTAAAAGATACTAGTGCAAACCGCAGGCTTCATTCGGCCCTCCATGTAGTTTTTCCGATTGTGAGCAATAGTGAACATCTTTCGTGATTATAGTTTGCACAAGATGTTAGGACTTGTAGCTTCGCAAATCGGAGATTGCTTTTGGCAACGGCAACGAAATCGGCCGAGAAAACGCGCGACTTCGACCCAAGGAAATTCCTTGCCACCATCGGAGAGGGCAGGAAAGTTGTGACCTTTCTCAAGAAGAAAACCATCTTTACGCAGGGAGATGAAGCTGATGCAATCTTCTACATCCAGGACGGCAAGGTTCGACTCACTGTCGTGTCCAAGATCGGCAAGGAAGCAACCCTGGGCATATTGAGCGAGGGAGAGTTCTTTGGGGAAGGTGGTCTGGCTGGGCAGCCGTTACGCATGGGATCCGCAACCGCCATGACGGACTGCGAACTGCTGCAAATCGATAAGAAGGCAATGATGCTGGCGCTTCACAGAGAGCACGCCTTCTCGGATCTGTTCGTAGCATATCTCCTGGCACGAAACATCCGGTACGAAGAGGACCTGGTAGACCAACTCTTCAATTCCAGCGAAAAGAGACTAGCTCGGCTTTTGCTCTTGCTGGCTCACTTTGGGAAGGAAGGAGTCCCCGAAACTGTAATTCCTAGAATCAGCCAGGAAACGCTCGCAGAGATGATAGGCACTACCCGGTCCCGAGTAAGTTTTTTCATGAACAGATTCAGAAAGTTGGGATTCCTTGACTATGGCGGGAGCGGACTTCAAGTTCATAGTTCACTCCTGAATGTCGTTCTCCACGATTAGTTGGCGCGCCGCAATGCCACGAAACTGAGCTTCGAGACAGCAATGGGCGATCAGGTAATAGCTGGATCTAATCCGGAGAGTCGCGCTATTTTCATCGCGACAAACACCTCCAACAGAGTCGCTGTATTACGAACACTCCCAGAGATGGAGATGAGCGCCTCTGAGACAAGGGGATGTTGCCCCGCCAATACGTTAAGACGATCACTCACATCGTAGAGTTGCTGAACTTCGTGCAGGATCGCATTTGGTTGCATTAGACACCCGGCTTTCCTGAGATTCCAACTAGAGAAGCACTTTCAGACGGGCGGACTTGGTTCGGGGAACCTGAATAGGGTTCGGGGGTCGGTTCGATTCTGCGAACCTTCATAAATGCAACAAATAGGATCGGCGGGGCTACGCTTTCATCCTGCGAGCGCTCTAGCAGCGCAACGTGAGTATCCCCGAACCCGCCATCGAGCGAAAACAGTACCACAAGGACGATCAATAGGGTTTCCATGTTGAACCTCACTCTAGTAAAAGGAAGGTGGACTGCGCTTGTAACGGGTCGTCTCACTTCTTCACCACTCAACATGCTAGAACTGGCGAAGATGGCTGTCTGGTCACATTGGATCACATGAAGGCGCTCGGTTCGAACGCACCGGCAGCTTAAGCTAAACCTTCAAAGCGGTAGCCGTGAGCAATACTGAGCAGCGGAAGCTCATCGTCCTTCAGCATACTTGGTCAGATCCGCATACTTTGCGACCAGGAGGGATTATGTTAGGTTACGGTTTGATTGGCACACTTGTGGTGATTCTGTTGGTTGTTTTTATCGTGCGCAGTGTGTGAACTCCTCCTGGACGGAGCAGTGAATGCGACAACCAGAGAACACCTTCGCGATGAACACGGGAGCAAGCGGAAGCTACTTGCATGCCGAGCAAATCGTTTGTTTGCTGCGGGATCTCGCCGAGCGGTTGGCGAAAGGCAAGGGCGTTGACTCTGATGACGCCCGCCGTCAGTTGCACGCGATCAATCATGCAGCGCGTCAAGTTCTCGTGGCTGGGCGAACCGCGGCAGCTTCGACATCGGAGCCGGGAAATGCGGGAGTCGCCTTGACCTATCCATAGCAAAGACACAAATTCATTTGGTTGGTCCATCTGAGCGTCATCGTGACCGATTCGGCGACATCAAGCCGGGCAGTGTGCTTCTGCGACAAGCGGGGGACGACCGACAGCCGGATTCATGGAACCGAAGCAGGCAGCAAAGAGGATTCGGCCAAGAGAAGACGATAACGTATAACCGTGGACACCGACATGCACTCGAACTCGATGAATCTAAGCCGGCCCGCGATCCTATGCGTGTTGGTGCTTTGTTTCGCCGCCGCCGCGCAAGATCAGGGTTCCCCGCTGTCTGCCGCCGAACTCGTTCATGAGGTTGCAGCCAATGAGCTGGTGGATCGCGCGCAGCAGCGGAAGTGGATGTATCTTGTCGACAAACGCGAGGGGAATCAGACTGTCACGGAAGAGCAGGTAGAGACGAAAGACGGCCCCTTCTATCGTTTACTTGCAATCGACGGCGTTCCGCTCGACCCTGACCGGCGGCAAAAGGACGATGCGCGCATGGAGAGCCTTTTGCATGATCCCAGCCAACTACTGAAGCTCAAGCGAGCCCATGACGAGGACGAGCAGAAACTCGAAACACTCATACACCTGATGCCGGACGCTTTTCTTTATGACTACGACGGTGTCGAAGGAAATCTTGTCCGACTCAAATTCTTTCCCAATGGCGGCTACCATCCACCAACGTACGAGGCTCGCGTAGTACACAGCCTGGCCGGAACGATCCTAATCGATACCCAGCAGAGGCGCCTGGCCAAGTTCTCCGGCAGACTCATAAACCGAGTGGAATTTGGTTATGGGTTCCTCGGCCGCATCGACGATGGCGGCACCATCGAGATTGGGCGTGTTCCGGTCGGTCCATCCCAGTGGAAGACTGCCTTGATCAATATTCAGCTATCCGGACGTCTGGTTTTCTTCAAGACGATCAGCAAACAGGAATGCGAAACCCGGTCGGATTTCCGTGCAGTTTCCGCTGACCTGAGCCTCTCGCAGGCCAGCCAACTGCTTCATGCTCGCTTGGTCGATCCCTTGGTTCCAGTGGTCGCGAGCAGCCCTGGACGGTAGCCGCTGTGCCAATGGGAGGAAATATGGCAAACAAGGAATGGACAGTTAAAGAACTGACGGATGCTTTGAAACAGTTCCCGTTGGACGCCAAGGTCTATTACGAGATGGGACCCAATGGCCCAGCAACAATTGGGAAGGCGCAATACCTCAAGGCCTTGGGTAAGGACGACGAGATGGGTGTGCTGCTGGACCGGTAGTCCGCCCCAAAGAAGGTCCACAGCTGCCCCTCGCGGTCTCCCATAGATATGTAAGAGCTCATGGAGCAGCACCATCCCACGGAACATGACTCGAGAAGGCGATGAGCTCGCCCATTCCGCTGTCGGATTCCCTACTGGAGGCCAAGATCGTGACATCAGCTCGAGTCTTGTTGCGTGCTAGACTTTTTTGAGCGACGGTGAATGGCGTCTCGTTCGACCGTCATCATCCCACTTGACGACCGCGTCCTCTTCGTTAGCTCGCTCTACCGTGCCGAATTCTCCCGTCGGTTTTCCGAAATCTCCCAATCCCTCGACGCGATCTCCAGCATTCAGTTCCTGGTCGGTGGCGGGAGGCTCGGTTAGCGCTGGCTTCTTGGAACGGTCTGAATCAGGCGTTGCACCGGGGTATGAAAGGGGCGGTTGAGCGGCTCTTCGCAGTTTGGGTATCGGCTTATTGGTGATCTGGGTCATATTCCACCTTTCGCTTCGGTCCGAGCCGCATCCGTCGCTGCGACCGTCATCTCCTCGACAGGTCGAGCATAGTCCCGAAGAAAACGGTTGGGCTGGTCCACGTTGCACAGTTCTGACAATTCGGTCTGCCTCAGGTCGGATGGCGAATTTGCTTTATCGCTGTCTTCGAACCACCCGACTGACACCCGTCACATTCAGACAGCAACCGACAGGCTCCGAAAAGATTATCCGGTGTGGCAAGCCCGCTTCCCGAGGACTGAAACGTGCTTGTCACTGCTGGTATGGCTGGCGCAGAAAACCCCCTCCCCGCCGGCTTCGTAAGTTCCAGCTAGTCGGCTACTTCATCGCAGTCAGGATGGGTGTAACAAAATGCGATCCGATGGGCGGTCAAGCTGATAGGGTTCCATGAGGCACTCCTATGATTTCGGTAGGCGAAGAATGGACAGGCGAAGTGTAGGCTGAGGGTGTGCCGATCTTAGGCTGAAAGAAAAACTGATGGTTCTCAGTTCTGCCTTCAACCAGAGTGTGGGTTTTGCTTATAGTGATCTTCCTAGCCCAACCAAGGTCGGAGATCTGGACGTTTTTCAGGTTGACGTCGAGGTCCTCGGTGACGGCCTTTCCACTAGTGAGGATGGCGATGTACTGCAGCATAGCCTTGCGGCGATTGCCCAAGCCCGGTATCTTTACGGCGCACACTTGCAGCGAGCCGCAGAGCTTCCCCACAACGAGTGTGGCCAAAGCTGCGCCCTCAACATCCTCCGCGATGATTAGCAATGGTTTGCCACTCTTTGTGATCCGCTCAATAAGCGGGAGCAGGTCATTCTTGGAACTGAGTTTCTTTTCGTGAATGAGAATGTAGGAGTCCTCAAGCCTCGCTTCCATGCGCTCCGGATCCGTGATGAAGTATGGCGAAAGGTAGCCGCAATCGAATTGCACGCCGACAGGTTGTAGTTTGCTGCCGCTTGGGAGCATGGAGCTCCCGTCGCAAATGGCGCTAGCTTCTTCCATTGCAGCCGAAGTGTGGTTGTTCGTTGAAGCAAGTTGCCTAGTCATACTTGCAGGACCTCCGTCAGGCCTGCCGCATGGGCATGCTGTTCCGTGCGAGAGTACTGGGTCGGGGTAGATAGAATGTTGGCTCCATTCAGAGAAACAGTAAAAATCCGAACTTCACTGCCTTATACCCTCCGCCGATTTTCTGACACTGTTCGTCTTCGAAAGTCCACCCCTCCGACCGTGTGAAAAAGCGGCACGTTGTTTCCCGGCCGAGATTCTACATTTCGCAGATCGGTGTGGACTGTTCAAAACTGCTCGATATGAAAACAATTCTACGATTGCCAGCTTCTGGGTCAGGGAGAGACTTCACCTCTCAGGTGCCAGCCCCTCGTGCCGCCTAGCCTCGTACCACAATGCTAGTTCGACTCGGTTCCAGAGCCCCAGCTTGTCGTAGATCACGCGGAGGTGGTTCTTGACGGCGTGTTCCGACACGCCGATTGCTTCCGCGACTTCACCGTTCTTGAGGCCCTGGGCAACCAAAGCAATGACCTGCTTTTCGCGTTCACTCGGGGTTCGGACCCCGTAGAGTTGTTCTGCTGGCATGGCTCGCTCGGCCACCACAGTGTGCGTGATATGCTCAACTGGAGGGTGATTTCTGAGGCTGTTGACCCTTGCAGTAGCTATCCGGTGATTTATCTATGGACGCCGGCCCAGTCGAACAGTTTTTCTCCTTACATCCAACTACCCAATCAAGGTACTTAGATCACGGCCGGAGCAAGACTTTGGGACGACAAGACCGGACCTATTTCCTCGGAATGGATCAGAAAATCCCGCCAGAGATTTTGAGCCGGAAGAAACCCACGCTCATAGGTCAGGCGGAACCGCCTATCACAACGCTGTGCGATGGACCACGCATCTTGTTCAACCGTGTATACGCTAACCTCATCCATAGATTGCGCCCCCGACTGACGACTATGTTATCAACGGCGTATTCGGTCGTCTGGTCAAGAATGCTCGCTTCTTCGGATGCCGTGCGACCCGTAAGATCGCCGACTCCCAGGTCCGGTGTGGGGAAAAAGGGGCTTCGAGAAGAAAACGCCTATGCCTGAGCGTGAGGGGCCATCATTTCAGGGAGGCTTTCATCTCATCGTGCTTACTGAAACTGATGCGGAGGATACGTTCGGTGCCGACAGGGAAATTGCCGATTAGTATATGAGACTGGTCGTAGAAGGGATTGCTGGCTTGGACCCGTATACGCACCTGGTGCTCTCCGGGCGTGATCTGCACCTTCAACGAGTCTGCACTATGCGCTCTGCGAAACAATCCCAGTGTTTTCTTCACCGCCGGCTGGAGTTTGCGACGCAACACGGTTTGATCGTCAACCCAAACTGTAATGTTGCCCTGTGGGAATCGACTCTCCACTTGAATGGATACAATCGCGGCGTGACCTGGTGTTATGGGCGCAGGCACAGAACGAGCTTTCGGCGATGGAGCGGATGTAGGGGTATCGGTATCTGTTTTGTCAGTTGTCGCGGCAGGGGAGGTGTTCGCCGGTGCAATTAACGGTGGAGTCCGATCCGGACGGTGAGGAAGGACTTGCCACTCGATACTGAACAATCCGACTCCCAGGAGTAGCAGAACGATCGCGCTCCCCGACGGGAAAGCAGCCCACATCTTCGGAACCTTGGAAAAGAAGTTCTTGAATATCTGGCCAAACTTCCGAAGAACAAATCTAAACGGGTAGGCTCCCGATCCCTGCTTCACACCGACTTTCCGTTCAACACGCTTGATATGATCGAGAGATGCTGACGGTGCGGTCGGATGCGTAGCTTTGCTCCAGGACTCGTGCCCGGCAAGTACATTTTGTAGATCGAGGGCCATTTCCATCCCTCGCCGGTAACGCAACGCGGGATCTTTTGCCAGGGCGCGAGAGAGAACATGATCCAGTCCAGTGGGCAGATTTAGGTCGAAGGTCGCGGCGGGCACGGGCTCGTGGTTGACCACCTTGAAGGAGATCGTGATGGGACTGTTTCCCTGAAACGGTCGGTGACCGGTGAGAAGCATGTAAAGGATCACGCCGAGTGAAAAGAGATCGGAACGACCGTCGACTGGTTCCCCGTTCAATTGCTCCGGCGACATGAACGATGGCGTTCCCAAGACCTGACCGTGGAATGTCAGGTTGTTGTCGAGGTTCAGCTTGGCGACGCCAAAGTCGGCTATCTTTGCGTGTCCGTCTTCGGTCAGCAGAATGTTGGCGGGCTTAATATCCCGGTGAATAACGTCTTGTCCGTGTGCACAGTCGAGTGCCTCCGCGAGTTCGACCGCCAATCCAACAGCCACATCAGGCGCCAGCCTGCTTTTCTCTTGAAGAAGCACATCCAGCGATTTCCCGCTGATGTACTCCATAACGAGATAAGGATCATGCGTTTCTGGTTCCTCGCCGACGTCAAAAATGGTAACAATACCGGGATGGGAGAGGCGCCCAGCCGCTTCGGCCTCGCGCAGGAACCGCTCGCGAAACTCGCACTGTGCTTCACGAGGTTGATGGGCAAGCGAAATGCTTTTGATTGCGACCACGCGGTTAATCTTTGGATCCCGAGCTCGGTACACGACGCCCATCGCCCCTCGCCCGATTTCGTCGAGGATCTCATACCGCCCGAAGCGTCGATTACTAAAGGTCTCCATCCGACAGTCTTTGCTTTAGGGATAGCACAAATGCAAACACTCGACTGTTCGCTACACTTCCTTTCCGGTTACGTCGGTAACTGTGCGGGTCGAACCGCGTCGTTCTGAGAATCTGTCTTGAGAAAAACGCGCAATGGTTGACCGATTCGTGCTCAATGGTTGGGGGCGACTGTATCTCATGCGCTAGTTGGGCTAGGCATCAACAAACGAGTGAGGCTCTCGCGTCAGAGGCTGCTCCTTCAGTTCGTGCCAAGCTGCCCGCGATTCTGCGACTGACGCCTTTTGCGCCAGCAAACCGAACACATCCAGTTCGCTGGCGGTGCCAAAGTAAACCTTCCCGTTAGCAACTGTAGGGGTAGCAAATGTTATGGAACTCGGAGGCATATCGCGTCTTCCGGCCTGATCGCTGCTATCCAGCAGAGCCGCAGTGATGGGGTCGAACGGGAACAGAGCCCCTGGTCCTCCGTAACCCTGAGAACCCCTCTTGGGATTGAATTGCAGCATCCACACAATCCCATCCGCTGGGCCGTTCGCAGAAACCACGGGCGTGGCTCGAGGTCGCAATGGGTGTAGAGACAATCAGTCGTTGGTTATCTGAAGTATTCTCAATACATCATTGGCCCCGCCACAATAAATCTTCTCGGCGAAGTATGCGGGTGTAGCCACTAGTACGTGCCCTGCGGCGCCCGGGATTCCGTACGGCCGTCTTCACGAGCGGCAAAAGTGCCGCCGGCATATCGCGCCGGCGGCCTCGAAGCTAACATCAGCTCGACATTTATCAGGACGGCTCTATGTGAATCGAACCGCCCTGAGGCCTAAGCCTGCTTTTTCTGCTCTGGAGCGTGTTTCTCTTGCTCGGACTGCGGACTCTTGGCCTGTCCGCTCGGATCCTGCTGTTTCTGGACTGGCTGGTTTTGCGGATCGCCATGTTGTGGATTGCGACTTTCTTGGTCTGCCATTGTGGTTCTCCTTATGCTCGTGTTTGTGTTGTTGGTAGTTCGTTTCCGATCGGTGTTAAACCTGACTTAGGTGTTCAACTGGGTTAGCAGCGAGCGTTCGTACGATGAAATGGTTGGTTCGTAGGACCTCGCTCAGCAGTACTGAGCGCTTGGAACGGCGATGCATAGGCTGGACAACTGGAGCGGGCGTGAGGATCAAACGTCGCCGACCTGGCCGACACTAACCCAAGTCTGCCCCAAAAGGCTGTCCGCCGTTTCAGCGCACTCCTTTTGCATAAGCCTGCATAGTAGTGTCCCAACACCGGCGTGACTGTTCAAGTTTGCTCACTTCCCTGATATGTAGAAAAGACTTCGTATCGTAAAACGCTTTCCAAGTTCGTGTACTCTCTCAAGGCTGCTTTTACCAACACCCTTTATGCCTCTAATATTTGTTGGCAAGGGACATCGATCTGCTCCATCGTCGCCCCTCAAGAGGCTCGGCTATCTTGGATTGTTTTGCGGCGATCCGATCGTCGGAGCTCTGTCTCGCCAGAAAGAAGTCGACTACTGTGGGTGGTTGTCGTCTAGAGCTTGAAGTGCCTTCTCGTGCTCTTCCCGGTCGCTCTCAGAACCGGCACCTGTCTTGACTACTCTCCGTGGTGTCTTTCCTGTTCGGCCGGAACCTTTAGGCCATCCTATGCCCGCCGAAGGTTTACTTTTCGTAGTCCCATAGCCAGTCTCCGCGCGATCCTCTAGTCTGATTCCTAGTTTACCGGCCGTCTGAGTATCAAGCTGCCCCGTGACTGAAAGATTCTCAGCCTTCTGAAATTCGCGAATGCTCGCCCGGGTCCGGAGACCGATGACACCATCGACCTTCCCGCGATAATGTCCGCTACCCTGCAGAGTTTGCTGCATCTGCTTGACATCGTCCTGGTGCTCGACTGCCGGCATTTCTTCGCTGAGGTTGACTCCCGAAGCGAGCGGCATCGGGCGTGGTTCTGAGATCCCCGTCGTCAGCAACATGGAGACAATAGCAGCCAATGCGGCTTTGCTGACTAGAAACATTCTTTCTCCTTTATTCGTACACTGAGGCGCCAGCCCAGGGCTCCGAGCCCCGAAGTGTTTCTGTGCCTTCGGGGGCTTCAGTAGTTTCTCCGAGCTTCTCTTGCAACCAGTACCTTACCGACGCCACAGAGGATGGCGCTGGAGTAATCAGTCGCATCGGCAAAACGGAGCAGTAATGCTGCTGAGGATTCCTGACTAATACAACTCAACGCCTCCAGAGACACCCTGGCTGACGGTTGCGACGATCTTTGCGATAGGCCTCACCGCAGGGAGATTGCTCGGGTGGACGGGTAAAGCGTAAGGTAGGGTAACGACCCCCTATTAGTCCCCCGCATCTTTACGCTTGCACAAGAACGCCGCGAGTATCGCCACTCCAGCGCAAACCAGATCAATTGAGGCGGAGCTGTTCTCTGCTACGGCCACAGAACTCGGGTGAGCGCTGCGGGACGTGCCGGATGACGACTGTTGCTGCGATTCATCCGGGCAGCCCGCGCAGATCAAGCAAAGCAGAATGAGTGAAGCGAGTGCAGCAAGTTTCAATCGTGCAGTCGTTCCTGTGGCCCTTCGGAACCGATATACCCAGTCGGGCTTCGCCGCCATGTCGCCTATCAGTCGAGCCTCTGATGCAACATCGAGGCGGAGGGTAGGAGAGACGTTTCTAAACATCTGGGTATGATGCTGCACCAGTCTCTCAACAGGAGTGCTGGCATCATCTCCAAAGGCGTCAGTAAAAGGTACATTTAGACAATCCATGCTCGGGATTACATCCGGTATCCAATCAACCCGTTTTGCCATTGCCGGAGGCCCTCCTGGTTCTTCAATCCGGGGTCATCCCGAAAGAGTTACTTGTTCAACTCAAAGCTTAGTCGCGGGATAACAGCGGAACTGTACAGAAGCGCTCACGTTTATGACATTTGTGATGTTGTCACAAGTTGTGGTGACTCGAAAGAAGGCTCGCTCATAGCGTGATTGTCGGGGGCCCCTCGATACTACACACGAACCTCGGCGTGAAGCGCTTGACCATTTGCCGGATGCATCGACCTCGTGTGGCCGGGCCCCGAGACGCAAAAAGCAAACGGGGCGGCAAAGCCACCCCGTTTCCCCACTTGCGGCCTCGCGGTCCCCCGACCGTGACGCGTCGCAATTCCTATGCATGGACAACGTATTGGCGTTCGCGGTGAAAACCGTGAGAATCGGTTTGACCGCGCCCTCGATATGCTCTTCGCCCTTTGGCAAGAATCCCTTCGATCAACTCGTCCACTCTTCCGTTCCAAGACTTTCCTTCAGCGGCCTCGTCCACTCGGAGGTTCTGTCCGAGCGACCCGATGGATGAACCAGCTGAAGAATGACACTTTAGCCCAGCAACTCTCTGTTCACAATTGCTCACTATTAAAACTGGTGGAGACTCCATACTTCTCACGGCCCCAGAAGTAACAAGTTCCAGCATCCGCTATTCGCGACTAAGTCACTTCATGAACCGATTCAGACAATCGGTTTCATCGATCTCTGCACAAGAAGACGC
>Ga0207153_1202_pt1 | contig 11651 bp, 9 predicted proteins | sample Alteio_BWMinHeat_27_FD_153580 | JGI IMG/M metagenome (GOLD analysis project Ga0207153, IMG submission 153580) | Enriched cells from forest soil in Barre Woods Harvard Forest LTER site, Petersham, Massachusetts, United States -... | ecosystem: Environmental > Terrestrial > Soil > Temperate forest >...
AATATCAGCCTGTACCCCGGTGAATTTGGGTGTAAGGAAAGATCCTGCCCTTCCTGTACAGGAGGTTTACCACCTGCGCCGCCAAATCCGCCACCCGGTGGACCTCCGCCACCAAATCCACGCATACCACCGCCCATGTTGCCTTCGGGGTCATGACCACCATAAAACGTCCATTGGCCCTTGCCGTATTCACCATGAATATAGCGGGCTTCCTGGGCACTTTTCAGCTCGCCCATAATAGTTACGCCCGGTTTTAGCTTGCTCATATTAAAAGCCGTAGCTAATCCGCGGAAACCTTTAATAACGCGTTCATGATCCTGTGTTAGCATGCTTGGCACCACATCCCATTTGGCCGAGAAATCAAATAAGGTAAAAAAGTCTTCGGTCGGACTAACATACCTGCTGCGCCCAACATCAATGTCACTAAACCGGCGTGAGTATGGATCAGTATCAACTATAAAATTTTGAAACGCGAATGTCTGGCTAAAATCCAGTTTCGATTGTGCTTTCGGGTCGACACCATCCCCATCGTAAGCAACATCCACAATATCAGTATTAGCCGAAGCCAAAGCAATGTCAAAGCTATCGGCACCACTGCACATGGCAAACAAGAAACCACCACCTGCCACAAAATCACGAATATGCTGTGCTACTGCCAGTTTCATCTTTGATACCTTTTGGAAACCCCATTTATGTGCTGTAGCTTCCTGCACCTGTTTATCTAACACCAATTTATCCTCGCCAAATCCACCACCGCCGCCCCGGCCACCGCGACCGGTATTTTTGCTATACTGTCCGGTAAAATCTTCGTGGTGCAGGTGCACCCAATCATACTTAGGCAGGTCGCCTTTCAGTATCTCCTCATCATAAATAATATCAAAGGGAATTTCGGCATATTTAAGTACGATGATAACCGCATCGTCTGATGGTTTGATACCAACCTTGGGTGAATACACAGCCATACGCGGCGCTTTTTCCAGCTTCACCAGGTCCATATTTACAGATGGATCATTTATCTGGGTTACAATCTCGCTTACTTTTGCCTCTGGTAAAACCTCGTAGCTAACGCCTCTTATCTTGCATTCATCTTCCAGTTTTTTGCTGTAAGTGCTCATAAAGCTGCCGCCACGGTAATTGAGCAACCAATCTACCTCTCCGCCATCCTTCAAAACCCAAAAAGCAATACCATATGATTTTAAATGATCCTTCTGCACCTCATCCATCGGGATCAATATAGAAGTAGCCCTTACCAGGAAAGGTAAAAGGAGAAAGGTAAAAGCTAAAAGGTGTTTTAGATAATACTTCATTTAAACCATATTTTCTGCAAACTGCCTACTCAAAACTGCAAACTAAACTCACGTTTTCTGTTTTTTCTTCTTTGCCGCCGGAAACAATACATTATTCAATATCAACCTATAACCCGGTGAATTTGGATGCAGGGATAAATCAGTCGGCGGATCATTCACATTATGCTGATAATCCTCCGGATCATGACCGCTGTAAAAAGTAAACTGCCCCTTGCCATAATCACCATGGATGTAGCGCGCTTCGTTAGCAGTTTTCATCTCGCCCATGATAATTACTCCCGGCTTTACTTTGTTAATATCGTAAGCCGTGGTTAGTCCCATAAACCCTTTAATCACCTTTTCATGGTTTTGCGTTAACATGCTCGGCACCACATCCCATTTGGCAGAAAAATCAAACAGTGTAAAAAAGTCCTTTGTTCTATCTATCTGCCTCACCTGTGTATCGTCAATATCGCTAAACGAGTGGGAAAACGGGTTCATATCCAGCGTGAATTTTTGAAAAGCGAAGGTCTGGCTATAATCCAGTTTTGATTGTGCAGCAGGGTCAGCAGGGTCACCATCAAACATCGCCTCGCAGATATCTGTATTACTCGCAGCTAAGGCTATATCAAAACTATCAGTACCCGAGCACATGGCAAACAGGAATCCGCCACCTGCACAAAAATCGCGGATATGCTGGGCAACCGCCAGCTTCATTTGCGATACCTTTTTATAACCTAATTTAGCCGCTAAATTTTCCTGGCCCTGCTTATCATTAATATACCAGGGCTCGTTGTGAAAAGCGTAAAATTTACTGTATTGGCCGGTAAAGTCCTCGTGGTGCAAATGCAGCCAGTCGTATTTAGGTAAATCGCCGGCTAAAACTTCTTCGTCATAAACCACATCAAAAGGTATCTCGGCATATTTTAAAACCAAAGTTACCGCATCATCCCACGACAGTTTATTTTTAGGAGAATAAACCGCCATTTTAGGTGGCTTCTCCAGCTTCACCAGGTCCATATTTACGGATGGGTCGCTAACTTCGGTTATTATCTCGCTTACTTTGGCATCGGCAATAACCTCGTAGCTTACCCCGCGGATATTGCACTCATCCTCGGTTTTTTTATTGTAAAGCATCATAAAGCTGCCACCACGATAATTAAGCAGCCAGTCTACAGTTTCGCCATTCTTTAATACCCAAAAAGCAATACCATATGATTTTAAATGATCCTTCTGAACCTCATCCATAGGTATTAGTATAGAAGCAGCCCTGCTGATAAAAGGTAAAAGGTAAAAGGCGAAAGCTAAAAGGTATTTTGTAGAATGCTTCATATCCAAAAATAACGAATTAATACGAATGGTTATTATAGTTTGGATTTTCATTTAGATGGTTGATTCATATATCTTTTAACCAATATCTACAAACAATCAAACCTTTCGCCTTTTACCTTTCGCCTTTAACCTAAAAACACTACCTTTGCCAACCATTTAAAAAAAATATGAGCAAAGCAATCATCAAAACTGAAAAAGGCGACATGACCGTAGATTTCTACGAAAAAGACGCTCCTATTGCAGTAGCCAATTTCAAGAAGCTGGCAGCATCAGGTTTTTACAACAATGTTACTTTTCACCGTGTTATACCTAATTTCATGGTTCAGGGTGGCGATCCAACAGGTACTGGCGCCGGTGGCCCTGGCTACCACATTGATTGTGAATTAACCGGAGACAACCAATATCATGATCGTGGCGTATTGTCTATGGCACATGCAGGCAGAAATACCGGCGGATCGCAATTTTTCATTTGCCATAGCCGTGCAAATACTGCGCATTTAGACAGGAATCATACTTGCTTTGGTAAAGTTATTGAAAACGTTGACGTTGTTGACGATATACGCCAGGGTGATAAAATTTTAGGAATAGAGTTATTAGAGGATTAGTTGCTGAGTTGTAAAGGTTACAAGGGTTGTAAAAGTTATTGATGTTTACAACATTTTCAACCTCTGCAACGTTTTCAACTTTTATAACAAACACAAATGAATTTAAGCGGAATTGTATCTGTATCCGGTAAACCGGGATTGTGGAAAGCGCTGGCACAAAACAAAACAGGTTTTGTATTAGAGAGCCTTGACGCGCAAAAAACTAAGCTGATAGCTAACTTATCTACCGCTAAATTAGCCGCGCTGGATGAGATAACCATTTTTGGTTATGATGAAGATATTAAGCTGACTGACGTATTTGAAAAAATAAAAGCGTCTGCAAATGTTCCGGATGCTAAAGCCGACGGAAAAGTTTTAAGGACATTCTTTAAAGAAGTTGCTCCTGATCATGACGAGGAAAAAGTTTACGCCTCTGACATGAAAAAAGTAATTTCATGGTACCATATCCTGAAAGATATGCCGCAATTTAACGAAGCACCCGCGGCTGCAGAAGTTGAAGCAGAAGGTGAAAAACCTGTACTAAAAGCTCCTGTAGTAACCGACAAGCCGAAACCAAAAGCAACAGTACAAAAGAAAGCCCCGGTTGCGCCTAAAGCACCAAAAGGTAACATTCCAAAAAATCCATCAAGAGCGGGATAGGTTTTATTCCACTGAGAGACTTACGAAGTTTTAAAAACTTCGTAAGTCTAAATAACAATAAAGCCCCGGTAGATCACTATCGGGGCTTTATTGTTATTTTATATATCTGCACATCTACTTAGCAATCCTGATCCTCACACTTCTCATCGGCAAATTCCGGTTCAAAGGTGCTATGGTTTATATCAAGGTGCTGCAGGCGGTGCCTTAGGTCGTGCTTAATGCTGTCAAATATGGAAAGGTTTTCGGGCGAGATAACCAAATGGGCAGTCAATGCATTTTCAGTAGTACTAAGCGCCCAAACGTGCATGTGGTGAACATCAACAACACCTTTAGCCTTCATCAACTCTTCCTTTATTTTTTCAACGTTCATTTCCTTAGGTACGCCGTCCATTTCTAAACGAAGGCTGTCTCTCAACAAGCTCCAGGTACCCAACAAAATGGTAATAGCAATAATTAAACTAACCGCGCTATCTATCCAATACCAATTGGTAAAATAAATGATCAAGCCGGAGATCACTACGCCTAAAGATACAACAGCATCCGAAGCCATGTGTAAATAAGCGCCTTTAACATTAAGGTCGCTGTCTTTTCCCTTTACAAAAAGCCATGCGGTAACCCCGTTAATTACAATTCCTATCAGCGCTACCCATGCCATAGTACCACCGGCAATAGGTTCGGGGTGCATAAAGCGCATAATGGCCTCATAAGCAATAAAGCCTACCGAAGCAAACAATATCACGGCGTTAAAAAACGATACCATAATAGTAGATCGCTTGTAACCGTAAGTGTACTTATCGTTCGAGCTTACCTTTGTCAATTTAAAAGCCAATAGCGCCAATGCCAATCCGGCAACATCACTTAAATTATGGCCGGCATCGGTTAACAGCGAAAGTGAATGGGTAATAAATCCCATTATTACCTCGATAATAACAAAAGCCGAATTCAAAACAATGCCGATAATAAAGGCGCTGTTTAAATTTTCAATTTTGGGTGTATGATCGTGGTGGTGATGGCCAAAACCATGTGAATGACCGTGGTCATGTGAATGCGCGTGAGAATGAGCTGCTGACATGGCGCAAAGGTAGCCTTTAAAAATTCAAAAGTGAAAATTCAAAAGTTAGAACGGGATTAGTATTTGGTCATTACACTAGTTATCTTCCCCTTGGATTATAACCGTCTTATTGCGTTTAATAAGTTTAATTATCATAGAATGTTGTTTTTTAATAATAGAATCCCCTTTTTCTATTCTATTATGATCAAAATCCCAGTTTAAACAATTCAATTCATAATGAGTGCCTTTTACTACAATTGTAGGTTCTCCTTTGATATTATATGTAACACTATCGACTTTGCCAGAAAAGTGCACATAAAGGTTATCTATATCACTATGACCACTAACAAAATACCCCTCACAAAAACAATAAATAATAAACAAGATAGCTAACGCTAATATTATATAGAATTTCTTATTCATTTTGTACAATAAAGCTAACTATAAATTTTATCTATAGTAAAATAGCGGGCATCACAATACTATCGAAAAAAATACGCCTATTGATGATGATAAGGCTCACCCTTAATAATGGTAAACGCTCTGTAAAGCTGCTCAGCAAAAAACAAGCGGATCATCTGGTGTGAAAACGTCATACGCGAGAAGGATAATTTATCGTTAGCACGTTGATAAACCGATTGGTCAAAACCATAGGGGCCGCCAACAATAAACACTAAGGTTGAAGCCGAGCTAATGGCCTTTTTATCTAAATAATTAGCAAACTGCTGCGAGGTAAATTCTGTACCGTTCTCGTCCAGTAAAATTACATGGTCTGTAGGCGAAAGCTTTTTCAGGATCATTTCCGCTTCTTTTGCCTTTTGCTGATCGGGTGTTAGCGCCTTGGTATTTTTCAGTTCGGCAAGATCAACCATTTCCAGTTTGGTATAATGTTTAAGGCGCTTAACGTATTTGTCTATCCCCTCTTTTAAATAAGTGTCCTCAGTTTTGCCAACGGTTAAAAAAATGATCTTCATATTCAAAAACAAATAAACGTTTATTTGAAATATAAGTGGTTATTTTGGCTGATTTTTATTTGAAATGGAACAAGATATTATTAACGATTACCAACGCCGGGCCGACGATGCACAACTGGAAGCAACTAAGTTTAAAAAGCTGGCTAATACCTATTCACTTCTTCGGCTAAGCTTATTCATCATATTTGCGCTTGCTGTATATTTTGGTGCCGTCAATGATAATTTTACGGTTATAGCCATAGCAATTATCGTGTTAGTTTTTTGCTTTGCCTGGCTGGTATCGCGCCAAAGCGAATTTGAAAAACAATTAAAATATTTCAGGGACCTGAAACTGGTCAACGAAAACGAAATAAACAGCATACAAACGTATGCCAATCTTTATGATAACGGCGCAAAGTATAACAACGATAAACACTATTACACTTCAGACCTGGATATATTTGGCAATGCTTCGCTGTTTCAGTTAGTTAACCGCGCGGCTACTACACCGGGAAATAATAAACTGGCAGTTTGGCTAAATGCGCCCGCGCAAAAAAACACTATTACATCAAGACAGGATGCAACCAAAGAGTTATTGAATAAAGCCGATTGGAAATTATCCTTACAAACCAGGCTGCTATTTGCAAAAACGCAGGATGCAAATCAGCTCCAACAGTTGTTTAATTACCTCGGTACACCTTTAAACCTTCCCGGTGAAAACTCGCTTGGTAAATATGCTAAGATCGCTCCATACCTGTTGTTACTTGTTATTATCACTGCTTTCTTTTTCCCCATCGCCAAAAGTGTTGCGGTTATAATAGCATTGATTAACCTGGGTATTGTTGCCTCGAAGGGGTTATACATTAAAAAAACCGATATGATAGCCGGCAAAATTGGCGACACGCTAACCAATTACGCACAGGTTTTTAAAATGATACAAACCGAACCATGGCAAGCGGTTTACAATTCGGATCTGGCTGCGAAATTGATCAATGATGATACTTCGGGCAGGATAAAGGAATTGGGCGATCTGATAAACAAACTCAACTATCATTTAAACCTTATTGTTGGTGCTGTACTAAATGCTGTTTTTTTATGGGATATCAGGCAGATCATCGCTATTGAAAACTGGAAGCGCACTAACCACGCTAATATGGAAGTAGCGTTTGATGTTATTGCCGAATTTGAAGCGTTGATAAGTTTAACCAGTCTTGCTGCTAACTATCCCGAATGGGCATACCCGCAAATTGCCGATGGTGATGGCTACACCGTCACTGCTCAAAACATCGCTCACCCGCTTATCAACCGCAACAACCGGGTTAAAAACGATTATGAATTAACGAATACTTTTAAGGTAGATATCATCACCGGCTCGAATATGGCAGGTAAAAGCACCTTTTTACGAACCATTGGTATTAATGCGGTTTTGGCATTAAGCGGCGCGCCGGTTTGCGCCGATAGCATGGAAGTTTCCGTTATCACCATTGTAAGCTACATGCGCATTAAAGATTCATTAAACGAAAGTACATCCACCTTCAAAGCCGAGCTGGACCGCCTGCAAATGTTACTGGCAGCGGTAGAAAACGAACCTAAAGTGTTTTTCCTGATAGATGAAATGCTGCGCGGCACTAACTCTGTAGATAAATATTTAGGCTCAAAGGCAGTTATTGAGCAATTGATCAGGAAAAAAGGCGTAGGTATGGTTGCCACACATGATTTGCAAATAGCACAACTGGAACAGCAATATCCCGATTATGTGCGTAACTTCTACTTCGACATCCAGGTAAAAAACGGCGAAATGCTGTTTGATTATAAAATGAAGCACGGCGAATGTAAAACGTTTAATGCCTCGTTACTTTTAAAGCAGGTAGGGATTGAAATAGACACAGAGTAAGGGGAAAGGTTAAAGGCAAAAGGTTAAAGGTTAAGGGTTGCTCACCCGTTGTCTGTGTCCTCATAGACAACTAAAAAGACTTTTACAAAACAAGAACGCCCCACAAATTGCGGGGCATTCTTGTTTTGTAAAAACTAATCTCTAATTAACTAATCACTATTTCTGTCCTTTACCACCTGACTGGTCAGGGGCACCGCCGCCCATGCCGCCTTGATCACCTTGTTTCAAATCGTCGTTTTTGATCTTATCTTTTGGCGCGTTAAAGTTAAGCTTACCAAAGTTATAGCTAAACGTTAAACCAACTGAACGAAAGGGGAATTGGGTTGTACTGTTCTGGGTAAAGCCCGGGCTTGAAATATGCTGATCGAAGTCTTTGTATTTTGAAAACGGCGACATTGCATTGATACCAATAGAAGCCTTTTTATTAAACACTTGCTGCCTTACACCTAAGCCAAACAGGCTAAATGAAGGGTTGGTACCCTGTATAGTACGGCGTGGAGAATTTTCTATCACAAACAGTTCGGTTATAAATCCGCTTTTTGTGGTTAACGAGGCACCGGCAAAAGCATTATATTGTACATAAGTACCGTTTTGCGACTGATCTGTTAAGAACACACCTGAAGGATCGGGCTTGTAAGTGTACGCACTTGCCTGGCCACGAATGGTTATAATGCTTATTGGATTAACCGAACCATATACGCTTCCTCCAAAAGAGTTATTGTTACCAATATTTACAAACTGCGTAAGCGTACCTTGCTGAGTGGCACTGATTTGAATTGGTGTTGCAATCCCCTCAATTAAACCTGAAGTATGTTTATAAAAGGTAGACGCGTTAATGATAGCGCTACCAACAAAGGCGTTATAATTCAACTCAACCGACTGTGATATTTCAGGAGCTAAAGTAGGATTACCTACGCTTTGGCTTTGAATATTTGTCTGGTTAAGGAACGGGTTCAAATAGGTAAGGCTTGGCCTTGAAATACGCTTGCTATAAGTTAGTTTTAAGGTTTGTGATGGCGTTAACGCTTTTTGTATAGTTAAACTCGGTACAAACGTGGTGTAGTTTTGTGTAAACACGGTCAAATTAGGCTGATTCGAGTTTTGAGGATCGCCTGATATAGCAGTATTCTCCACACGTACACCGGCTAAAACCGTATAACCTTTTGGCAAGCTATAGGTTACTAAACCATAACCTGCATAAACATTTTGATTGTAATCATAAGTATATGAAATTGCAGAATCATACAAATAATTACCTGTTTTTAATCCATCTACCGAATTATTGATACCACTGCTGATATCACGGAAGATAGCTTTTGCACCCGTTTCTAATTTAAAGTTTTTGGTTATAGGGTCAACATAATCTGCCTGTAAAGTATATTCATCACCTGTCGCGTCATTTAAACTTAACTGGTTAGTGTACAAGCTTGATGTATAAGTTGTAACATAATTCAGGTTAGATGTATTATGGCTCCATTGTGTTGAAAAGCTTAACTCTTCGCCTTCCTTTTTAAACTTATGCGTATAGTCAATATTCCAGTCGAAAGCATCTTGCGTGGTATGCGCATTTGATGAGCTTAAAAATTTGGTATTGTTAGCCGCATTATTAAAATCAGTAAATGTATTTGCCGAAGCTGAATTAGCATCAAAACCGTTCTGTGTTAAACGGAATGATGAGGTAATATTATTGTAGCTGTTAAAATCATAGCTCGCACCAACATTACCGATATCAGCATGACGTTTTATTTCAGACGTACCACTTTTATCAGTATAAGTATTTACTGTACCTGCCTTAAATGCCTGGTTAAAATCAGTAAGCGAAGTTTGCGGCCATGTTAAGTTACCGCCAAAATTAGCGCTCAGGCTAAGCCTGTTCTTATTATAGTTTAAACTTGCATTGCCATTATTTTGACGCGTACCCACGCCTGCGCTAACTGCACCGCTAAAGCCAGAGATATTGCTGCTTTTGGTAATAATATTGATGATACCTGCTGTACCTTCTGCATCATACTTGGCAGATGGCGAAGTCACCACTTCAATGCTTTTGATCTGATCAGCAGGAAGACTTTTTAACACATCTGATAAGTTTGCAGCAGTGGCACCTGATGGCTTACCATTGATCAGCACACGTACATTAGCATCGCCACGTACGGATACGTTACCGTTGATATCGACAGCCACTAACGGTACTTTTTGTAGTACATCAGTAGCGTTGCCGCCAGCAGAAGTTAAATCCTTTTCGGCATTATAAACTATTTTATCAATGTGGTTTTCAATCAATGCTTTTTGACCGGTTACCTGCACTTCTTTTAGTTTGCGTTGGCTTGGTGCTACAACCACCGTACCCATATTTTTATCGGGTTTTGATGGTGTGGTAATAACATCACGGATAACTTTGGTTGGATAGCCTACGAAAGAAACCTCGATGCGATAAGTACCCGGGTGCACATTATCCATTTTAAAGGCTCCTTTATCGTCGGTTAATACACCGTTAAGCGGAGCTTTACCGGTAGCCCTGAAAATACTGATAGTGGTATAAGGCATTGCTTCTTTGGTAACCGAATCAATAACGGTACCTGATATACGGCCTACAATTGCCGAAGCACCTGTAGCCGCTGCGCCGGCGCCAAACTGCGCCTTTGCTGATAATACGGAACAAAAAATTGTTATAAGTAAAATTAAACGTTTCATTTTGGGGTTATTTTCTAAATAGGAGGCGAAAATACCTTAAATGTTACAAGCAAAGAGCAAATTTATTTCCCAAAACGGTCACCTTAATGTAAAGCTTACACTAAGTGTTTTTAAACCACCATGTTAACAATGCGGCCTTTTACTACAATTACCTTTTTAGGCGCTTTACCATCCAGGTACCTTTGCACATCGGCATTAGCCAAAACAAAATCCTCAATAGCCTTTGGTTCAAGGCTTAATGATATGTTCAAATTCATTTTGGTTTTGCCGTTGATAGATATTGGATAAGCAAATTCATCCTCTACCAGGTAAGCAGGATTGAATTTAGGGTAAGGCGCGTATGATAATGTCCCGGGCTGGTTACCCAACATTACCCAAAGCTCCTCGCAAATATGCGGCGCGTAGGATGAGAGAATAATTACCATATCCTGCAATACAGCTTTATTATTGCATTTTAGGTCGGTCAGTTCATTAACCGCGATCATAAAGCTGGAAACAGAAGTATTGAACGAGAAACGCTCGATATCCTCTTCTACCTTACGGATAATTTTATGCAATGATTTCAATTCTGCTTTGGTTGGCCCGGCATCGCTAACAGTAAACGCCCACGCTTCGTTATGAAACAAGCGCCAGAATTTACGCAGGAATTTAAATACGCCCTCAATACCGTTGGTATTCCACGGCTTGCTTTGCTCCAGCGGACCTAAAAACATTTCGTACATGCGTAAGGTATCCGCACCATAACGCTCAATCAAATCGTCCGGGTTGACCACATTGAATTTGGATTTGGACATTTTTTCGATCTCCACACCACAGATGTAATTACCATTTGATATCTGTATCGAATTATAAAGTTCTGGCAACCACTTTTTAAAAAGTTCGATATTTAAAATATCATTGTCTACAATATTGACATTAACATGTAGAGGGCTTACTATTGTTTGCGGGCTTGCACGAAGAAGTATCCTGCCATTATATCTTTGAAGTTCATCTTTAAGGTAAAGATTGTTTACGTTTGCCTCGGTTAAAAGTCTATAATCTTGATCATTTTTAAATTTATCCAGTAAATCTGCTGAAATAAATATCAAAGGTAATTTTGAAATAACTTCGTCGTGCCATTCTACTTCTTCTTCTATTTCAAATAAATCAGGATTAGCAGGCACCAAAGTATAATTTATTCTATAAATAAAATTCGATCTA
>Ga0207153_1204_pt1 | contig 11640 bp, 11 predicted proteins | sample Alteio_BWMinHeat_27_FD_153580 | JGI IMG/M metagenome (GOLD analysis project Ga0207153, IMG submission 153580) | Enriched cells from forest soil in Barre Woods Harvard Forest LTER site, Petersham, Massachusetts, United States -... | ecosystem: Environmental > Terrestrial > Soil > Temperate forest >...
TCTGTACACCAACTGATATTTTCCCCGCTTGAGGCCGTGTCCTTCCCCTCCAACAAAGTCAACATCATGTTGTTTTTGATAATAGTGAAAAAGTCAAGTCGCATGATTTCTCCTAATTTTTGAATAATTAGGACTAATTGGGATTTTGATTTCCTGGAATTAATAAAGTCTGCTTTACGGGCAGCCTGCAAACAACAATTTAATGTTGTGTATAGTATTGTTCGTTTTTTTCCATCCACTTTTTTGCAGCGTCGACTACAATTTTTTCAATATTATCTCTTTTAGCACTTTCCCAATAATGTGTATAGTCAGTTCCGTAGTCGAAGTCGTCCCATGCCCAATATAGCAGATAGAAATCATAAATTAATTTTTCATAGTTTCTGTCCCGGCAAAATTTATAAACGTGTGTTAAATTATTTCTGATATTGTCACAGTTAGCGATTTTCTTTATGTAGTAACTGCAATAACTTAATGTTGCTTCGTCACCTGTTTTCTGAGTTAAGTGTAATGATGATAAGACTGTTGGTAAATAGTCAGCAACTTCAAAGTAATTTGTTGGCTTGTTAAACCCGGCTAAGGTTAAAAGAGAAGGTGTGTCGTACCCTAAAAAAATCATTTCTATTGCCCAGTCAACATATTCATCTGAGTTGAAATTTGGGATTTCGCGAAATGCAACAACCTTATATGTCAGGTCGCTTATTTTCAATGTATTTCAATGTCGTTTAACGTTACACATAACCGTCAGCCGGCATAGCGCCAATGCTGGTGTTAGCTGACACCCACTTCTACCAGGATTTCAGAAATCCTTTCTGCCCTGTTGAATGTCATAAAATGACCGCCATCGTGGATCAAATAGTCAACCTTTGCATCTCTGATTGGCAATACCCTGTCCTTACCCCCATGAATTCTGACAATGCCAGGCGGACTTTCAGTTCGATCCCATTTAAGAATAGAATCAATAGCGCATTTCGAAAAATGTGGATCCGTGCGCTTCATTAATTGATTAAAAAATAAACCATCATCTTTTGTCTCAACGCCAAAAAAAGAAGATATAAACTGGGGGACGCTATCTGGTTTTATAGCCGGAATCAATTTGTTAATTCTAATTCTGCCTGCGAACTGATAGTACCAGGGCAGTCCGTACTTCGACGAAATACTTGAAATTAATATAGTCTTATGCGGCTCCATTACACTCGCAATTTCTGTCGCAAGCATTCCACCAAAAGATAAGCCTATGATACAAAATGTTCTGGAAGTATCGATACCTTCTGCCAATCGAAGAGCATACGCTCGTAATGACTCTTTTGCATTTGGAATAATCCAATCGAGATAATGAATCTTTACTCCTTTGCTGAATGTCAGATTTCTAAACACAGTCTGGTCGGCCCCTAATCCACTAATTAAATAAATATCCACTTAAATACCGTTTTTGCTGACAGCTAACACTCAAATTTATGTTATAAGACGGTGTACCCGAAGAAATTTGTCGTTGGTATTCTGTTGAATAAAATTATACGGTCTTATTTATGTTAGAACGTTCACTTTGCAAACATTTTCCGCGACGCCCTTTCCCTTGTCCTTTTTGCTTTTTCACTTTCTCCTGGCAGCTTTCTTAGCTGCGGATTTTTTCACCGTTGCCCTTTTTCTGTAGTTTAATTTGATATTTCCTGAGGCTGCCTTTTGACCATTTGAAATACCGGTTTTCCGAACTGAGGAAGAAGAGGTAATTTTCACATTAAGCAACTCGTCAGCATCTATCTTCAGAATTTGATGCATTTTGACTGCCAGTGGAAAACTAATACCTTTTTTGCCATTAAGAATATCTGAGATTGTAGATCCAGAGACTTTAAGGATATTTCCCAGTTTAACTCCATTCAAATTATTGGCCAACATGTATCCCTGTAGTAAGTCTGATACAGAATTAGCCATCGGCATTGGATATTTGCGAGATTCATATTCATGCACCTTATTTGAAAGTTCATCTAAACGGTTCGCTTCTTTCTCGCTTAAATTTTCGAAGCCCCTGGAAATATAATTTTCTATTTCTGACATGGCGGCGTGATACTGACCAGGTGTAAAAACCTGGTTTTCTATATTTTTAGTAATACCTGTTGACATATTCACAAAGTTTTTAAGTTACCACTATCACTTAATGCATCATATTCCGGATGAGTTAATACTCCTCTTACATAAACTTTCTTTCTTTCAAAAAAAATCATTCCCACGAGTCTGATATTATTCCCCCTTATATTAAAAACAAATCTGTTATCTCCAATAGAATCAACAGAATTGAAAGTCTTCTTAATATCAGCAAAATTATTCCAATCCGCAGCCTCCGTTTTTTTCCACCATTCGTTCAATGAATTGATTGCTGAAGGAAACCGCGCGGCAAAATCGTATAAGGGCTTCCTTGAAATAACGCGCATTTTCAGATGGTTATTCTCTTTAGCTAATATCTTTGCTAAAGTATATAATATTAGCTGAAGCGAAAAACTTAACCATGTCGAATTTTGGTAAATTTATAAAATTGAAACCTACTTGATTGGTAATCATTCTATTGTTACTACTGGGTCATCCTTTGGCTGTTAATGGTATTGAACCCCGGAACCAGTATAAAAACGAACAATTAATTGTCCTGGAATCGTACACCTATCGGTTTTTAATAAAATGATAAATTATTGATTATCAAAATCATGATAAGACGGCATTCTTTTGGTCGTTTTATTTATCTATTGTTTCCATAAGCATAAATATTACTTATTATGCTGATGAACTATTTCAAAACCGCCTGGCGAAACCTCATTCGCAATAAAGCATTCAGTTCTATCAATATACTTGGACTTGCTTTGGGAATGGCTGGCAGTATGCTCATTTTCCTGTGGGTACAGGATGAGAGAAATGTAGATGCATTTCATTTAAACAAGGAGAATTTATATAGAGTATATGAACGTGTCTTTTCAGAAGGTAAGGTAGAAGCCGGTCCCGCGACACCCGGAATGCTTGCCATAGAATTAAAGCGTCGGATTCCTGAAATTAAGAGAGCCACTGGTTATTGGGAGGATGAAAATGAAACTTTATTCAGTGTGGGAGAAAGAAATTTCAGCAGGATGGGTACTTATGCTGATTCTGATTTCTTTAGAATGTTCAGTTATCCCCTCCTGGAAGGCTCACCTAGCGGTGCATTATCAGAGATTGACAATATCGCCATTTCACACAGCATGGCTGAAAGCATTTTCGGCAGCCCTCATTCTGCGGTAGGGAAAATCCTCGTATTCAATAATGCCCATAACTTTAAGGTATCGGCTGTTTTTGAAAATCTGCCCACGAATACTTCCCAGCATTTTGACTTTGTATTAAATTGGAAATACCTTGTTTCAGTCGAAGGCTGGTTTGATAATTGGATAAACCGCGCGCCTTCCACTTATATTGAATTGCGTCCTGGCGCTGACCCAGAAAAAGTGGAAGCGCAGATAAAAAACTTTATAACACCTTATCTGAAATCAAACATTGGGAGAGGTTTTCGTCCGGAGCTTGGCATTCAGCGTTTGGATCAAATTTATCTGAACTCGATTTTTAAAGACGGAAAGCCCGACGGGGGTCGGATTGAATATGTCAGACTGTTCAGCATGGTAGCTGTTTTTATACTACTGATTGCCTGCATTAATTTTATGAAACTGGCCACAGCCCGTTCAGTAAAACGTGCAAAAGAAGTGGGTGTTCGTAAAACGGTGGGTGCGTTGCGACTCCGGCTTGTTATTCAGTTTATAGGAGAAGCATTTCTTATAGCTTTCCTGGCGGCCATAGTAGGATTTGTTTTAGTAAAATTGACGTTGCCCTGGTTCAATAGTCTCACTGGTAAATACGTGGCATTGCCGGTTGAATCTCTTTCATTCTGGCTCAGTATTTCAACCCTTCTGCTAATAACTGGATTTGTTGCAGGTAGCTACCCGGCGCTTTTTTTGTCTTCCCTCAATCCCGTAAAAGTATTAAAAGGCGCATTGAAGTTTAGCCCGAATGCTTTACTGTTTCGTAAGGGCCTCGTGGTTTTTCAATTTGTGCTTTCCATTGTTCTGATCATCGGAACTATTATCATTTCAAGGCAGGTACGATATATACAAACGAAAAATCTGGGATTCGACAGGGAAAACCTGATCTATATTCATTTTCCATATCCGGAAGGCCTTGCGTATGGGTATAAAGTTTTTAAACAGGAACTTTTGAATGCTCCCGGAATAAAAGCAGTTGACTTTAGCGGGCAGGCACCTTTACATACCGCAAATATGATATACGATCTGAATTGGGAAGGAAAAGACCCCAATTCAAAAGAGATTGTTATACGCAATTTCATAGGCTATGACTATTTAAAACTCATGAATATTCAGATTTCGCAGGGACGCGGTTTTTCCAGGGATTTTCCTTCCGATTCCAGCGGAGTTATCATGAACGAGTCCGCGTTGAAAATGACAGGCTTCAGGAACCCAATCGGCAGACAGATCACGCTTTCCGGTGGGCGGAAAAAAACAATCGTCGGCGTTGTGAAGGATTTTCATTTTAAATCACTGCACGATCCTATTGAACCACTCATGCTTTTTTTGGCACCCGAAAACCCGGATGGGGGTTATTTATTTGTAAAAACAAATCCGGGCGAAACAGAAAAAGCTTTCGCCAGTATCGAAAAATTATATAGACAAATGGAACCGAAGTTCCCGCTTGACAGTTTTTTTGCCGACGAGGAATATCAAAAATTATATAATAGTGAATTAACCATCGGCAGATTGTCGGACTGTTTTTCATTTCTTGCCATTTTCATTTCCTGTATGGGTTTACTGGGATTAACCATGTTTACCGCAGAGCAACGCAGAAAAGAAATTGGTGTGCGGAAGGTAATCGGGGCGAGTGTGAGCGACATCGTTGGGATGCTTTCAAAAGACATCATAAAACTCGTTGCTCTTTCAGCCATAATAGCCACACCTATAGCCTGGCTGGCAATGAACCATTGGTTGCAGGGATATGCTTACAGAATTAACATGAGTTGGTGGATCTTTTTTGCAGCGGGTCTGATCGCATTGTTCATTGCCTTGCTAACCATCAGCTTCCAGGCTATAAAAGCAGCTCTTGCAAACCCAGTGAGGAGTTTAAGAACTGAATAAACCTCAATGACATGTAAAATCTAATCGGCCGCCCTTATTAATTCCATCAAAGCCGGTACGGCTTCATAGGGTTTAACATTCACATAGACAATGCGTGCCTGATTGCTTAAGATTGTCAGCTCAATTTTCCCGGAGAGTTTCTTTTGTTCTATTTCAGGCCTGAGGATCTTTACTATCAGATATATGCCCGAGCTATCATGCAGCCTCCTGCTACTTAAATTATCATTAAAAATTTCGCCTTTCTCAAAGAAGAATGAAGTTGCTGTCTTTTCTATCATACTGTAAAGTAATGTGGTATTAGAACAAAAAAGAAAGGTAAAATCACCCTAGAAGAAGGGTTTTTTAACGGGCAATATTTATTTGAAGTTTGCGTTTCGTTATTTATCCCGGAATTTATTGGATCGCCCCGCAGCCTTACCAGAGCCCTATCAAAGAGCTATCAGTAGGCTACCAAGTCCATACGAAGTCCATCAATTGATGGACTTCGTATGGAGATAGTCCCTTGTTGGTAATAATCCGGACGGGCTGCGGTGATAACTTGAATTATAACACTTAAAAATTCATATCATGGGAAGGCAACGCGACTCCAAACTGGTAGGCACAGCAAGTAATTTAATATTTTACAACTTTCGGGGCGAGTACTGTATTCGAACGAAGCCCGTTTCAGTAAGACGAAATGAATCATCTGTTCATAGCGGCTTGAACTTCGGGAAAGCCAGTAAGATATGCAGGCAAATTCGTAACCTGGTTGCACCTATAAATCCTGCTAAATCAGATAATCGGGTGATGTATAAACTTACCGGTGCATTAAATCAGTTTATCAGTTGGAAAGAGAAAAAGGACAAGGCTTCAGTGAAGATGTCGGACAAGCTGCCATTCATTTATGGTTTCCAGTTCAACGACCAGGCGGATCTGACAAGTATTCACTCTATTAAAGCTTCCGTAAAATTAACAGAACAGGGGATGACCGAAATAAGTTTGGCTCCCTTTATTTCCAGCAAATCTCTGCATGCCCCTACCAATACGATCCGGATAGTGTTCAAAATGATGTTGCTGTGTATTCATCTGAAGGATGCAAAAACAGAACTACTTGGTAAATCAGAAATTGAAATACCGTATTCGGATGAAATGTTTCAGCCTCCTGTTATATCTATGCCATCACTAACAAAATCAAGTGATCTTGTAATTCTTGTTATGGAAGTACAGTATATGGTGTATAAAAACGGCAATGCTGAATTACTTAATGATAAAAGGAAAATGCCTTGTGGAGTGGCTTGGGCAGTATTTATATAAGTATATTGGATTATAGAATTTAGTGTCAATCATACTAATTTTAATAAAAGCGAGAACACTGGTTATTTCGCCAAGGAATAATAATTCAACTGGATTTCCGGGAAGTTTTGTATTGGGAAGTCCACTCACCACTATAGATGTGCATTCCCTGCGGAGTACATTCATTCTCACAGGATTTCATTTGCCTTTTGTTGCTTTTCGAAGTTTACCACGCCAAAGGCGTGGCCTTTAGTCGCCTTTTCTTCGCTCCTAATCTGTTACTAAATCTGGTTCTTCTGATTTTCAGTTATTAGGTGGCCAGATTATAGGGCGCAATGATACGGTATTATACCTAATAATACGGTATGATATGATAGTTAACAACGAGTTTGTGAATGAGCCTAAGGGTAAATATGTTGATGGGTCTTGCGTATTGTGAGAGTTGATCAAAGTAAATATATTTATATAGAAGTACTATTTAGGAATGATAGATCAAGGCTTTGTCATTGAGTTATTGAGAAATTTCACAGGTGAATATCTTCACCGCAGATAAGGTCAAGAACTAGAATTTATTCCAATCGGCGCCTTAAAAATCGGCCATTCATCAAATATCGAATCAGTCCGCCTCGCATTTGACATTACATTTTTTGCAGATATCTTATCGGAACTAAGTGATTTACCCTTATTCCCTTTGTCAAGCGCATCCTATTCGGAAGCTTATTCATGAATTTCTTTTCTTCATAGGTCCACGGTCTTTTAATGGACTAAGCGAATTCGTAAATTTAATTCTAGGGTCTTCTATTTCAAAGACAGGCTACGAGTTTTTTTTAAGGTTAATTACTTAATAAGGTATTAAATCAAAGTGTTTTGGCCATCCACAACCAAAAAAATCCCCTGTCGTGTATCCCTATGTCGGTAGAATTTGTACTCAAACTACTAGGTGTACGACGTTAAAAGAAAGTATACTTTTTATTAAGCAGATTTTCAATTAGTTACATTTATGGTAAAATTTTTGATGGGGCTAGATGATCCTTATTTTTCAATTAACTAATTGTCTTAAATTAAACATCCAGAATCTATCTTTTTTATTTCAGGCGAAATTAAAGCCTTATAAGCGTCCCTCTTGAAGTTTAAGGTTTAACTCAATACTAATTGATTATCAATTATATATGAGGAATCTGCCGCTTATTTTACGAATATTTTCAATGACCTATGTTGCATAAGGCTATATGAAGTTTACATATAATTCTCATTATTTTATGCTTTTGCTCTCATATATAGCTCCTATTACTGCGTTATATAATTTATATTATGAATAACATATAGGAGTTTATATATTTGCTTATATATCAAATTTTATATTATGGCAAAAGAAAATCTAAAACGTGATAGATTTATAAACGTTGCCGGCAAGCGTGTTCAAAAAGTGCTTGATAGTTTAGACAGCTTATCAAAATGCGCTAATCGGAATAATTATGATTTTAATGGGGACGATATTTCAAAAATGACGAAGGCTATAAAGGACAAATTGCGGGTTCTCGAATCTTCATTTACTAGCAACACTAAATCTTCCAAAAACACATTTAAATTCTAATTCTGCTATATGAAGAAAATTTTCAAACAATTATTAAGCTCGAATACTGCAAAGGAAGTTACGGATTTGCTTGAAAATTTAATCGATAAACATAATGTAACCTGGACTCCTGTTGGCGGGTATAGAGACAATATTGCAACAATAAATATTGGAACAGATCCTGCGGCAGGTTTAGCAGAAAGAATCACAAATGCAATCGATGCAGTTATAGAACTTGAATGGCACAAACAAGGAAAACCATCTGATATTAATAGCCCAAGGACAGCAGCAGAAAATTGGTTTGATTTGGAGGGAGGCAAATTAAGAAACATCGATAATGCCTCTGATAAACGAATTCAAGAATTAGCAAGAAGAATAAAAATTACCCTTAGGGATTCAGAAAGGGAAAATTATCCAACCGTAGAAATAAGAGATCATGGTATTGGAATTAAGGGTGATGAATTTTCAAAAACAATATTAAGCCTACATGGTCAAAATAAAATTTCAAAATTATTTTTGATGGGTGCTTACGGACAGGGTGGTTCGACTGCTTTGTCTTACAATAATTATACAATTATAATTTCGAAGCCTGCACTTACTGAGAAGAAAGAAAAGGCGAGTGTATCGTGGACAATCGTTAGGATAAACCCGGGTAATATTAACTCTGATAAACTTGAATGGTTCGAGTACTGTGTTGATGCAAGCAATGGGCAGCCGTTTAATTTGGAATTAGTCGATGAAGAATTTTTCCCTGGAACACTTGTAAGACATATTGGAATGGATTTAGGTAAGTATACGGCAAAAATGACAAGCCCCACATCGTCGCTTTGGTATTTAGTTCATCATTATTTATTCGATCCAGTTATTCCAGTGACAATAAGTGGTGAAAGAAAAAAGGACCTCAATGCTGGGAAAGTGGAAAACAGAAGCATTTTTGGTAATAATCGAAGACTAACCAAAGGGGGCGGAGATGAGAAAAATTTAACACAATACCAGCAGGAGGTAAGTCTTACATTCAGAGATGGGAAAGTAGTATTTTATTATTGGGTTCTTACTCTAGATGGTTCAGATAAGCCGATGGATAGGATAAAAAATTACTGTTTACCTTCTCAGCCTGTTATTATTACTTTCAATGGACAAAAGCAAGGACAGTTGAACAATACAATAATTAAGACTGACTTGAAGTTACCATTTATTGAAAAATACTTGGTTGTTCAAATTGAATGCGATAATCTTGACAATGAATCAAAGCGTCATTTATTTAGTAGTACGAGAGAATCTCTTCGTGATACATCTATTTTGGAAGAATTAAAAAAACTAGCAATTGACACTTTAAGTGAGGATGACGAACTTAAAAGACTTGATAAAGAAAGAAAGGACCGATATTTAAAAAAGGATGAGACTGAGGCTTTAGATAAATTAAGGAAAAGACTTGCTACAAGAATTAACGCTTACTTTAAAACTTCAGGGGGCGGCACTACAGTAAAAGCTTCTGAAACTAAGGAATCAGTTAAAACAAAAAAACAGCAGCCTATTCCGATAAATGATCCTCCTACTTTTTTAGAAATTACTTCTGAAGATGATAAAGAAGTTTACATCGGGAAGTCTTTTAGCATAAAATTCAAAACTGATGCTCATCCAAGTTTTTTTAATAATCCGGATGCATTTTTAGCAGTTATTGAGCCTCATTCATTTGGTAGCTTTACAGGTTCTGCTCGAGTAATTGACGGCTTTGGGATAGCATTTTTAAAACAAGGGATAATGTAGAGGTTGGCACTAAAGCGAATATCACTTTGGAACTTAGGCCGCCTAGACAGAAGTCCTTAAGCGATTCGATAAACATAACTGCATGTACTTATCCGGATGGAGCGGATTCAAAAACAGCTGGCGACAAAAATTCTCCTAATATTCAGATTCATGCTATTAATGAAAATGATCAATACTATAAAGACGAGGGTTGGTCTACAGAAACGGTTGCAGATGTAGATATCGGTTCAGAGTCTGTTGATATTTTTATAAATGATTCAAATAGACATTTAACAAAGCTTATCACTAAGGCGCAGCAATATAGTACGCAAGCAGTTGAATCAATCAAAAATAGATATCGTGAGCATGTAGGGTTTTGTTCATTTATGATAAGCCAGAATAGGATCGAAGAAAAGTTAAATAAAGAAGATGGAAAAGAAATAATTCAAGAGCATGTTGAAGCAATAAAAAAAGCTGATCTTGAGAATGCATGTGAAACGATTGTTGATTTGATAAATGATTTTTTTCCCGTAATAGTAACTGAAAGTCAAGAAGAATAATGAAAAGATCGGAAGATAAATTTGTGACACCGTGGTCAAAGAGCAATACGAGGGAGTTTGATTCATGGCATTCAATGTGTTCTTACCTGGGAGCTTTTCCACCGCCGTTGGCAAATTACTTTATCAGATATTTTTCAAATGAAAGAGATTTAATATTTGATCCATTTGCTGGTAGGGGAACAACAGCATTAGAAGCTAGACTTTGCAATCGCAGGGCTTTATCATCAGACTTAAACCCAATCGCTTTAGCGTTAAGTGAGGCAAAAAATCATAATTTAAATAAAGAAGAAATATTAACTCGAATAGATGAATTAGAAGGAAAATATGACTATGCTCTTTATCAGCCAGAAGCAATAGCTCAATCGGATGAGATTCATTTAATCTTTCATCCAAGAACTTTGGCACAACTTTGTTATTTGAAAAGGAAGTTATTAAAATCCATTACACCTGTAGATAGGTATTTAACAGGTATCACTTTAGGAGTTCTTCATGGCGGTGAGAGGATGAACGGAAGCTCTGGTTATGCGTCTATTGATATGCCTAACACGTTCAGCATGTCTCCAGAGTATGTACGACGTTTTGTGCAGACCAATCAATTGAATCGATTCTATCGGGACGTATTTGGATTACTTAGAGAAAAAACTGAAAAACTATATAAGAAACATGAAAAGCTTAAACAAAAGGGAGTTGTTATCAAAGGTGATGCAAAGGTGCTTTCAAAAATTGAAGAGTTGAAGGTATTTCATAAACAAGTAAGTTTGATTCTTACATCCCCTCCATATTTAGGGGTTGTTAATTATGCTAAGCAAAATTGGATACGTACGTGGTTTATGAATCAAGATCCGCTATCAATATCTAATGAACTTGATGATGACTTAAATTTAGATGAATGGGTGGCGTTTTCAAAAATATTTGTTCAACAACTTAAACCATTCATGAGAAGAGATGGAGTAGCAGTTTTTGTGATAGGTGACGTGGCGAAATCTAAAACAAGCATAGTGCCATTGGCAAGAGAGTTTTGTTTAATGATAAAAGAAAATAGATTTTTCAAAAATGTTTGGTGTATAAATGATACATTAACTGATATTGATAAAACAACTAGGATATGGGGCGAAACAAAAGGTATAGCAACAACTACAGATAGAATAGTAATACTATCAAACATTAATCCATTTATTAAATTTAAAGGCAGAAGTGAAGTTGAAGCTCTTAATATTCGCAATATTGATAAAATGACGAAGACATTCATTGGAGCTTGATTTCCACCAGCACCACTTAATCAGGAAATGAAGTAATTATTCAAAATAAACTGTAACTGGCTTATGGCCAAAGTAATAAG
>Ga0207153_1205_pt1 | contig 11505 bp, 10 predicted proteins | sample Alteio_BWMinHeat_27_FD_153580 | JGI IMG/M metagenome (GOLD analysis project Ga0207153, IMG submission 153580) | Enriched cells from forest soil in Barre Woods Harvard Forest LTER site, Petersham, Massachusetts, United States -... | ecosystem: Environmental > Terrestrial > Soil > Temperate forest >...
TGGCCCGTATGCTTACACACATCATTCGTTGGGCAATCTTGCCGGTTTTTTGGTAGCGTGGGGATATTACATTTCTAACGCCTGTGCAAATGCCGCTATTACGGTATCGTTAGTAAGTGCTTTAAGCACGTTTTTCCCTATAATGGTAAGTAATAGCTCAGTAGCGATTATTACAGCTTTGGCAGCAAATTGGCTACTAACTTACATTAATACATTAGGCGTAGTTACCTCTGGAAAAGTACAGTTAATTACCACCATTTTAAAGCTGGTTCCGCTTGTGCTTATAGCCATTGGAGGATTATTTTTTATACGATTAGAAAATTTCCATCCTTTCAATAACACGGGTACATCCACGTTTTCTGCTATCACTGCTTCGGCAACCTTTACCTTTTTTGCATTTATCGGCGTTGAATCTGCTACCGTTCCTGCAGGGAGTGTAGCTAATTCAGGGAAAACTATCTCACGCGCTACAATGCTTGGCCTAATGATAGCCACATTAGTATATATATTGGGCACCATCAGTGTAATGGGTATTATACCTTCAAAACAATTACAACATTCTGTTACGCCCTTTGCAGATGCGGCGGTGATAATGTGGGGTACCAACGCCCGCTATTGGGTTAGTACAGGTGTTGCCATAGCGGCTTTTGGCTCGCTTAATGGCTGGACATTGATACAGGGACAAGTGCCTTATGCTATAGCTAAAGATAAATTATTCCCCGCCATATTCGGTAAAACAAATAAAAAAGGAGTGCCTTACGTAGGCATCCTGGTTAATAGTGTAATGGTCTCTATTTTTATAGGAATGAATTACACAAAAGGATTTGTTGATCAATTTAAATTTTTGTTAACACTCGCCTTATTAACTACGCTTGTACCGTATGTTTTTTGTACCATAGCTTATATTATTACGCGGGTTGAAAAAGTCAGCCTGCAGGCAAAGGGGTGGGCATCAGCCGTTGTGCTTTTTATTTTGGCGTTTAGCTTTTCGCTATGGGCCATCGCTGGTACAGGTGAGCAGGCTGTTTACCTGGGCTTTCTGCTGCTGTTGGCCGGTATGCCTTTTTACGCGCTGATTATTTATAAGAATAAGAAATCGTAATGCACTCTCAAATTCTTGCCCATATTAAAAGATATGTACAGCTAAATGCCGAACAGGAGCAGTTATTGTGTGATAACCTGCAAATAATAACTTTAAAACGGCGGCAGTATTTACTGGAACCGGGGAAGCTATGCGCAGGGAATTATTTTGTGCTCAACGGTTGCCTGCGACAATACATCGTAAACGATAAATTGAATGAGCAGATCATCCAGTTTGGTTTAGAGAGCTGGTGGATTGCTGACCAGGAAAGCCTGCTTACACAACAGCCTTCAACTTGCTATATACAGGCAATCGAACAATCGCAAGTATTATTGCTAACAGAAAAGAACCGGATATTTTTGTTTGAACAAATACCTGCGCTGGAAAGCTATTTCAGGATAATGATGCAAAAATCGTTCGTAGCCGCGCAGCGCCGCATAGGATTTATCTTTAACATGAGCGATGAGGAGCGTTACCGTAACTTCTCCAAATTATATCCCGGTTTTATGCAGCGCGTACCGCAATATATGCTGGCTTCCTATCTTGGCTTTACGCCGCAATTTTTAAGCAGGTTAAGAGCCAAAAAGGTTTAATTTCTTAAACTCAGTTCATTTTTTGGAGGTACATTGTTACGCAACTTTGTATCAACAAACAAATAAGAAAATGAGCAACAGAATTAAAATACCGCAGGCAGATGCCGCCGCTTATAAAGCCATGTTAGCTTTGGAAAGTTATATTGAAAGTACCCCACTTACCACCAGGCATAAGGACCTGATAAAAATAAGGGCATCGCAAATTAACGGTTGTGCTTTTTGTTTAAATATGCACACGCTTGACGCGCGCAAGGCAGGCGAAACCGAGCAACGTATTTATAATATCCCCACCTGGCGCGATACACCTTTTTTTGATGAGCAGGAACGTGCGGTATTGGCTTTAACAGAGCAGGTTACCCTGATATCCAATAAAGTATCTGACGAAGTTTATAATAAAGCCGCATCACTTTTTGAACCGGCATACCTGGCACAATTAATAATGGCCATTATTACCATTAATGCCTGGAACAGGATAGGTATTACCACTGAATTGGAGCCGCCGTTGAGTTGAGGTGGTTGTAGAAGTTAAAAAGGTTAAAAAGGTTAAAAAGGTTGTAAGGGTTGGAGAGGGTATCAAAAACAGGGTTAACGTATATGTTAAGTTGTGTTAACCCACTGTAAAGGTTATAAGTGTTGGAGAGGTTAGAGAAGTTGTAAAGGTTGTAGTGCCAATTAAAACTTCTACAACCTTTATAACTCTTACAACTAAACTACTACACAGCAAATAGCTGCCCCATATCCTTAAAAGCCTTAAACTCTAAAGCATTGCCCGATGGATCAAGGAAAAACATAGTGGCTTGTTCACCTACCTTACCGGCAAAGCGTATGCCCGGCTCAATAATGAATTTTATGCCGTGAGTTTTTAGCTTTTTTTCCAGGTTGTGCCAATCGTTCCATTCTAAAACAACGCCGTAGTGGGGGATGGGTACATCGTGACCGTCAACCGGGTTAAAATGATGTTCGGTGCCGCCTGCAGGCCTTGGCTTAAGGTGTATAACAAACTGGTGGCCAAACAGGTTAAAGTCGGCCCATTGGTCGCTGGTGCGGCCTTCTTCGCAGCCTAAAACTTCTTTATAAAACTTGCGCGCCTCGTCAAGGTCATAAACGGGTACGGCAACGTGAAATGGTGTTAATGTGCTCATTGAATTTTTATCTTATACAAATAAAGATAAAAGTTGCCTATTTATAAGCCGAGATATAGCTGTTTTTGATAGTAAGCACAAAAGATTTATTAACATTTATCTTCACGCTTTTATCTAATAACATAGCCTTAATAGCCTCGTCGGATTTTAGTGCTTCGTAAAGATCGCGGGCCACAGGCGAACCGCTGATGTTATTGATAACTTTCGCGTTTTCCATGGTGATACTAAAGGTATAACCTGATTTCCCCCGGTCACCGGCCGACTCAAAATCCTGTATATTCAGTTTAAAGCTTTGCTCTTCAGTTAAGCTTTTTTTTAGATGCAGGCGGATAACAGGAAGATATTTCTTCCAGGTTGCTAAGTAGTTTCTCTCTTCCATGTGTGGGTGGTAAAGGTATCATAATAAGCTGATGTATTTCCCCTTAATGCAGCGTTTTTTAAATTTTACATCAAAATATTGTTAAACTAAAATTACCCGATGGGAAAATGCAGCTTTATAACATACCAGGCTAAACTATTCATGTTAAATATTTGTTAAGAATTACTCCAACATTTCTACAGATTATTTAACTAAATAGCGGGAAAAATTGATCGTGTCATGAAAAATTTAAAAAGTTTATTAGGTGTAGCTTTTAGTACATTGATAACATTTGGTGCAGTAGCGCAGTCGAAAACAGGTTTTCATGTTTTAAAGGATATTAAAATTAACAGCACAGGGGGATGGGATTATATAACGGTTGATGGTGCAGATAAAAGAATATACACGTCGCACGGTAACCAGGTAAATGTGTTAAGCACAGTTACAGGCGATTCTGTTGGCTATATTCCCAATACACCGGGTGTTCATGGCATTGCCTTAGTTAAGGCATTAGGGAAAGGTTATATAAGTGCCGGCCGTGCAAACGCGGTTGTGGTGTTTGATTTGAAAACTTTTGCGGTATTGTCACAAATACCGGTAGGCCAAAATCCGGATGCAATATTTTACGACGATTTTTCTAAGAAAATAGTTACCTGCAACGGACGAAGCAAAGATGCCACAATTGTTGACCCTGTTTCTGACAAAGTTGTAGCTACGGTGCCGCTTGGCGATAAGCCTGAAACAGCTGTATCAGATGGCAAAGGCAAAATATTTATAAATGGCGAAGGTACAAGTACCGTTATTGTGGTTGACGCTAACAGCTATAAAGAAATTACCCGTTATAAAATAAATGGAGGCGAATCGCCGAGCGGGTTGGATATCGACCGCAAAACTAACCGCTTGTTTATTGGCTGCGGCGATACCAAAACTATGGTGGTAATGGATGCAGCTAATGGAAAAACAGTTGGTACATACCCTATAGGCGGTACCGATGGCGTAGTGTTTGACCCTGGTTTGAAAATAGCCTACGCCTCAAACGGTGAAGGGACTATCAGCGCGGTAAAAGAAGTTAGTGCAGATAAATTTGAATTTATTGAAAATATCCCTACAGAGCCAAGTGCCCGTACCATAGGTATAGATATAATAACCCATAAATTATATTTACCGGCGGCTAAAACCGAACCCGGCGTTCCGACTGCTACTAATGCTAATCCCCGCCCTAAACAAATTCCGGGCACATTTCATATTATAGAAGTAGGGAAATAAAATTATTATAAACAGGGCAGAACAAGTGAAGATGAAGGTGAAATATTTATTAATTATGATTTGCTGTGCGCTTGCTTTAAATGTAAGCGCGCAAAAGAATTTACCTGATACGGGCAAAAAGAATTTAGGCGATACAATAAAAAAAGATTTATTTACTGCTCCGGATACGGTAAAGAAATTGCACGGGAACCCGCGCTCGCTTATCCCACCGGCTATATTAATAGCTTATGGCGCTTCATCTTTTGTAATTCATCCTGTAAGGCAATTTGATCATTATGTTTTTGGCAGAGTTGAACAAAACGATGCCGATTTTCATTCAGTTGCAGAAAGCTATTTTCAATTTGCACCGGTAGCTATAGTATATGGGTTAAACCTGGCAGGCGTTGAAGGTAAGAACAGGTTTATTGACCGTACAGCGTTATTAGGACTGTCTGCAGGTATATTGGGTGTATTTGATTATAGCTTAAAGAAAACTACCCATCGCTTACGCCCTAATAACGGCGATTATTATTCTTTCCCATCAGGGCATACTTCTACGGCTTTTGCCGGTGCCGAATTTTTAGCGCAGGAGTATTCGGGTAAATCAGTTTGGTACGGCGTAGCGGGCTATGCAATTGCTACAACAACCGGCATCTTCAGGATGTATAACCGCGATCATTGGTTTAGCGATGTGGTTGCAGGCGCGGGTTTCGGTATCATTTCAACTAAGCTTTCTTACCTGGTTTATCCTTATATCCGTAATAAGCTAACGCATACAGATAAAAAAGGCAGAAGCACGATGTTAATGCCTACCTACCAGGATGGCGCAGCAGGTTTAGCATTTAGCATGCAGCTTTAAAATGTTATGGTGAAGATGTGGAAGGGTGATTCGAAGGTATAGGTTAAAGTGAAATTATAGTTAGTGCAAATTTGTTGAACCAGCGTTAGTCCTAATCCGGTACCTTCAGATTGTGCGGATTTATTAAATCGTTGAAATATCTGTTTACTATCAAGCGCCGTTTCTGAGCCCGTATTTTTTATTTGCAGATGATATTTGTTTAAGGAAACTATTAACTCGCCGCCATAGTTATTATGCCTGATGGCATTGCTTAATAAGTTATTGATCAAAACTTCCAGTAATGATTTGCTCATCATCACTATCGCGTCACCGAGATCAGTTTTAAGTGTGATATTTTTATTGATAAACAGTTCCTGGAACAAATTTAAAGATGATTCTATATGTCTTTTTATGTTTACGTATTGCGCATCATCTGTTATTAAATTGTTTTCAATTTTACTCAACAACAATATTGCCTTATTTAACCGGGTTAGCTTGCTAACGGTTTCATAAAGGTCGCCTAAAAGCTCGCTTTGGCGTTCGTTGAAATCATTAGTTTGAATTAAGATATCCAGTTTGGAATTGATTACGGCTACCGGCGTAAGTAACTCGTGCGATGCATTGTCAATAAAGTGTTTTAAATTTTTATAATCGTCCTTTACTCTTAATGACATTGATGTTACGGCGTTATTCAACTCATCAAACTCATCAATTTTTGAGCCGGCAAGTGTAATGGTGTCCTTATCGGTTAAATTAAATTGCTTTACCTGTTCTAAGGTTCCATAAAAAGGCTTCCATAGTTTTTTAATCAACACCCTGTTTATAATAAACAAGGTGGCTATGATGAGTACAATAAGTGCGATAGTAATAAGGAAAATGATCCAGATCAGGTCCTCGGTCTCTACTTTAGATTCTATAATGCGAACCTCGTAATTTTGATTGTTTACTATAACAGATGAAATCAATCCGCGACCAGACTCATTTTCATTATCCTTGACATCCTTAAAATCAGTGTTAATATACCGGCGTTCAACTACTTCGTTATTAGCGTGCCTGAAATATATTTGTTGGTCTGTAGACCGGAAAACCTGTGGTAGCTTATGATTTAATTTGACGTAGTCAAACACCTCGTTCTCTTCAACCACTAAATCCTTGTCAATTTGGTAGGTAAGTATGGCGCTAATGGTATAATAGTAAACAATGCCGGTTATGAGGATAATAATAACCACGGTAAATAAACTGATGCGATTGTATATCTGGAATAGCTTCATCTTCTATTCCCCAAATTTATATCCCATGCCATACACGGCATGAATATAATCATTGCAGCCGGCATCAATTAATTTCTTTCTTACATTTTTTATGTGCGAATAAATGAAATCAAAATTATCGGCAACATCGATCTCGTCGCCCCATAAGTGCTCGGCTATCGCGTTTTTTGATATTACTTTTTCCTTATTAGCTATAAAATAGAGCATTAAAGCGTATTCTTTACGGGTAAATTTTACAGGCACATTATTCACCGTAACTGCTTTTGCCGCCAGGTCCATTTTTATCTCGTTAAAAACAACAGATTGATGCCCGTCGAATGATTTGCGGCGGGTAATAGCCATTAACCTGGCACGTAATTCGGCTAAATGAAATGGTTTGGTAAGGTAATCGTCGGCACCCAGATTAAGCCCCAGCAAGCGATCGTCTAATGAGTTTTTGGCCGAAATAATAAGCACACCATCCGGGTGGCGGTTGGCTTTCAGGGTCATGATAATATCCAGGCCGTTGCCATTTGGCAGCGTTATATCAAGTATAATGCAGTCATATCTGTAAACACTAACTTTTTGGTACGCTGTTTCGTAGTTGGCAGCTATCTCGCATATATTCCCCTCTTCGGTAAAATATTCGCGGATGCTATCTCTTAAACCCGGTTCATCTTCTACGATCAGTAACTTCACAGCGTTTTTAAATTAAAGGTAAAATGTAATTTAGGAGAAATTTAGGAGATAAATATTTTTAATAGCTGTTTAAAACAGGTAAAGTGTGGAAAAAATGCTGATTCAAGTTGCCGAGGTTTATACTTACTTTTATCCTGATAATTACCTCCATGGATAAGATCTCGGATTTTTTTGAAACATTGAGCAACGTCATAAACTTATATGCGCCATACCTGCTATTTGTTTTTATAATTGCCGCATTAGCTGCTATATTGATACCCTATTTTATGGGGCCGGAATATCATGCCTGGTATTTACGTGCAATAAGGTAAACTGCTTAATTTACAATAACCTCGTCAACAAATAACCATGCGGGGCTCCCTGCGCCGGTTAAGCCGCGGGGTATAACATCAACACATTTAGCGTTTATTTTGATGTATCTTGCTTGTGTATGATTCATATCAAACTTTAAAACCTGTAAGCCTGAGGCGTTTGTTTGCAGGTCGGTTTTTCTTGATATTTCCTTATAATCAACCCCGTTATCAGAAACCGAAATGCTTACCCATTGCGGCATATACACCCAATCGGGCGGGCGGTTAAAAAAGCGTGTGGTTATGGTATTTAAATCCTGTGTGCTGCCAAAATCTATTGTGCCTTCAAAATCCCGGCCGTTCCAGCCCAGCCATTCGCCATCATTGTAACGGGTATCGCTGCCTAAAATACCATTGTTCCAGGCATGTTCCCCGCCACTTCCATATTGCCTGTTAGGTAAAGTTTTAAGAGTTGAAGTTTTGCCTGTTGCCTTATTAAAGGTGAATGTTTTTTGTACCTCATCTACCAGGCGTCCGTTATAAGTTACACCAATACGTAATACGGCGTCTTTATTGATCACAATGGGGCCCGTATATTTTGCTGATGATGTGTTGGGAGCAGATCCATCCATTGTATAATAAATATCGTACCCGACGGGCACGCCTAATGCGCCGGCCATTAACTGGTGACTAACAGAATCAATTTTGGTGTTAATCTGAATATCAAATAAGTGACGGGAGTAGTTTACGTTGTAATAATCCAGCCTTTTCAAATAAACCAGCAAGCGGCTCAAAAATTTATCATAAGGCTGTTTGGTGTCGTTCCATCCATCTTCGGCTAATGCGGTTGCCCTCGGGAAGTACATGTATTCGGCATGTGATGATGTAGGAACATATTCGGTCCATAAATTGCCTTGAGTACCTGTTATCAATTTGGCTTGCTCGTCAGTTAAGCCCGCAGGAATAGGGTGGTAGTTGTAAACATTAGCCAACGTTGTTAACCCGCCAAAGGCTGATGGTTCGGCAACATCTAATGATTGATAATGATCAAAATAACAATACTGCTGCGGAGTCATAATTACTTTATGGCCCAATTTGGCTGCATCAATGCCGCCCTGTTCGCCGGTCCAGCTCATTACTGTAGCGTTAGGAGCAAGGCCACCCTGTAATATTTCGTCCCAACCTATAATGTTACGACCCTTTTCGTTCACAAATTTTTCTATGCGCTTAATAAAATAGCTTTGCAATTCCTCTACCGATGTTAAACCTTCATCCTTCATTCTTTTTTGGCAGATAGGGCATTTGCGCCAGTTTACTTTGCTGGCTTCGTCACCTGCTATATGGATGTATTTGGATGGGAAAATATCCATTACCTCGGTTAGCACATCAGTCAAAAAAGTAAAGGTTGAATCTTTGGTGCAAAACTCGTTTTGAATTTGTGATGGATAAGGAAAGCGTTTCCCTGCACTATCCAAACAAGCTAATTCAGGATACGACGCCAATGCTGCCTCGGCATGAGCAGGCATTTCAATTTCGGGAATAATAGTAATAAACTTAGTTTGTGCATAAGCTACCAGCTTGCGCAATTGATCCTGCGTATAATAGCCACCATACAAGGTATCGTTTGGCCGCGATGCATAATCATAGGTGGTGTTCAATGGCGTGCCTTTTCGGTAAGCGCCAATTTGGGTAAGCTTCGGATATTTTTTACTTTCAAACCGCCAGCCCTGGCTATCGGTTAAATGCAGGTGAAAGGTGTTCATTTTCTGCATCGCCATTAAGTCTACTAACTTTTCTAAAAAGCTGTATGGCATAAAGTGACGGGCAACGTCCAGCATCAGGCCGCGGTAAGGAAATGCAGGGGCATCTTCAATATCCATACAAGCTACTTTCCATTGTACATTTTGAACAATAACCGCGCTTTCAATTTCCACAGGAAGCAATTGCAATACGGATTGTATGGCATAAAAAACGCCCACGGGAGTTTTTGCCTCGATTGCTATATGATTAGTTGAGATATCTAAATGATAACCTTCGGGGTGCGTTATTTTATCGGTTAATGCAACGGAAATATAATTAGCAGATGGCGCTTTACCGCTGCTTTTTAACTTTAACCCTGCAGCTTTCTGCAATTTTATAAGTAGTGGGCTTGTGGCAATATTTAACTGATTATCAGCCTGGTCATAAACTATTTTGGTCGCTTTGTTGAAGGTGAAATCGCCCGAAGTAGGTTTAACATTTTGAGGATAGGGGATGATATTTACTGTTTGGCCCAAAGTGACTTTAGACAAACAGAAAATTAAAGCGACAATAAAAAAACGTTTTAACATACGGCTTACTTAGCATTGCAATTTAGCAATTACTTTGTCGACGCGTTTATTAAAGTTTTAGTAGTAACACTGTTAATTGCTTCGCCAATTTCATGGCCGGCAGCAGCTTTAAAATCCAATCCTAACAAATTGGCAATGGTTTGGGCTATTTGCTTTTGATAAATTATACCGCCTGATTTCATTTCGCCCATTGGTTGGGTGTCCGGTCCAATAACCGCGAACCAGGTTTGCTCAGAATGTGGCGCAATGAAAATGCCGTGATCGCGCCAGCTTGCTAAATTCACATCGCCGCGGCCGTGGTCGCAGGTAATGATCAGTGTGGTATTATCTTTATATGCCGGGTTGTTTTGCAAATATTCCCACAGTTCTTTTATAAAAGTATCCTCCTGGTGGGCACGGTCAAGGTAAAACTTGTAATAACCGGAATGAGCCATCTCGTCAGTTTCGTCAAAAGCAAGGTATAGTACCCGTGGCTGATATTGCAATAAGTATTGTTTGGCAAACTCATAGGTTAAAAAATCTAACCGGGTCGAATCACCCATATAGTGAGGCGATTTTTGCTGCAGGTCGTTTAAATACTTTAAATGGTTATTCATGCCCGGTATGTTCACATCCATATAACCTGCATTCACCATTAAGCCAGAGCGCTTTACATTAAATATTTGTGGGAATCTTTCCCATGATGCAAATACAGCCACTTTGTTTTCAAAACCCGGTTGCTTATTAATGTATTCCAGTAAATTAACGTTCGGGTTAAATCTTGGCGCATTGCTGTTAATGTGGGCATCTGTAGCCCCGGTAAACAATTCATTATAGCCGGGGTAGGAAAGCTTGTAAGTATTGGCCACTTCCGATTTATTACCCAAATCCCTATTGCCATACAACTGTCCTTTTTCGGCAATAGCAGACCATATAAAAGGAAAAAGCATTTTGCGGCGGTCAGTTAATGATTCCGACCAGTAATCTTTTTGAACGTTAGGTTTGTCTTCGGTATATTTTGAATTGATGAGCGCAGAATCAGCGCCGCGGTAAAGCTCCTGCCAGCGCAGGCCGTCCAATGTTACAATTACTACATTCTTTGTTTTAAAGGATTGTGCCGATAGGGAGGAGCAAAGCACAAAGGAAATCAACGTTACAATCGTGTTTTTCATGGTTGCTAAGTTTTACTCAAAGGTATCGTCGGTATATTACCTGCGCGTTTATTTGAAATTAACTTAACATTTGTTGAAAAGTCATTGAATGTTAATAAGTTGTGAAGTTAAAGGTGATGGGTCATGCCTTTTTCGAAAAATTCAAATTATTGTATTGGAGTATTATATTCAGCTTTGGGAAGTGCTACTGACTATTAAAGATTATTGAAAAAACAGAAAAACCTCAAACCTTTCAACTTAAGACCTTCAATTTTTTGTGCTCCCGACGAGATTCGAACTCATATCGATGGTACCGGAAACCATAATTCTATCCATTGAACTACGGGAGCAATGAGGCGCAAATATAGTGTATTTTCGTAACCGAATAAATCTAATTAAAGAAGTGTTGTATAGTTTTGAATAGGATATGCAAAAGGCGTTCACTTTATGTAAATGTATTTCAGGGCTGATATTTGACTAAACCATAATTGAAAATAAACAGCAATTAAATAGCGTAATATATTCTTTAAAAAAGCGCGCGGGGTAACT
>Ga0207153_1163_pt1 | contig 11460 bp, 10 predicted proteins | sample Alteio_BWMinHeat_27_FD_153580 | JGI IMG/M metagenome (GOLD analysis project Ga0207153, IMG submission 153580) | Enriched cells from forest soil in Barre Woods Harvard Forest LTER site, Petersham, Massachusetts, United States -... | ecosystem: Environmental > Terrestrial > Soil > Temperate forest >...
AGTCCGCTGGCCAGGCGTTGAAGAACTTCGAACCGGCGCCGGATCCAGAAATGGTCGACCGTGGCAATCTCAAACCACCGATCCGCCATGCTGACCTCGGCCGGTGGCGACAAATACGTTATAGCGCGAGTGGAATTCATGTCCGGCCGGGCTTCCAGGGAAATTTGGCGGCGGTGGTCACAAAGCTAGCGGAATAACTCCCGCTCGGGAAATCGTTCGGAACGGCGCGCCTCAGATGAGTTCTCCCCTGCTCCGCCTTTTTCTAGGGTCCCGGCGATTCGCTCGATGATATAAAGAGGCCGGGCCTTCGTCTCTTCATAGATGCGGCCCACATACTCGCCAATCACTCCCAGAAAAAATAGCAGGATGCCAGCAAGAAATGTTACTGCCGCAATCAACGCAGTGAAGCCCTGTGGGGATTGCTGCAAGAAGAATCGATAGTAAAGAGCATACAAAACGTACAGCATAGAAACGCCGATGGCGGCGGCGCCCAGCAAGGCGGCGGCACGGATGGGAACGATGGAAAAGGCAAAGATCCCGTCCGTGGCCAGCTTCAGCAGACGGAGAAACCCGTACTTGGACTTTCCCGAATGGCGTTCCTCGCGCTCGACGGGAAGTCCCGTCTGCCGGAAGCCGACCCAACTGCGCATTCCGCGCAAATAGCGATGATGCTCGGGCATTCGCCGTACTTGGTCAATGACGCGGCGCGACATCAGACCGAAGTCTCCGGAGTCCAGCGGCAGACGCACGTCGGAAAGTTTGGCCATCAACCGATAAAAAACAAAATAGCAGAGGCGCAGCGGCCAGGGTTCCTTGCGGCGGATGCGCTGCGCGTAAACCACGTCGTAACCCTGGTGGAATCGCTCGACAAACTGCGGGATGGCTTCGGGCACGTCCTGCAAATCTCCATCCATAACCACCGCCGCGTCTCCGCTGACGTGATCGAGCGCGGCGGTCAGAGCGGCCTGGTGCCCGAAATTCCGAGAAAGCGAGATCGCGCGAATGCGGGAGTCCTGCCGCGCGGCCTCTTGCAGCAGCGCGAAGGTGTGGTCGGTGCTTCCATCGTCGACAAAAACAATTTCGTGCGGGCCGCCGGCAATCTGATCGAGCACCGCGCGCGTCCGGAGCAGGAGCTCCGGCAAGACGGTCTCTTCATTGTGCAGCGGAACCGCAAGGGAGAGACGAAACGCAGAATTCATGTTTTGCGCAGCCTCACTCAGCATCACTAGGATTGCAGCTACCGCTGCCCCTTCACCAGCCTATGGAAGCAGGTTTCAAGCGCAAGGTGATCATACAAGACACCGTAATATAACTCACGAATGGTATTTATTCCCGAAAAGACGAAGTTCTCCGGCAGCGTCGGGCACACGGGCTGTCAGAGACGGAGGGAACGCGCGCTAAAACGAAATGTGATTTCAGCGGGAGGGAGCGGCAGCTTGCGCGGCGGACTGGCGATCCAAGGGCGCTGTAGATTCGGAGAATGTGAAACGGGGCGCGCGCAACAGAAGAAAGAGTTCCCCGGCCCAGAGCAAGATGTCCAGCAGACGCCCGCGCTCCAGATTGCTCAGGTTCTTGCTATGCAGGCTGACGTCGAGGGCCTTCCGCGAGCACTCCTCGATGAACGCGCGCATCGCGGCGGCGTCCAGGGGTTCCGCGCAGAACGGACGGCCCCGTGGATCCAGGCTCTCGAGCCGCTCGTAGCACCGCAGCAGAAAGTGGTTCAGGCAAAGATCCTGGCGATCCAGCACAGTAACCGCGGCGCTGGCACAAGGATCCATACTGCAGTTTTGTTCTCGATATTTCGTGTCCATTCCACCCAGGCCCATTGATTTAGCTCGAGGGTCGATCTTAGCCTACCGGAGATCGCCCCCTATATCTTAGATGCGCTATGCCACACACGCGGTTTCATCTGCGGTGTTCCGGCAGCACGCCGCGGATGAGTCGCTCTCGAAATCCATCTCCAGCTCCACACCAGGTAGCGCCGGCAATTGTACGGCGAGAGTTTGCACGCGCAGGCAGCGATCCACGTAAGGCGTGAGCAACTTTTGGACCCAACGGATATTTTCACGGCAATGTTTCAAGCGATCATTCCCGGCCCACAAGGTGATGACCGTAACGAGTCGCCCCTCCTGCTCGGAAACCATGACCAGGCATCCTGCGAACCCGGAAACATTCTGCAGCGCTCCCACGAGCGCGGCAGGAATCGCGGACTGCACGCGATGCGCTTCCTGCGGCTTGGCCACGAACTCCACACTCAGCGCGGTCACACAGGAAAAACCTGAACTTGCAAGGAACCTGCGCGAACGGGCGCTCTCTCCAGGAGTTCGTGGAAAATGGAGTGAGACATTTCTTGAAACACTAGTTGGATTAACCGGGCTTGCCACAAATCCTCCATCAATTCTAGCCCACTGCTGAATCTAGCCCACTGTGGAAAACAGGGGAGGCGCATCCAAACCCGTTCAGGGCAGGCCCGAATGCGCCTTATTGGGGCACGTAGGGACCGGGGTAGGTTCCCCACGTTAAGGATTCCCGAGCGAACGGGCTTCCTGAAAGGATAGTGCAGCCAGGCTTCGTTCCGTTTCGGGAAATCGTCAGATTTATTGCCCTCCCGAAGCAGCGAGGCTATACTCCTCTGCCAAGACCTCGAGGCCCAGTTGGACTTTTTTGCGTTTGACAAGAGCTATGTGGAGCGGCTGCGGGACGGGGATGGCCCGACGGAACACCACTTTGTCGCATATTTTGAACAACTTCTGCAGATTAAGCTGAGGGCCCGGACACTCACCTCCGATAAAGTGGAGGACCTGCGCCAGGAGACCTTTATCCGGGTCATCGCTGCCTTGCGGCGCGAGGGCGGCGTACGCCAGCCGGAACGTTTCGGCGCATTCGTTAACTCCATTTGTAACAACGTCTTACTGGAGCATTATCGATCTTCAGCCAGGAACCAGCCTATGGAAGACGTGCACTTCGATATTCCCGATAAAGTGCTGGATCTGGAAGGAATGTTGGTCACCAAGCAGTCCGCCGAGCGCGTGCGCCAGATCCTGCAGGAAATGCCGCAGCGGGACCGCGACGTGCTTCGCGCTATCTTCTTGGAGGAAAAGGAGAAAGACCAGGTTTGCCGTGAATTTGGCGTGGATCGCGATTACTTGAGAGTGCTGATCCACAGGGCCAAGGACAAGTTTAAGGGATTATATGAGAAGGACCAGATGCGCATAGCGCGCCCGGCTACGAGTGAAAAGATCCAATGAAACGATCTGGGTATCTCCTGCACTATCTACCGGATGGCACAAATGGATCATAACGACGCAGTGCGACGACAGGCAGCAGAGAAGTACATACTGGGCGAGTTTCCCCAGAGTATTCGTGACGAGTACGAGGAGCACTTCTTCGACTGCGCGGAATGCGCCGTCGATGTGAAGGCCATCGCTTCTTTTGCCGACACTGCCCGTGAGGTCCTGCGGAGAGCAGAAGCCGCTTCACCCAAGAAGGCCTTTGCCCCCGCTCGTGGCGAACGGCAAGTCGACTCTTCGATCTCCTTCTGGCGTCGTTGGCTGCAACCGGCCCTTGTTCCGGCTTTCTGCGCGCTTGTGCTGCTGGCCGGCTATCAGAATCTTGTAAGCATTCCCCGATCTAGAGCCATTGCTGAACAGCGCGCCGCACAAGCGGCTGCGCCTCACGTCTTACCCACTTTCTCCTTGGTAGGAGCCAACCAACGCGGCGGTGGACGCCCGGTTTTCCAGGCGACTTCCGGCAAACCATTCATTCTTAAGGTGGATATTCCCGAGACTGACGCATCGGCGTCCGCGAGCTACCTGCTTCGCCTGGACGATGCTGCCGGCGTCTCGCATTCGCTTGGCACTGTCAATCGGGAAGACGCCCGCAATACCGTGTTCGTGGAGGTCCCGGCGGGATTCTACGCGGGCAACGCGCAGCTCGTAGTGCTGGAGGTTCAGCAACCCGGCGCGACGCCCCGGGAAATCACGACTCTTCCTTTTGTAGTTGCATTTGGCCCCGGATTTGAGCAACATCCCTAGCTTCATAGCTTCCCAAACAAGTCCTTAGAAGGTGACCCGATGAGTCCCAAACCCTTCCGTACCTTTCACTACCGCGCTTGCGCCCATGCGTACAGCGGCCATTTCACGCGGCCGTTCCATGCGACGATCGATGTCCAGGCGCCCAGTTCGCTTCCCATCATCGGAGGCCATGGCAGCGCGCGCGTGGAGAATTTTCAGTTTCGAGAATTTGTCTCTTTCAAAAAGGGAATCACGCACGTTACCGGCGCGCTCCAGCCCGACGACGGCAGCAACAACACGCTGGTTATGGCGATCCTGGAAGGCTTTAATGTCATGGACATAGTCACCGCCGATCGCATCGTTGCCCGGCTCTACACCAAGCATCCGGCCGATGCCGATGAAGGCAGCTTCACGATGGTCGGCACAAAGTTCGAAAACCTGCGCATCGCGGGATGCCCGGTCCATGTGGAATTGCACACCGATCTGTTCGAAAGCATCCCGACATTCGAGGCGGCCACAAAAGAGTTTACGAAAAAGGGAGAGTTCCGCAAAATAGCGGAGGATCCTTTTAAGACGGGTGAGACCTTGAAGGCGCCGGGGCCCAACGGAGCTTTTCTTTGTTCCATAGTCAAAGAGATGGACACGGATTGCCCGGGAGTCAAGCGCATGGGACATTGCTTCATCGTTCCGGGCTTTGGCAAAGTCTGTCTGGGCGAGATAGTCATTCGCTATGGCGAGCGCATCATCACCATGGTGCGGCTCAAGATCGGTTCCTCAGTCGATGGTGGCGGCGCCGGCGGGCAAATCGGAGGCAACGGTCATCATTTTCCGTGATATGGATGCTCCTCATCGGGAGCGCTCTGTTATCGTACGGATGCCGCAAAAACATTCCGCAGCCTCACCTTCTTTATGATCAAGTTTGGCATCAGATTGAACTTGGCAAACTGACTGCCGCGCTTCAAGAAGCACATTCCACCGCTTCGCTGTGTACCGACCCCCGTTCCGAGTGGTGTTTGCGTTTTCGCGCGTTGAAAGCAGAGATCCTCATGCGGGAAGGACTCTATGAGGATTCTCTCGCGCTGTTGAAGTTCGATCTGCCGCCGGCGCTCGCCTCCTCCGACATCGCGGTATGGCAAGAACTCACGCAGGGCTCCGACTATTCTTATTTGGCGAAATTTGCGGAAGCCATGAACGCCTTGGAAAAAGCACGGGCTCTTGCAGAGTCCTCACAACCGCAACTGTTGGGTGAGAGCCTCCTTCGCCTCGGCACCCTGGCCTCTCTGCAATTGAATTTGGTGAAGGCGCAGGCAGATTATCGGGCCGCGCTGGATCTTGCTCACCAACAAAAGAACGCTTTTCTCGAAGCTTCCGTTCTGGGGAGCCTTGGGGTTTTAGCTACTCAGTTGGAGCGCTTCGATGAATCCATCGCTTGGAACCGGCAGGCGCTCGAGGCCGCTCGTTTCCTGGGCGCGCTCAGCTTGATCGCGAAGATTGAGGGCAACATCGCCTGGAGTTACTTGAAAATGGGTGACCTCGTGAACTCTCTCGCCCTCAACAAGGATGCGGAGCGGGATGCACTTAGTGCGGGTTTGCAACAAGACCGTGTGCTGTCGATGCTCCAAACGGGCGCCATTTATTTTTTCATGGGCGACTATGCCTCGGCCGTGAGTGAATCTCAGAAAGCACTCGGCCTGGCTAGGGCTCTAAAGGACGATGGCGATGCCATTTACTGTCTGCAGAATTTGGCTGTCATGGCTCTCGAGAAGGGCCAGCTCTCAGAGGCTCAGCAGCACATTGATGAGGCCCTGCATTTGGAATCCCAGGCTCCGGACCAATCGCAAAAGCTGTATACGCGGCTCACGGCTGCGGACATTGCTGCGAGAGGGAATGATTTATCGAAAGCCGAACAAACCTTCTCACTGCTGTTCGCCGACCCTCAATCGCCCGTCTCGCTCCGATGGGAGGCCCAGGCAGGCATTGCGGAGGTTCATGCCGCGCAAGGAAAGGCGCTTGCGGCGGAGCGTGAGTTTAACGAAGCCATAGCCAACATCGCCAAGGCGCAGAGGGAGCTGCAGGAGGAAGAATTTCGCTTCTCGTTTCTCTCCAGCTCGATTCGTTTCTACAATGCCTATGTCGATTTTTTTATCGCTCAGCACCGGCCTGACGACGCGCTCGCCGTGGCCGAGCGCAGCCGAGCGCAAACTCTTACCGCGGGTCTGACCGAGCCTTCTCAGGCACTGGTCACGACTTTTCCTCGCGCGAATCCCCAGCAATTGGCCGCACGGTTCCACTCCACACTTCTTTTCTATTCACTTGGCATCCGCCATTCGTATCTGTGGGTCATCACGCCGCAAAAGACCACACTCTTGTCTCTCCCTCCGCAGTCGGAGATCGATCCGCTGGTCAAGTCCTACCGCGACCGTATCCTCGATGGAGACAATCCTCTGGAAGCGCCCAACTCACCGGCGGCGAAGCTCTATTCCGTTCTGATTGCGCCTGCTGCAAAGCTCATTCCTCGCAATTCGCGTGTAATCGTCTTGCCCGACGGGAGCCTCTACTCGCTCAATTTCGAAACACTGATCGCTCCCGATCCCGCGCCGCACTACTGGATTCAGGACGTCACCCTCACCAACGCCAGTTCTTTGACGCTTCTGCAGCGCTCTCGATCCACTGCGCCACCACAAAACGCCAGGCTTTTCCTCGTCGGCGATGCCGTCTCTTCGGATGAGCAGTTTCCTCCGCTGCGCCAAGCGGCGCGCGAAATGGCGCTGGTCGAAGGACATTTTCCCGAGGAGCGGCGTCGCATTCTCGCGGGCGCCGACGCGACACCGCCGTCCTATTTTACTGCCGGGCCCGAGCGCTTCGACTTTCTCCATTTCGTCACCCACGGCACCGCCAGCCGCACCCATCCGCTGGATTCCGCAGTCATCCTCACAAAGTCTGGAGATTCCGCGAAACTCTACGCGCACGAAATCATCACTCGCCCGCTCCACGCCTATCTGGTTACCGTTTCAGCCTGCGACGGCGTGGGCACGCGCTCTTACGCCGGCGAAGGCCTGGTGGGCCTCTCCTGGGCTTTTCTCCGCGCAGGCGCGCACAACGTCATCGCCTCGCTCTGGGAAGTCAACGACGATTCCACCCCAAGGTTGATGGATGAGCTTTACAAGGGTGTAAGGGCCGGCCAGGATCCCGCTACCGCTCTCCGAAACGCCAAGCTCTCTTTGGTCCGCTCCTCCGGCAACTTTCGCAAGCCTTTCTATTGGGCGCCGTTTCAGCTCTACGCTGGCTCGTAAACATCCTCATGGGGCGGGTGCCGAGCGTTCGCCGGGTCGAGTCAGGTCGCAGATTCGGACGCCATGGACTTCACTTCATCGACGGTGTAGCCCAGGCTCTGCAGAATTGTGCCAGTGTGTTCGCCGAGCAGTGGCGGCGGCAAGCGGTAGCTAATCGGCGTATTTGAAAATCGGATGGGATTCGCGATGCTCTTCGCGGTGCCGATCGACGGATGCTCGATTTGCACGATCAATCCGCGCGCGCGTGTCTGGGCATCGTTCACCGCTTCAGAAACGGTGTTGATCGGTGCGGCGGGAATGTCTGCCTTGGCAAGTTTTTCCAGCCACGCTTGTGCCGGACTCGCTCGAAACGCATTCTGCAGAATCGGAATCAGCATTTCCCGGTTCTTGATGCGTAGCGCATTCGACTGATATCGTTCATCCTTCCCAATCTCATCGGGGATGCCCGGCAGTTGGATGAAGCGATTCCACAACGCTTCCGTCCCCACGCCAACCACAAAATGCCTGTCGTCACTTCCGCGAAATACTTCGTACGGCACAATGTTTGGATGCGCGTTGCCCCAGCGTTTCGGCGAAGCGCCGGTGTTCAGGTAGCTGCTTCCCGCGTTCGCCAGCCACGTCAATTGCGAATCGAACAGCGCCATATCGAGAAACTGGCCGCGGCCGGTCTTCTCGCGCGCAAAAAGAGCGCCAAGAATTCCCATCGCCGCGTACATACCGCAAGTCATATCCGCAATCGCGATCGGGTAGCGCATCGGCCCCCCGTCAGGCTCTCCCGTGAAGTTCATGACTCCGGCTTCCGCTTGCGCAAGGATGTCGTAACCGGGGCGGCCCGCTTTGGGCCCGCTGAAACCGTAGCCCGTGATGCTGCAATAAATCAGTCGCCCATATTTCGCGCATACCGTTTCTGGATCGATGCCGCGCTTCTTCAACGAAGCCATCGAAGGCTGGTTGGTGATGAAAATGTCCGCGCCCGCTACTAACTTTTGCAGCGCTTCCGTGCCGCGTACATGATCGTAGTTGAGCGTCACCGATCGCTTGTTGCGATTAGCCGCCAAAAAGTAAGCTGATTCGCTCCCCACAAACGGCGGGCCCCAGCCGCGTGACTGATCTCCAACACCCGGCCTCTCCACTTTGATGACGTCGGCGCCAAAATCGCCCAGCAACATCGCGCAATACGGGCCGGCCAACGCCTCGGTCATCTCCACGACACGAATCGACGCGAGAATGCTTTCCACGGGCCGCGATTATAGCTGACATCCGGCAGCGTTACTTGGCCCTGAGCGGCAGGACTCTGGAAAAAATCTCGGAAGTTTCCCATCCAACGAAGATGCAGTCGTTTGCTAGTGTTTTCTGAGAGTCGGATAGCGGTAGGCCGTCAGCCCTTTTCCTTCTTGAATCGTCACAATCTGGTCCGGTGCGATGTCTCGGATGACTTCATGAGCCCCGCTGGGCCAGCTGATTTCCAGCGCGTCGATTTTCGCGTGCGCGCCCAAGCCAAAATGAATCCGCGGATCCTGCGCCGAGCAATAGCTCATCCCGCCCTTGGCCTGGTCGTAGCTCGTGAAATCGCCTGCGGTCAGTTTCAGCGCGGCTCCGATTCCGTCGCGATTGCTTTTCGTGCCGATCAGACGCACTTCGAGCCAGTGATTCTTCTGAGCGGCCGCTGCCTCGGAGCCTCCTTCATTTCGGAAAAGCTGCGCATCCTCGCCGTTGTTGCCAACCAAAAAATCGAGCCAGCCATCATTATCGTAGTCGCCGACGGCCAGTCCACGTCCGACGCGAGGAGCGCGAAACGCCGCGTCCTGCGTGCTCGTCACGTCGGCAAATTTCCCATTCCCCAAATTGCGATAGAGTTTTCTCTCCTCCGCATACTTCACGCCGGAGTGGTAGAGCTCAATGTTGTCGAGAATATGCCCGTTCGTCACCAGCAGGTCGCGCCAACCGTCGTTATCGAAATCGAAGAATCGCGCGCCAAAACTGCTGTTGCGGTAATTCGTCTGTCCCAGTCCACTTGGAATCGTAGCGTCCGTAAACGTTCCGTCTCCGTTATTCCGGTAGTAACGATTCAATTCGAAATCCAGGTGGCTCACGTACAAATCATAGAGGCCCCTGTTTCGAACGTCCGCCGCGTCCGCGCTCATCCCCGCTTCCGGCTTGCCGTCTTCGCTGAACCCCGCCCCGCTGGTGTAGCTGACGTCGCGAAATGTTCCGTCGCCGTTGTTTAGATACAAAAAATTCCGCTGTGTGTCGTTGGCGATGAAAATGTCCGGCCATCCATCATTGTTTAGGTCCGCGAGCACTACCGCCAGGCTCTTGCCATCCCTATTCACGAGCCCCGCTTTTTTCGTAACATCTGTAAAGCTTCCATCGCCATTGTTGTGAAAAAGCCGAGGCGAAGTTCCTGAAAAACTGTCGGGATGGCAATAGGCGCGATACCCGGGCTTGTTCTGGCCGCAGGAAACCGGATGATCATGGTCAAACTGCACGTAGTTGGTAACCAGCAGATCGAGTTTGCCGTCGCGGTCGAAGTCAAACCATCCGGCCGCGGTCGCCCAGGCGCCATCGTCACCGACGCCGGCTTTTACCGTCATATCCGTAAACGTCCCATTCCCGTTGTTGTGGTACAGCACCGAATGTCTGTACCCGGTCATATAAATGTCCGGAAACCCATCGTTATCAAAGTCGGCCACGGCCACGCCAAAGAAAAAAATCCCATCCGTGTGAATTCCAGCCTGTTCCGTCACGTCGGTAAACGTGCCGTCGCCATTGTTCCGATAGAGCGCAGGCTGCGGCGGTTTCTCCGGATGAAAAAATGGCGTGTAGCCGCTGTTCACAAAGAAAGTATCGAGGAATCCGTCCTGGTTGTAGTCGATCCACGCGACGCCCGCTCCCATCGTCTCGGTGTACAGTTTCTGGTCGGACGCCGCTCGTTCGTGATGAAAGTGAATGCCGGACCCTGCGGTAACATCTCGAAATTGCACGTTGAAGGGATTCGCGCCGGTATTCTTCGAGGAATTCTCTGTGGCGGACTTGGTGGAGCTCGCGTTCTTTGCCTGCGGTGCGGAATTCTTCGCCGGCAGCAGCACGAGTGCAAACGTCAGCATGCTCGCCATAATTCCCGCGAGCGCGTTTCTTCGGCGTGTTTTCCTCGCCACCATCGTGGAAAATAGTAGCATCTCTGCTGCATCCCGCTCGCTCGCAACTTCTCCGTTTCAATTCCTTCGGTGGCTCGCGGCGTCCCCGATCCATCAAAAAAGTTTTCCACCGCACACATTTTTCAACCCTACTTTTGTCTTGACACTTCTGCGATGTGGAAGCTAGCCTACGCCCACTGGTGCGACTGGGGGGCCGTGCTGAGGCGCATTAATTCCCATTCAGTTGTGAGTAGCGCGCATCTCCATGTAGAACTGGCCATGCCTCTGTGCCGGGTGCGGCCTGGTTTCGGCGCTGGGCGTGCGCAGCTTCTCGAAATGGATTCCGTCAAATTTTTTTGCAGTCCGCGGGTATCAGCGCATGGCGTGTGATGAAAAGTGAAGAGCTCTTTCAACCGCCAGGGCGGTTGCCGTGATCGAATCTCGGAGGGGAAAGCATGAAGCAAGCATTCTGTAAAAACGCAATTCTCGCAGTGCTGGTTTTGCTGGTTGCCGCTCTCGGCTCTTCCGCGCAAACTTTGGATCGTGGTGCAATCCACGGATTCGTCTACGACACCTCCGGCTCCGCCATTCCCGGCGCCAAGGTCACCCTCACCAGTTCGGCCACCGGCCTCAAGCGCGACACCACCACCAACGCCGACGGCGCCTACGACTTCGAAGCGCTCATCCCCGGCGAGTACACCCTCGTCTTCGAGTCCGGCAACTTCGCCACCTACACAGTAAAGCAGGTCGTCGTTACCATCGGCTCCTCCATCTCGCTGGACGCCCATCTCAAGGTCAAGACCGCCGAGCAAAGTATCACCGTCACAGCCGAAGCCGCCGGCGCCATCGACACCACCACGTCTGGCATCACGCAACTCCTTGATTCTCGGGACTTGGACAATCTGCCGTTCCCCGGCCGCGATTATCGCGACCTCGCGCAATTGACTGCCTCTGCCCAGGTCGTTCCCGGTTTGCGCGGCAACATCCGCCTTGGCGGCCAGCAGAGTGATTACACCG
>Ga0207153_1134_pt1 | contig 11459 bp, 8 predicted proteins | sample Alteio_BWMinHeat_27_FD_153580 | JGI IMG/M metagenome (GOLD analysis project Ga0207153, IMG submission 153580) | Enriched cells from forest soil in Barre Woods Harvard Forest LTER site, Petersham, Massachusetts, United States -... | ecosystem: Environmental > Terrestrial > Soil > Temperate forest >...
CGAATCGGGCTTGGAAACCAAGCCCAGGTCGGATAACTTAGCAGTTCCAGAAGCGGCAACCGGGCAACGTTTGCCGTGCCCGGTGATTCCCACAGTGAGATAGCGCCGTCATGCATGTGGCACCAGCGGAAGCGACTCCCGGGATTGACGCTCCACAACCCCAATCGGGGCCACGACTGAAACCGCCCCCGGGCGGGAATTCCCGTCCCGCATGGTTGCGTGGCCTGGTGGTATTCGCCGCGGCGGTAATCGTTTTGTGCTCAATTGTGCTTGTCGTGATCCGCGGCAAGTCTCCCACAGCCGGAAATTTGGCACAGTATTCCTCCCATGATCTGGGACAGGTCCTGCGTCTCAAGGGAACTACAGAAGCAATCCAGTCGCGGGCAATCTTAGCGCCTCTGTTGGAAGGGCAACAGGTTCCCACTCTGACAATAATCCGGCTGGCGCTTGCGGGAGCGCACGTTAAGCCGGGAGACTTGCTAGCGGAGTTTGACCGGCAAACGCAGATGCGGGACTTCGTGGACAAGCAGGCGGAGTACGGAAAGTTGGTGGACCAGGTCCTGGAGGAGCAGGCGAAGGAGTATGCGACACGGGCCAAGGATGAAACCGAGTTGAAGCAGTCCGAGGACAATCTGCGCAAGGCGGAACTGGAAGTGCAGAAAGCGGAGTTGGGATCGAAGATTGATGCCGAAAAGAATCAGGAGACGCTCGACGAAGCCAAGGCCACTTTTGAGCAGTTGCGGGTAACCTTCGACTTAAAGCGTACGGCAGCGCAGGCGGGGATTCGGATTCTGGAGATTCAGCGGGATCGCGCCCAGCAGACCATGACGCATGCTCAGGCCAATGCCGACCTGATGCAGATTCGCTCATCGATAACCGGGGTTGTGGTGCTGAACACGATCTGGAAACAAGGGACCATCGGCGAGGTTCAGGAAGGAGACCAGGTTGAGCCGGGAACGCCAATTATGCAAGTGGTGAATCCTGTAGCCATGCAGGTCCGGGTGCTGGCCAATCAGCAGGACTTTCCGAGCCTCCGAGTGGGCCAGGCGGCGAAGGTGCGGCTGGATGCGTATCCAGAACTCGTGTTTCCCGGCAGGATAGAAGAACTGGCTCCGATTGGCGCGAGCGCAAGTTTCTCTGAAAGGGTTCACCTGTTCGCCGTGATCGTCTCAATCCAAGGGAATGATCCTAAGCTGATGCCGGACCTTTCCGCGGCGGTGGACTTGGATGTGGCGGGGCCGAGCGGGGGATTGAGTAATGCACGGACGGCCGGAGGCCACTGATGAGGGAGCGCATCCGCCAGCTTTGGATTCAGCGCAAGGCGATGGTCATTACGATCATCGTGCTGGCGGGCAGCGCAGTTGTGGTGGGCGCGGTTCGCCTGAGTAAGCGGTCGCCCACAGTTCCCACCTACGAAGTAGAACGCGGAGAATTTATTGACTCGCTGCAATTTCGGGGTGAGGTGAAGGCGCTGAAGTCGGTCACGCTCAGCGCACCTGCGGAAGCAGGCGACCTGCGAATCGTCAAGCTGGTTGCGGAGGGTACAGCCGTCCAGCAGGGCGACGCGGTGGTCGAGTTCGACAAGACGAAAACGGAACAGGATCTGGCACAGTTCCGCTCCAGCCTCAAGTCGGCGGAAGCGGTTATTGAGCAGGCGCGAGCCCAGGCGCGGCTCGCCGAAGGGGAAGACAAGACAGCAGTGCTAAAGGCCCGTTACGAGGTGGAAGCGGCCAAGCTGGAGGCCAGCAAACAGGAGATCCTCTCCAAGATTGAAGGGGAGGAGAAGAAACTGGCGCTGGCTGACACCGAGCAAAAGCTGCGGGAAGCAGAGGCCAAACAGAAGGCGGATGCATTCCTGAACCAAGCGACGATTGAGAGCGCAGAACAGGCCAGGGACAAGGCTAAGTACGATGTGGAGCGGGCGGAACGGGCTCTGGCGCACATGAGCCTGCGCGCGCCGTCGATGGGGACGATAAGCATTTTGCAGCACTGGGAAGGCTCCAATATGGCGCCCTACCGCGCAGGAGATCGCGCCTGGCCGGGGGCGGCGATTGCGGAATTGCCGGATGCTTCGACCTTGCGGATTTCGGCGCGTGTCGACGAAACCGAGCGCGGCCGCTTAGCGCTCAAGCAGGCGGTGACGGTGCAGTTGAATGCCATCCCTGACCGGCAATTCACTGGGCACATCGAGCAGATCAGTGAAATCGCCAGCCTGGATTTTTCCAGCGGTTGGCCGATCACGCGCAACTTTACGCTTGAGGTCCTTCTCGACCAGACAGATTCGCGGTTCAAGCCTGGCACTACCGGACAAGTAACTGTGGTAGTGGACCACGTACCGGACGCGATCAGCATTCCCGCGCAGGCGTTGTTCCAGAAATCCGGGCAGGATGTGGCGTATGTTTGGAAAGGAACGCAGTTTGAGGAACGCGTTATCGAGGTAGGTAGAAGAAGCGGAGACAAGGTCATGATCGCCAAGGGCGTGCGTGCTGGGGATCATGTGGCGTTGAGGGAACCTATGGTCAAGGAGTAGCGCGGTCCCGATGAAAGGGCGTCGGGCAATCACGGGGGCGGTGGTGGTGGCGGCGCTTTGTGCCGTGGCGGGCACAGTCGCAGCAGTGCGCCGGGGTGCGCCGGTGGCGGCGGGGGACATCCCGACCACCCGTGTGAAACGGGGCGACCTTGACATGAAGGTGTATGCCACGGGAGAACTGCGGGCAAGTCATTCGGACGTGAGGACGGCTCCACCCATTGGTGGGGGCGCACTGGAAATCACCTACCTGCTCCACACCGGGGCGGTGGTCAAGAAAGGTGACCTGGTAATAGAATTCGATCCCACCGAACAGCACTACAAGCTGGAGCAGAACCGTTCCGAGTTGTCGCAAGCAGAACAGGAGATCACCAAGGCCAAAGCCGACGCAGCAGTGGTGGCCGCGCAGGACAAAGTCACGCTGCTCAAGGCGCGGTTCGATGTGAGGCGGGCGGAGCTGGACGTGCAAAAGAACGAGCTGGTGAGCACGATTGACGCACGCAAGAACGATCTCGCCCTGGAACAGGCCAAACGCGTGCTGGCCGAACTGGAACAGGACGTCAAGTCGCGCAGCGCGTCGGGAAAGGCGGCCATCGCGCTGGCGGAAGAAAAGCGCAACAAGGCACAGCTGGCGATGGACCAGGCGCAACAGAACATCAAGAAAATGCACGTCACTGCCCCCATGGACGGAATGATCGCGCTGGAGAAAAATGAAAACGCCTCGGGCGGATTCTTTTTCGGCGGGATGACACTGCCGGAGTATCGCGAGGGCGACCAGGTAGAAGCAGGCAGAACGGTGGGCCAGGTGATCGACCCCAAAGAAATGGAACTGGGCGCAAAAGTGGGAGAACTCGAGCGCAACAACATTAAAGAGGGACAGTCCGTAGAGATCGAGCTGGATGCCCTGCCGGGTAGCATCTTTCAAGGCACGGTAAAAACGCTCGGCGGGATGAACAGCCGCAGGTTCTGGGAAGTAGACAGCAGCGCCAAATTTGACGTGACGATCGCGCTCTTGAGCAAAGACGCACGGATGCGGCCGGGGCTTACGGCGCAAGTAGTTATTCACGGCGACCCCCACAAGGACGTGCTCTATTTGCCGCGCCAGGCTCTGTGCCTGAAAGAAAGCAAGCGAGTGGTCTACGTTAAGGACGGGAACAGCTTTGAACCGCGCGAGGTGAAGATTCAGGCCGAGAACGAAAGCCGCGCCGCCATTGAGGGCGTGGGCGTGGGCACGGAGGTCGCGTTGATTGATCCGACTGCGTCAAGGAAAACGGCAAATCCCACCGCGCCCTCTCCCAGCTCCGGCGGAGGAGCTCCGTAAATGTCTATGCTCGCCTCGGCCACATCGGTGCGCGTGCTGCGCGGTCATCCGCAGTGGCTGCCAGATTTGCAATTGGGACTGCAGAACCTGCTGCTGCACCGTCTGCGCTCCCTGCTTACGATGCTGGGGATGATTTTTGGGGTTGCGGCAGTGGTTTCCATGCTCTCGATTGGGGCGGGTGCGCGGCAAAAGGTAATGGCGCTGATCGAGCAGATGGGCGTTCACAACCTGATTGTAGAGGCGAAGGAGACCCTGGACTGGCAAGCGTATCGGAAGATCCGCAAGATCTCTCCCGGGCTGACGTTCCAGGATTACCGCGTGATTGGGGACGATGTCGGCGACATCGCCTCTTCCACGCCGCGCAAGCGGATGACTCCTTCGAAGACCATTCCGAAGTCGCAGGAGGATCCTCCGACTGTGTACGGAGTCAATCCCAGCTACTTGAAAATTGCCGGGCTGCAGGTGCTGGATGGCAGATTTTTCAATGAGGAGGAAGAGACTCGGGCGGCGCCAGTGTGCGTGCTGGGCGCGGCTGCCCGGTCGCGCCTGTTCGGCGCGGCGGATCCTATCGGCCAGTATGTGAAAGCCAATGAGCAGTGGTTCCGCGTGATCGGAGTAGCCTCACCGCAGCTGAGCTCGCAGACGGACGTGGCGGGAGTGCCGACGCAGGATCTCAACAACATTCTCTATGTCCCGCTGAACTCGGCAATCCTGCGGTTGGAGGATTCCTACAGCGACCGGCGCGACGAGATTGACGGAATGTACCTGAGCATTCGCGACGGCGCCGATATGAGTTCGGTGGCGCAGTTGGTTCGGGCGATCCTGGATTCGTCGCATCACTCCGCGGGAGATTTTAGCGTGATCGTGCCTGCTGAACTGCTGGCCGAACAGAAGCGGACGGAACGATTGTTCAACGCGGTGATGGTCGCAATCGCGTCCATCTCGTTGCTGGTGGGCGGCATCGGAATCATGAACATCATGCTGGCCAGCATCTTGGAGCGGACGCGGGAGATTGGAGTGCGCCGCGCAGTTGGAGCGCGGCAGGCTGACATCATCCGCCAGTTCGTGGTGGAGGCCATGCTAATTTCATTTGTTGGCGGAAGCTTCGGCATTGTCTTCGGCTTCGTGATGTCGCGGCTGATTGCATGGCTGGCGGGCTGGTCGACGATCGTGACGTCAAGTTCGATTCTGCTGGCGTTTATCGTTTCGATTTCCGTGGGACTGGTTTTCGGAATCTATCCCGCCGTGAAAGCCGCGCGCCTGGACCCGGTCGAAGCGATTCGGTACGAGTAAGCAGCGGCCCGCGCCAGACATTTCTTCAGTACTCGCAAATCACAAACGGACACACCTGGAGGATTCAATGAAGAAGTCTTGTCTTTGGCTATTCTTCTGTCTGTTCATCGTGCCGGGTTGGTCGCAGCAGCGCGAAGGATATCGCGAACTGGTCACTCAGCAGGTGCGCTCTGGCAAACTGGGCGCGCCAGAACATTTGCGCAACTACCTAATAGAGGGCAAGCTGCGGCTGAGCCTGCGCGACGCAATCGTGTTGACTCTCGAAAACAACAGCCTTGTGCGGATTCAGGAGACGCAGGTGGAATCGGCAAAGGTCGTGCTGTTAGGTGCGCACCAGCCATTTGATCCGCAGCTGACGAGTTCCTATAACGTGAACAGTTCCAGTTTTCCGCCCACCAGCATGCTTCAGGGAACCGGCACCGCCGCGGTAAACTCCACCACGCAGATTGCGCAATTCAACTATTCAGAAACTTTTTGGACCGGAACCAACATACAGGCCGGGCTGAGCAGCAACAATAGCTTTACCAATAGCTCATTCAACATCCTTAATCCTTTCATTAGCTCGGGGTTGAACTTCCAGTTCACGCAGCCGCTATTAAAGAATGGGTGGCGGTTCGCGAACGAGGCACAGCTGGTGATAGCGCGTCGGAATCTGGAACAGTCGCAAGCAACTTTCGCGGCGCAGGTTAGCAACAGCATTCTGCAGGCAGTCGGTCAATATTGGGCAGTGGTTGAGGCGCGTGGAAATCTTGACGTCGCGAAACGTTCGCTGGACGCAGCTGACGCCTCGTACAAGCACGACAAACGCGCCCTAGAACTGGGAGCGCTGCCGCCGCTTGACATCTACCGATCGGAGTCGCAGGTGGCGTCGCGGCGGGTTCAGGTGATCCAGGGCGAGTACTCACTCAAACAGGCGGAAGACGCGCTGCGCATGACAATCGGCGCCGACCAGGACGCGTACTTCGAGGCTCTCGACCTGGAACTCACTGAATCGACCGAACCGGAAGGCGAACTGCGCACGATTGACGCCGCTACTGCCTTGCAAATCGCGCTAACGAAACGTCCCGAGATCGAAGCCACACGCGATACGCTGACGATTGACGACAGGCGGATTCGGCTGGCGCACAATCATCTACTACCAGAACTCGACGTTACCGGCATTTATGTCAGCAACGGCGTCGGCGGTACACAGTTCAACAGCATGGGCAATAAGGTCACGAATTCTTCGTTGAATCAGCTTTTCGGCTTCGACTACCCCACATATGGCGCGCAGTTGTCGCTCACGTTGCCCGTGAAGAATCGCGGGGCCAAAGCCGAACTCGGTAGTGCGCTGGTTTCGCGGCGCAGCGATTTGTACGGCGAGAGACAAGTGCGCGAGCAAGTCAGGCTCGACGTAAACAACGCCGTTCACCAACTCGAACAGGCCAGGCTCGGCATTGCGGCGAGCAAAGAAGCCTTGGACCTGGCCAAGAAAAACACCGCTGCGGAACAGCGCAAATACGAATTGGGATCGGGGACAGTCTTCTTTGTCTTGGAAGCGCAGACCGAGGAGGCGACAGCTGAGCAGACGCTGCTGCAAGCCCGGGTTAGCTATCAGCTCGCGGTGGCGGCTGTGGACCATGCCACGGGAGAATTGCTGGAGCCTTATCAGGTGCGGATCGCGGAACTGACGCACTAACGAAGCTTTGATTAAGTCCAGTGGCCCTCTCTAGCTTCTGCGAAACACGAAATCCTCGCATCCACGTTGGGTGGACCCAAATCAACCCCTGTTTTATGTGGCAACAGGCCGATTTGACAGGCATGAGATTCTTGTCGGAAATAGGTAGCTGCCCTTTCTTCGAGAGCAAAATGTCCAGCGAAAGTACTCGCCGTGAGTTCCTGAGATTGTCCGCATCCGGATTGGCCGCCGGAGCTATTGCCGAAACGGTGCCAAGCTGGCGGTCCCGCGCCGCCACGAGCGCCGGTGACATAGCTGTCCGGGTGACGGATCAGAGTCGCCGATTTGCAGAGGCTCCGAAAATAGCCTGGAAGCAGACTTCTCCTCACACCACGGGAGACGTCGTCTCCCTCGATCCAGAAAATAAGTTTCAGGAAATTCTCGGCTTTGGCGCTGCCTTCACCGAAGCCGCGTGCTACATGTTCAACCAGGTTCCGCCCGATGCGCGCGAGCCGTTGTTTCACGAACTCTTCCATCCGTCTGAGATGGGACTCAATGCTTGCCGCACTTGCATGGGAGCCAGCGACTACTCGACTAAGCTGTACAGTTTTGACGACGGCGCGCCCGATCCCGAACTTAAAAACTTCTCGATCGATCACGATCGGGCATATGTCTTGCCGATGCTGCGCGAGGCTCGCAAAGCGAATCCTGAACTTTTTCTTTTTTCGACGCCCTGGAGTCCTCCTGGTTGGATGAAATCGAACGGCTCTATGCTGGGTGGCTGCATGATGAAGAAGTATTTCTCCAGCTACGCTCAGTATTTTGTTAAGTTCCTGCGCGCTTATGAAGCGGAAGGAGTGACCATCCAGGCGCTGACACCACAAAACGAAGTGGACACTGAACAGGACGGTCGCATGCCCGCCTGCTTGTGGGGCCAGGAATATGAGATCGAATTCGTGCGGGATCATTTGGGGCCGGCGTTACGAGCTGAAGGAATGCCTACGAAGATCTGGCTGCTCGATCATAACTACAATCTTTGGGGCCGCGCGATCTGCGAACTCGACGATGCAAAACTTCGCCAATATGCCAATGCGGTCGCGTGGCACGGATACGCCGGCGGCGTGAGCATGGTATCCAAAGTTCACGAGGCGCATCCCGATGCCGATATGCATTGGACCGAGGGTGGGCCGGATTACACCAACTCCGACTACGCCACGGATTGGGCAAGATGGGCAAGCACATTCACCGGAGCGGTCCGCAACTGGTGCCAGTCGATCACCGGCTGGAATCTTGCATTGGATGAACGCGGGCGCCCCAACATCGGACCCTTCCCATGTGGTGGTGTCGTGACCATCAATTCGCGGACGAAGGAAGTGAGCCGGAGTGGACAGTACTGGGCCCTAGCGCATTTTTCCCGATCGATTCAGCGGGGAGCGCGCCGCTTCGACTCCCAGGGAACATGGGACAACCTGCATCACGTCGCCTGCGAGAATCCGAATGGGCAAAGAGTGTTGACAATCACGAATACATCGGCTGCACGGCCGCTCACGCTTCAACTGAGCGGGTTGTTGGCGGAGCTAACCTTGACGCCCGATTCGGTAACAACGCTGACGTGGTAATAAACCCTTAGCGCGTCAGAGTGAACTTACTTCGTATTCGAATATCGTTGGAAGCACTTCCGACTTGAATTGTGAATTCACCCGGCTCTGCATTCCAGGCGTGGTTGGACCCAGCCAACGAAAACGCCTTCGGCATACTCGACGTTGGATTTCCCTTTTTCCGGGCAGCTGTTGCGAAAGGTCGGATTGTCTTCCCAGCGTTTCTCGAACAGCTTGCCCGACGGGCGGTAGTCGCCAAACAGGATCTACGTCAGTGCTGCCCCGCCCTCCTGTCCGGGATACCACGCATGCAAAATCGCGGGGACCTGCGGGCCTATTTGCTAACTTTCAGCGATGGCTTTATGTTCTTCCGTTGAGAGAACCCATGTCCAGGTGGTCGCAGTCGGCATCACTCATAGTGCTGCTAGTGGTGTTTCTGTGTTCTATTGCCACCGGTCAGACTCAACCCGCCGATTCTGAAGGTCATCCATGGTGGCAGCACGCGGTGTTTTACGAGATCTATCCCCGCAGTTTCGCGGACAGCAATGACGACGGCGTTGGCGACCTCAACGGCATCAGCTCGAAAATGAGCTATCTGCATGACCTGGGAGTCGATGCCATCTGGATCACTCCCTGTTATCCCTCGCCACAGGTCGACTTCGGCTACGACGTGGCTGACTACCGGAACATCGACTCCATGTATGGAAATCTCAACGATTTCGATCACATGGTTGCCGAGGGAAGAAAATATCACGTACGCATCATTCTCGATTTTGTGCCGAACCACACCTCCGACCAACACGCGTGGTTTCAGGATTCAAAGTCATCCCGCTCCGCTCTGCATCGCGACTGGTACATTTGGCGTGATGGCAAAGCGTCCGGCCAGCCGCCCAACAACTGGATATCACTTTTCGGCGGCTCGGCGTGGAAGTTCGATTCCACTACGAATCAGTACTTCTACCATTACTTTTACGCCCAACAGCCGGACCTAAATTGGCGAAATCCAGCAGTCGAGAAAGAGATGCTCGATACTACCCGCTGGTGGTACAAGCGCGGCGTTTCAGGATTCCGCCTGGATGCCGTGGGCACCCTGTTTGAGGATCCCGAACTGCACGACAATCCCATTCTCCCGGGTACAAACCAGCAGGGGGATCCCAACATGGAGAACAAGAACAACACCGATCTGCCTGAAGTCCACGAGGAGTTGCAGAAGCTGCGGAAAGTGGCCGATGAGGCGGGCGCGGTGCTCATCGGTGAAACCTGGACGTCCAACGCGGCTGAACTCGACCGGTATTATGGCCAAGGCGGCAATGAACTGCAGATGCCGATGGACTTCATGTTCACCACGGTCAACAAGCTTTCGCCGCCCGAATTCCGGCGCCAGATCGCGGCCGTCGACGGCGCTCACGGCTGGCCCGTGTTCGTGATCAGCAACCACGATATCGTTCGATCCTACAACCGCTACGGAGACGGCAGGAATAATGACGCCATCGCCAAGCTGATGGGAGCTTTTTATCTGACTCTGCGCGGCACGCCCATCATGTACTACGGCGAAGAGATCGGCATGGAAAATAACGATCCCACCCGCAGGGAAGATGTTAAAGATCCTATCGGCCGCACCGGATGGCCGGCGGAAAAAGGGCGCGACGGTGAACGCACGCCCATGCAGTGGAACATCACTCGCAACGCCGGCTTCAGCAAGAACAATCCGTGGCTCCCTGTACCCATGAGCTACAAGACGCATAACGTGGCGACCGAGTCAGGAGATCCCAGCTCTGTTTTAAATCTCTACAAGAAAGTTCTAGCACTGCGCCACACGAATCAAGCCTTGCTTGATGGCAGCTATACCGCGCTCAACGAGAACGACCCCAACGTGATGTCCTATCTGCGTAGCTATCGGGGAAGGGGCGTGCTGGTAGCTTTGAATATGTCAGCCCTTCGGCAGCAGGTACGCTTCGATCTTTCCCGGTTGGGATTCGGTCAGGGTGCACTGAAGACTCTGATCGCATCGCGATCATCGGCCAAAGGCAATGAAGTGACGCTCGCACCGTTCGGACTGCTGATCGCGGAAGTGAATCAATAAAAGTGATTGGACCTTGCGCCCAGGTGGCAAAAACACTTCGCAGGCGCAAATGCAATTGTACGAGCTTGAGCTCATCGTCCGTGAAATGATCGAGCAGATCGAGAGTGAGCGCGCACTCGCCGATCTCTTCGTCTGATGCACTGCAGCCCCCAGGCTGCACGTCTTTAGCGCTTCTTGGCGACGAAAAGGCGACTCCGGCTTCTAGCCCGAAGTCGTAACCGCGCGGGCGCATCCATGTGCAAGAATCTGCACAATACAAAACACGCCATTGCTGCAATGAATTCGCTTGACGAAGTGGGATCTCCAATGGCTTACTTCTAGCCCTATCGGTACTCACGGCCCCAATGTCCACGTAGTTCAACCATCCCAATTTTGTTCAAAGAACGAAGTCACGTCGGAATAGGAGAGAAAAATAATGAAGTCACCCACGCTTACGTCCCTGCTGGTGGGGACTTTCGCCACCGTTTTGCTCGTGTGCTCGTTTGGCCAGGCACAAATGTCGGTGGAGAAAGTTAACGCCCTGAATAAAACGCTTCAAGCTGCCAAGGCCAACTACAACAAGATGAAGCCCAGAACGCAAAAAATGCTCGACGGCGCCGCGAACATCGTCGCTTTCGCGAACTTCTGGGAAAAACATGGCATGAGCTTCACCGATCCTCTATTCGCTGCCCGGGTGAAGTCGTCGCTGCAGGCCTCGCGGTTGGCGGCCTCGACTGCGGCTCCCGTGATTCCTTCGGTTGTTCCAGCGTCCAACCCTGTCAACGACGTGGAGTTCTCATCGTTCGGCGGCTTCACACAAAACGAGACCTCGACCGCGCGTTGCGGGAACAACGTTGTAGTCGGCTTCAACGATTCCGGCAGCGTCTTTGAGACGCAGGCGTTTTTTGACGGCATCGGCGGCCAGTCGCTCGCTGGGTTTGCTTTCTCGTCGAACGGCGGAGCCTCATTCACCGACGGCGGAGCGCTGAATCCCGGCCCCA
>Ga0207153_1154_pt2 | contig 11430 bp, 13 predicted proteins | sample Alteio_BWMinHeat_27_FD_153580 | JGI IMG/M metagenome (GOLD analysis project Ga0207153, IMG submission 153580) | Enriched cells from forest soil in Barre Woods Harvard Forest LTER site, Petersham, Massachusetts, United States -... | ecosystem: Environmental > Terrestrial > Soil > Temperate forest >...
ACGCTTTCTTCCCCCGTGACATCGCAGCAACCATGCCGGCCAATCCAGCCGCCATAGCTCCGCCTACGGCGACTCCGGGTGGTGGGAGCGCGGCGGCGGCTAGCGGAGCTATGGCGGCTGGATTGGCCGGCATGGTTGCTGCGATGTCACGGGGGAAGAAAGCGTATCTGCAATATGAGCGGGAACTGAGTGAGGCGCTTGCGCGGCTGGCGCAGTTGCGCGAGGAATTGAAGGCTGCCATTGACGCCGATGCCGAATCGTTCAACGTGGTGATGAAGGCTTACAAGCAGGCTAAAGAGGCGGCGGATGGGGAGAAGATGATTGAGTCTGCGCTGAAGCAGGCGACTAGCGTGCCGTTGGGAGTTGCGGAGAAGGCGAGGGAAGTGGCGGGGATCGCGGAGAAGCTGGGGCCGATCACGAATCCCAATATGAAGTCTGATTTGACTACGGCAAAGGCCTTGGCACAGGCGGCGATCACAGGCGCGCTGGCGAATGTGGAGATTAATCTGGAGTCGATCAAGGATGCAGGGTTTGTGGCGGAAGTTAGGAAGCGGGTGGGGAAAGTCTGAGCCGCAGATTTGCGCAGATTTTCGCTGATAAAGACAACACCGTTCGCCGCCGGGACTGCGGACCTCGCCGGGAGAGTCTTGACCACGGATTTTTACGGATCAGCACGGATTCGGAATTAACCACAGAGGGCACAGAGAACACGGAGGAAAATCCAGCGGATCGAGGCCATGCCCGGAACCTCCGACGGTACAGGCGATGTCCTTTGGTTTGGGTTTCGGGCGTTCTGGGTGGCATACAATAAGGTCAGCGGTGCAAGGTTACGGTTCAGGGCCGTTCTGCATCTAAAGGCGTATATCTCAATAAGGTGTCTTAACTTATGAAATCAGCAAGAGTTGTTCTATGGGTTGTGCTGTTCTCCATTACGGCGGCGTGGGGTGCGGCGATGCCGAGTTCGGCGCGCAATGCGGTTCCCGCGACCGTGCAGCAGATCATCAGCGTGGATTACCGTACGCTTAAGAACTCCGATACGGCCATGGCGTTGAAGGCGCAAGTGCTGCCGCCGAGCTTGAAGGAGTTTGAAGACCAGCTCAAGACGGTCGGTATTAACCCTGAAAAAGATGCTGACCAGTTGACCTTCGCGTCTTATCGAGGCTCGAAGAACGAAGTGCGGGTGGTGGGGGTGGCGCAGGGGTCGTTCTCGAGCAAGGTCGTTCTCAAGAAAATGCGGTTGAACAAAATAAAGCCGATCAAGTACCACGACAGCGATATTTATCCCATGTCGAACGGGATGGAGATGACTTTCCTGGACGACAACACGTTGTTGTTCGGCGATGGCGCGGCGCTGCGGGGTGCCCTGGACACGCGCGATGGATATGCCACCGGCCTCGACTCCAACAACCAGGTGGCGGATATGATCGGCCCGGTGGAATCGGGGACGGTATGGAGTGTGCTTGATCAGCAGGGAACGCAGAACATGCTGATTTCGGCGCTGGGCGATGCCGGGAAGCTGGCGGATTTCGACATGGTGAAGAAGCGGGTACAGGGTTCGCGTTACCAAATGAACTTCACCAACGGAGTCACTTTTGATCTCGACGTGGTGACGGCGGATTCGGTGACAGCGGGAACGCTATCGTCGCTGGTCAAAGCGGGCGTCATCTATCGCAAGATGACAGCTTCGCCGATCGAGAAGGTGGCCTTGCAAAACGTTGAGGTGAATTCCGACGGCTCCAGCCTGCAGATGCACTTTAAAGCAGACGACAAGCAGTTCCAGTCGCTGCTGCACTCGGATTTATTTGCGGCGGTGTCGAAGTAGGCGGGCTAAAGCTTACCGAAAAAGGCGCAAAGGGTTCGCAAAGGTCGCAAAGAAAACCACAGCCTGAGACTCAGGACAGATCGGCAGTTGCCGTCCCCGGCGGGCACGCGGGTTTCGTGTAAAATCGAGGACGGACCTTATTCGGCTGCCGCGGACCAGCCTTTAGAGTTACTCCCGAAATTTTCCTAATTTGAAGCCCGGTTGGGGCCGGCGGCGGCGTGGTCATGGAGAAGAAATGAAGATCGCAAAAACAGCAGATCGCAAGAAGGTGATGGATACAACCAAGAGCACGGATTGCCCCAAGTGCGGCAAGCCCACCCGCATCGTGAAGCGGGTGAAAGACCGCGAACGAGGAGTTTCGGGCGGCGTTTTCATTTCGTGCTCGGCGTGCGAGTTTTACGAGAAGTTGTAACTAGGATTCGAGTTGGTTTGAGAGGCCGCAGCGGCGATAGCGTCGTGGCCTTTTTTCTTGCCCCGGAGGCTTAGGCCTTAGCGACCCTGGAAATGGAGGGTGACGTCGGCCGGGACTTCGATCGCGGCGCCGTCGCAGAGTGATGGGGTGAATTTCCAAGCGGTGAATATCTTCACGGCTTCCTGGTTCAAATCTTCACGGTCGGAATGATCGATGGCAATGTCGCGGATCCCGCCGTCAGTGCGGATGGTCCCATGAAGAATTACATTCAAAACTTGATTTCCGTTGCCGGCCTTCGGTTGGGGCATTGATTGTCCGAACGGGCGACGAAAAGTAGTGCACAAATGCGACACAAGGGCATTGGCTGGAGGAGTTAGAAAGTCAGGATCGAAGGGCCCAGTGGTTTCTTTTTTGGTTTGCTCCAGTTCCATGCGCAGGTTGGGCTGCTCGTAGGTGATGTGCGCGGGAAGGTAAGTGTTGCGATAGGGGAAGAAATCGGAATTGGTGACGGTTTCGCCGTTGGCATGGACCCGTAGCAGGACGCCCAATTTCTTATCAATGCAGATTTCGTTGGTTTCACTCTTTTGCCCCCGGACGGTGTCGAACTCAATGCAATCTGCCGCGCGGCCGACTACCACTCCGTCCTGGATGGAGCGGATGACGTCGGTCTCATCGAATTGTCCGGTGTAGGGATGATTGAGGATAGTCATGCGGCGCACTTCCAGTGGCGCCCGCGCACGATCGCCGACGTCAGCGATCAACTTTCCGTTCACCACGACCAGAAGGTCGTAGTCCCCGAATTGATACTCGTCACGATACGAGCGTGGACCCTGTACGACGCTGGTAAAGCGCCCATTGTGATCACCGGTGGGAGTGAAGGATTGGAAGTCAATAATTTGCTCGTAGCTGGCAAATTCCCGCGGAGTACTGATCGAATCGGCGCGTTCGAGCATGGTGACGGCCCGCTGACGAAGCTGAACGTCCTGAGCGGGCAGGAGGATGGCGTACAGCAATATGGCAGCGAAAGACCCGAAACGAAGGGACATCACGGCACCAGCGGCAGAAGTATACCATCGAGGTATGGCGCTCGTTTTGAATACGACCTAGACCCGGATTGCGCCTCGGTAGCATGACACTGACGTGAGCACGGAGGGTTTCAAGCTGGGCCGCGGGATAGGAACCTATGCGAACACTTTGGATCGCTGTGATTCTGGTTTCGAGCGCATTCGCGCAACAGGAGCAAAAGACTGTGGACAACAAAGCCAATAACGGAAGGATCGACTACATCGAGTTTCCCGCCACCGACGTGGCCAAAACCAAAGCCTTCTATGAGCGCGTCTTTGGATGGAAGTTCACCGACTACGGCCCGGATTACACCAGCTTTGAAGATGGCCGCATCGCGGGCGGCTTCAGCAAAGAAGGCAAAGTGGTACGTGGAGGGCCCCTGGTGGTGCTCTATGCGAGCGACCTGGTGTTCACGGAAAAGAAAGTTCGCGAGGCCGGAGGGACCATCACCAAAGACGCGTTTCCGTTTCCGGGCGGCCGACGATTTCATTTTGCTGACCCAAGCGGGAACGAATTGGCGGTGTGGTCGGAGAAATAGGGCCTAAACGAACCATGCGCTCGCCCCTTGCAAAAACTGCAAGGGGCGGGCACCAACTGTTGGGACGCAGCCTCAAGGTCTCCGCTTGAAGATGGCCGCGTGCTAGACTGGCGTTAAATATCCCCATACATGCCCGTCCTCCGCGTCATCGTCCTGTGGCACCAGCATCAGCCGTATTACAAGGACTTGGTCACCGGTGAGTACCGCCTGCCGTGGGTCCGCCTGCACGCCCTTAAGGACTACTACGGCATGGTCAAGCTGCTGGATGAATTCCCCAACGTCCATCAGACGTTCAATCTGGTTCCTTCGCTGATGACGCAAATCCAGGACTACGTGGATGGAACGGCACATGATCCCTTTTTCGATGTGGCTGCCAAGCCGGCGGGGGATCTTACTCCGGAAGAGCGGCGCTTTGCGCTGCAATATCTATTTCAAGCCAACCCGGTGCATATGATCGGGCGCTATCCCCGCTACCGCGAGTTGTGGGAGCAATTCCGCGCGGCGGGGGATACTCCGGAACGGGCAGAGAAATACTTTCAGGCGCAGGAGTTCACGGATCTGCAAGTACTCTCGCAGATGGCCTGGTTTGATGAGTTTTTTCTGGACGATCCAGATATCGCGGCGCTTATCAAAAAGGAACGGAGCTACTCGCTCGACGACCAGCGTTTGGTGATAGCCCGCGAGCGCGAACTGCTGGGACGGGTGCTGCCTGCACACGCGACTGCGGCACAGCAGGGAAGAATTGAGCTGTCTACTTCGCCGTTCTACCATCCCATCTTGCCGTTGGTTTGTGACAGCAACATGGGCGGAGTTTCCACGCCCGGCTTGACGCTGCCGCAAAACCGCTTTTGTCATCCCGAGGATGCGCGGGAGCAACTGGTGCGCGGGCTGGATTTGCATGAGAAAGTGTTTGGCATTCGTCCGGTCGGCGTGTGGCCCTCGGAGGGAAGCGTTTCCGAAGAGGTGCTGGCTATCGCCCAGAGCCTGGGCGTGAATTGGATGGCGACCGATGAAGGTGTGCTTGGCCGGACTCTCGGAATCAATCCGCGGGAGAACGCGGAGAAGCTTTACACCATCCATCGCTTTGAGAACGCGCAGACGCAGATGCATCTGGTGTTTCGCGATCACACTATTTCGGATCTGGTCGGTTTTGTGTATTCGGGAATGGCTCCGTCGGACGCGGCTGCACACCTCATGCAGAACATTAAACAGGCCGCGCAACCTGTTCTGGACCAAGGAAGAGATGCGATTATCCCCATCATTTTGGACGGCGAGAATGCCTGGGAATATTATCCCCACTCGGGGCGTGAATTCCTGCGGCGGTTCTACGATGCATTGCAGCGCGAGCCCGGCGTGGAGGCGGTGACAATCTCGGAAGCGATCGCCCGCCACCAGCGTTTCCACCCGCTGAACACGCTGGTGCCTGGTTCCTGGATCAATGCAAATTTCAACGTTTGGATTGGCGCGCCTGAGGACAATAAGTCATGGGACTACCTGTACCACGCCCGCAATCTGTATGCGCAGACGGCTTCCGGCGTCAACGAGGCGCAGCGCAGATTGGCCTACGAAGAATTGCTGATTGCTGAAGGCAGCGACTGGAACTGGTGGTACGGGCCAGAGCATCACTCGGCCAATGACTGCGAGTTCGATGAGCTGTATCGCAAGCATCTGTCGAACGTTTATCAGGCATTGGGAGCAACGCCGCCTGACTATCTGGCCCAGCCCATCGCTATGCAGGCGGCGCGGGCAGCCTTCACGCCCCAAACTCATTACATTCATCCGCGGGTGGAGGGCGACATGGTGCGTTACTTCGAATGGATGGGTGCGGCGGTTTACACCGCGGACCGCCGTGCCGGAGCCATGCATGGCAAACAGTTTTTCGTCGATTCAGTGCAGGCGGGCATCGACGAGACCAACATTTATGGACGCCTGGACTTCACGGACAAGCTCCCAGAGACTGACTTTGATCTGGTGGTCAACCTGGAATCATGGACGGCAGAGGAGGAGCGTCCGCGGCGTGTGCTGCGTCTGGATGTGAAGATCGCCGGCGGGACCATGCACAGCTGGAAGGTGACTGCGCCCGGTGAAGAATGGCCGCTGGCCAGCTTGGGACAAGCGAGTGAAGAAGCTGCGGTCGCCTTTGCGCGGAACTTTGAGTTCAAACTGCCGCTGTCATGGCTGCTGGCAATGCCGGTGGCGTCTAGCTGGTCCTCGCCGGCTGCTACAAAGTTTCGCCTGCGCTTCAGTTTGTGGCAAGGGCGGCTGCCGGTTGATGCGCTGCCGCTCGAAGGCTGGATTGAATTGCAACTGCTGCGCGAGCAGGATTTGATGTCTCTAGGGATGTGAGTCTGCGGGCTGCGGGAAACAGTTAAACGCCTGTCCTGAGAATAATCGATTCCTTCGCCCGCTGCCGGAAGCCCTGGTCGAAACTTACCAACCTCAAATTGAGAACTGAAGCAAACGCTGCTAGATAGGAATCCGCCCAGTCTTTGGGAGCCGGACGAGTCTGTTGCGAAAAGGCACGAAAACTGGGCTCAATGGCTGCGGGCTCTTCCAACAGGATGGCATCGCCATCCTCAATCCAGCGGTCGTATGCATCCCATGCTCGAGCCTGACTGAGGACGCCGTCTTCTCCCATCACTGCGCCGATGTTCAGCAGACGGAGGAAACTGATTTGCGTGAAGCGGCAAAAGCAAAGCCGCGCCGCTGTGTCCACGCCTTCAAGCCAGTTCTTCGCTGCTGAGTGGTGGATATGGCGGTCATAAGTAAGCGCCAGCCACACGTTCACATCAGGGAAAAGGAATGATTTCGAAGATCTTGGCATTGTCGATCTCGAGGGTACCCGGCTTCTTCGAGGCTATCAGAGGGAGGGAGATGCGTTTGCGGCGGGTTTTGCGTGCCACCTGCAGCTCCTCTTCGACGCCGCGAAGAATCAGCTGCTTGACGGAACAACCTTCACGGGCGGCCCGGCTCTTGAGCTGACGGTAGAGCGGATCGGGGATATCTACCGTAGTCCTCATCTGCGTTTAGATATGCCATATTTATGGCTCACCGTCAAGTTCAATGAAAACGGGCGGACATTGTTGTCCGCCCCGAACTCTCTGACTCTGCAAAAGCCTCCTACTGACCTCCGGTCGCAGCCGGAGCCATTTCCAACGGACGGCTCAATTCCATGACCAGCTCGGTTCCTGCCAGCAGGCTGGCGGACTTCTTTTTGCCCAGCCAGTGCACTACGGTGGCCGTGGCGCCGATGGCGCCGCCGATCACGACGCCTTTGGGGCCGCCTGCGAGTCCGCCGATCACCATGCCGCCGCCGGTGGCCATGCCGATCTCGGTCAGATCCTGGCCGTCGTATCCTTTGCCTTTGAACTGACCTTCATCGTTGACCTCGGTGCCATTATGCAGGTTGGTCTCTGCGAGCGAGGCGCTGAGCACGAAACGTTGGCCGTCAGGCATGACCAGCGTCTCGGGAAATATCCCAATGGTGGGCCGGCCTGAGATCCGCCTTGGTTCACTGACTTGGGCGACTTTCCCTTGCACGGTCGCGCCTATAGGAACTACGGTTTTGCCGTCGAGCAGGACCGCCTCCGTTACCCGGGCGGAAAACGGGTCCCCGGTTTTGCTGGAGTAAGTGGCGATGTTGTTTTCCAGCTTGACCGTCAGTGATGTACCTGCCGGCAGCGAAATATTGTTTTGTGCCATTGCCACCAGCGATAGCACCACCACACAAAGCAGAGTTCCGAGTTTCTTCATTGGGCCTCCTTGAGATAGATCTGCAATCTTCAATCTGAACCTTTCATTTCTTGACTGCGTCGAGGACTTGGCCGACCGGGGCGCGGTCGGTCTGGCTGTCGCCCCGATAGATGTAGCGAACTATGCCCCCGCGATCGACGACCAGGCTTGCGGGATGCGCGATGTTGATCGCGTCATGGCCAAGGCGGTGGTAGAGACCGTAGGCTTTCGTCACGGCGCGGTCTTCGTCGAGCAGAAAAGGGAACGAAATCGGATGAACTGCCAGATACCTGGCTGGCTTAAAAATTCCTTCGCCCTTTTCCGCCGCGATATACACCAGTTGTGCTCCCGCCTGTTTTATCTCGTCGTTGTATGGCTCGAACTGGGCCATGCGTTTGACGCAGTTCGGTCACCAGGTGCCCCGCAGGAATTCCACAATCACCGGCCCGCGTTCGAGCATGGTCGAAAGAGTGAAAATACTGCTCTCCCAGTTGGCCGACGGCAATACAAACTCCGGAGCCCGTGACCCAACTTTCAGGGTTTCGGTGCGATCCTGCATCTTGATTTGACTGTAAGTTAGTGGCGCAGGCAGAACAAGCAGGGAAGCGGCCTGCGAACCAGCGAAGTCACCCGGTGGTTGGGGATGGATTCGGGATCAGCTATGTCAGACGATCACGGCGTTTTGCTCGCGAGTGATTTATAATCCCGCCTTTCTGTGGAACGAGGAGCCCTCATGAGCAATATTTCGAAGATTCACGGCCGCGAAGTCTTGGATTCTCGTGGGAATCCCACGGTCGAAGCCGAGGTCAGGCTTGCCGACGGTGCGCAAGGGCGCGCGATTGTTCCCAGTGGCGCCTCCACCGGCGAACATGAAGCGGTCGAATTGCGCGACGGTGACAAGAAGCGCTTTTTGGGAAAAGGAGTTCTCAAGGCGGTCGAGCATGTAAACACAAAGATTGCCAAGGCTTTGGCTGGGATGGACGTGGCGGATCAGCGGGCGCTCGACCAGAGGATGATCGATCTTGACGGCACTGATAACAAGAGCCGCCTGGGCGCGAATGCGATTCTGTCGGTTTCGATGGCTGCGGCGCGCGCTGCGGCTGCCAGTTCGAAGCAGCCGCTCTACCAGTATTTGGGGGGCGCTGGGGCGAATCTTCTGCCGGTGCCCATGATGAACATCCTCAATGGTGGCGCGCATGCCGACAACAATGTGGACTTTCAGGAGTTCATGGTGATGCCGGTGGGCGCGAAGTCGTTTTCTGATGCGTTGCGCTGGGGCGTTGAAGTGTTCCATACGCTGAAAGGCGTGCTCAAGAAGCGTGGGTACAACACTGCAGTGGGCGATGAGGGCGGATTCGCACCCTCGGTGAAATCGAATGTGGAGGCGATTGAGGTTGTGCTGGAGGCGATTGAGCAGGCAGGATACAAGCCGGGAAAAGAGATAGCGATTGCGCTGGATCCGGCGGCCAGCGAGTTTTACCAGGACGGCAAGTACGTCTTCAAGAAATCCGACAAGTCGGCGAAGAGTTCGGACGAGATGATCCGGTTCTGGGCGAAGTGGGTGAAGGATTATCCCATTGTTTCGCTGGAGGATGGTTTGTCAGAGGAAGATTGGGACGGCTGGGCTGCGCTGACAAAAGAGGTTGGAGGGAAGATTCAGCTGGTTGGTGACGACATTTTCGTGACCAACATTGAGTTCTTGCAGAAGGGAATTGATAAGCACGTGGCCAATTCCATTCTGATCAAAGTGAATCAGATCGGCACCGTGAGCGAGACGCTGGATGCGATTGATCTGGCGCGGAGAAATGGATATACGTCGGTGATCTCGCACCGGTCAGGCGAGACGGAAGACACGTTTATTGCGGATTTGGCGGTGGCGACGGGAGCGGGACAGATCAAGACAGGCTCGGCGTCGCGGACAGATCGGATTGCGAAGTACAACCAGTTGCTGCGGATTGAAGAGGAGTTGGGTGAGGCGGCGAGGTTTTGGGGGATCAAGGCTCTGAATTACAGAGGATAGAACGGTACTCAACGGAGGTCACGATTGAGGTCTACAGCTTGGATCGGGCTTCTCTGGTTTGTGATCGTCGTTGGTAATGGAATCGCGATCATTCGGCGACGGCGACGGTCGGGGGATGTCCAAAGTTACGGCCACCCCAAAGAAGATTTCTTGCTGCTGATTACTTCGGCCTTGGTCATGATCGCTGCGATGTTCGCCGCTTTCTGGTTCCTGGGCTCTCGCGTACCGGTCAGAGGCTCGGTCGGGTCGTATTTCCTCATTCTCCTGCTTCTCTTATTCGCGGCGGGTCTAACGGTGGCTTTCAGTAAATTGTTGCGCAAAAAGCCAAAACGAAGAACGTAGCACGTCCGTCTCTGTACTCGGCCGTTCGTCCGTGCAACTCACACCGATACTTACTTAGAATCCCATGCGGTCGTCCGCCGAAGGCCCGTATGTTGCCGGCAGCGGCTTCTCATTCAGCCGCAGATACACTCCGAGCTGTGCCCTATGATGCACCAGATGGTTCAGGAACATGGTGCGATAGGCCATGAAGCGTGACCCACTGAAGATCGGCTTGCCTTGAAGGCTCAGCTTCCAGGGCTGCGTCCAGGCATCGTCTTTCATGCTTTGCAGCGCGGCACGGGCCTTGGCCGCGTTTTCGTCAAAGGTCTTGAGCAGTCCCGCCAACTCGAAGGGCGGACGGGTGCGGGGAGGGCCGCTGCCGAAGTCCAGTTCCGGGGTGGTCAACACGGTTGCGCCAAACCCGGCCAGTTCGGCCACGTGCGGCGCCAGGCTGCCGAGCGGCATGGACTTGGGATGAGGCACGAAATCTTTTTTGTCGAAGGGAACGCGCTCCAGCGTGGTTCGCGTGGTTTGCATTTCGTGATCGAATTCCGGCAGTAAGAGTTCGCTGATTGGCATGAGGTTTCTCCAGGCGTCAGTATAAATAAATTCGTGCGATGCCGCGACCAGCGGGGATAAAGGCCCTACACCACAGAGGCACAGAGAACGATCCGGAACTGCTAGAATCCGTGGCTGCGTTTGATTTAGCTAAGAGCTAGAAAGCTAGGAGCTTGCTTGCGTCCGAAACCACTTGTTCTCGTCATCCTCGACGGCTGGGGATACCGCGCCGAAACCAAGGCAAACGCTATTGCGCTGGCCCGCAAGCCGACTTACGACCGCCTGCTGCGCGAGTATCCCAATACGCTGATTCACACCAGCGGCAAATATGTCGGCCTGCCCGATGGCCAGATGGGCAACAGTGAAGTCGGCCATCTCAACATCGGCGCCGGTCGCATCGTGCACATGGACAGCACCCGCATCGAGCTGATGATTCAGAATGGAGAGTTTTTCTCTCATCCGGTGCTGGTGGCGGCGATGAAGAATGCGCGCAGTGGTGGGCGGCGACTGCATCTTTTCGGCCTGGTGTCCGATGGGGGCGTGCATTCGTATCAGACTCATCTTTATGCCCTGCTGAAGATGGCCAAGCAACAAGGAGTTGACCGTGTGTTCATCCATGCCTTCATGGACGGGCGCGACACCCTGCCCACCAATGGCGCCGGATATCTTGAGCAACTACAGCAGAAAATGCGCGAGTACTCGACCGGCAAGATCGCCAGCGTCAACGGACGCTACTACGCCATGGATCGTGACCGCCGCTGGGAGCGCATCGCGAAAGCGTACAACGCTATGGCGAACGGGAACGGCGAAGGCGGGAAATCCGTGGACGCTGTCCAGGGGGTTAAAGCCTCCTACAACAATGGCGTGACGGACGAATTCGTCGTGCCGTTCGTGTGCGTGGACAATCACGGCGAACCGCTGGCCGCGATTCGCGACGACGATTCCTGCATCTGTTTCAACTT
>Ga0207153_1207_pt1 | contig 11398 bp, 12 predicted proteins | sample Alteio_BWMinHeat_27_FD_153580 | JGI IMG/M metagenome (GOLD analysis project Ga0207153, IMG submission 153580) | Enriched cells from forest soil in Barre Woods Harvard Forest LTER site, Petersham, Massachusetts, United States -... | ecosystem: Environmental > Terrestrial > Soil > Temperate forest >...
ATATTACACTATAATCTTCATCATGGTTATAGTGTGAAGCCAAAACCGGTGCACCCGAAGTAGCAAGGCTCAGTAATGGTATTTCAACCACCTGGTTTAGTTTTACTCCCAAATTATAAATAGCTACTGCAGCCGGGCCTAAATAATAGCTTAAAAAAAAGTTGTCGGTTACCCTGAATAAATTTGCGCTAAGGCTGGTGCCAAAACTATACTTACCAAAGTGAAATATCTCTAATATGGTTTTTCGAGTGGCGTGCTTTAAGTTTTCAATTTTTGTCCAACCCAATGACAAAATAATTAAGCTGGCAAGCGCATTGGTTGCAATTAATGTATACACCACATTCATTAATGATGATTTTTTTAATGCCATCAATATGATCACCGTAGCCATAAATAGTACCTGAGTGGTAAGGTTTACCCAAAGTAGCCGGTCAAACCTACGTTCTCCCTGCACAGCCAAATTCCCCATAAATGAGGGTAAAGTGGATAACGACACAATGGAGAAAAAGGTAAATATTAACGCAATTGAACGATCTGCAACGTATCCTGAGCATAGATATGTAAAAAGATTGATAACCATTAAAGCGCCGGTAATTAAAAGGGCTAAACCCCAGGTAGAACCCGACACGTTCTTTGCCCGGGCTGGCTCTGAACCCGAAAAAAAGGTAATAAAAGCACCTGTGAGCAAACCGGCTTTTACAGTATCTATCAAATTTAAGACTACGGTAAAAATTAAATAAATACCAATTTCTTTTTGAGATAGTGCGCGATATAATAATCCAAATGTTGCTAACCCAATAAAAGAATTAAACCCGGTACCAATTAATGACAGAAAGTGTGGATTTTTAAAATAAAGTAGAATCTTTTTTACAAAGGACATAGGGTTTATAAAGCAGCAAAATATAAAGTATTCTTTCAGGTTGTGAAACCGGTGTATGTATTTTAACGTAAATTTAAGTAAATGGGTTTTATTATTTTAGTAAATTAAAATTAATTATTCGCGCAATTATTATTTACCTGTCCAAAATTGTATTATTGCTTATTCTAATCCCGTCTATGAAACTTGCACATTTGATTCTTGCCCATACCGAACCGAAGCAACTCGAACGGTTAATTGACAGGATATCACACCCTAATGCGGATATCTATATTCATCTGGACAAAAAATCCAACATGAAAACATTTGAATATCTTAAAAAAAGAGAGAATGTTTTTTTTATAACCGAAAGGGTTAAGGTATTTTGGGGGAGCTATAGAATTGTGCAGGCAACATTGAACTCGCTTCGTGAAATTGTTGCTACCGGAAAAATATATCATCACCTTAATTTATTAAGCGGGCAGGATTACCCTCTAAAAACAGCAACTGAAATTCATGAATTTTTACAGCAAAATATTGGTGTAGCTTTTATTAATCACTTGTTATTTGACCCTGAGTGGCGGGAGGCTATACCCAGGATAGATTCTTATCATTTTAATACTTTTAAAATGCCCGGGCGTTATATTTTGCAAAAATATGTAAATAAATTACTGCCAAAGCGCTCTTTCCCTAATAACTTAATACCTGTTGGCCGTTCGCAGTGGTTTACCATACCATCAGAATGTGTAACTTATGTATTAGAATATTGGGATAGGCATCCTGAAGTAGAAAACTTCATCAAACTTACCTGGGCACCTGATGAATTTGTATTTCATACTATACTATTCAATTCGGATTATAAAAATATCATGTCGAGCGATGATCTTCGGTATATTGATTGGTCGCGGGGAGGTGTAAACCCTAAAATACTGAACATGGAAGACCTTGATAAAATGCTTGCTTCCGGAAAATTATTTGCCCGAAAGTTTGATATAAACAAGGATGCTGCAGTACTTGACCAGATAGACAGTAAACGGCTGTTAAAATAATTTAAGGTTTACAGAAAAAGTATTTAAGCCTGATTGTTTATTATGATGGTAAGTAAACTCATCAGCACTTTTACTAATGATAAGCAAGCCGAAATGCTCATCAATTTCATTAATATCAAAGTCATTAGTCAGATTGTTGTCTTCGCTGTAAAACTTAATAAATTCTTCAGTTTCAATATAAGCATATACGCTATTTAAAGCATCGCAGCTTAACTGTACGCTATAGCCAGATTTTTCATTAGGTATAGGAATTAAGTTGTTGGGGTTAAAGCGCTTGCCCAGGTCGGTCTTATCAATTCTGATATGTTCATAATCAATAAAAACATGTAGCGCTGTTTCTACATTGCCCGGGTGTTTAATAGCATTGTTTAACAACTCGGTTATAATAGCTTTTAGTTTAAAATTAATCTCGGCTGCATCGCAATTTCTCGGTAAATTACTACTTATAAAATCGAGTATCTGCCTTAGCGAGATAAACTGCGATTGTGTTGAATTTGATATTTTAAAAGTTTTGGTAACCAGCATGCAAGTAGGAGTAATTTGGCATTAATTAAGCGGGTAGCTCATCAAAACTGTCATATATTTTAAAAACTTTATCCAGGCGTATCATTTTAAAAAGATTGATAATATCCTTGTGCAACCCTACCAGGATAAGGTCAGACTTAAATGATAGCAAATGTTTTAGCACTGCTACCAACGCGCCCAGGAAAGAACTGTCTATATATTCAACCTGCTTTAAGCTAAGAATGATCTTTTTTTGATGTTCATCAAATAGCGAAATGATCTCGGCTTTAAATTCATCTGCATTTACCAGGTTAGCCTCGCTGGTATTTAAATTGAGTAATAAAGCGCTTTCGGTTTCCTTGTGTATACTTATCATATTAATTTTTATAAATACTGATTATACTTTGATCGTCAACTTGTTGGTCTAACCCTTTTAAAAAAAGTTCTTTTTTCATTTTTGTAAATCCATCATCCATTGTCATATAAGGCTGCATCATTTCTACAAATAAATTATAGTCGCTTTTCTTCATTGATTCATCAATAAAGTCTATCATACCATCTGTAAATATAAACAGCTTGTCACCTTTTTCTAAAATAATTTCCTGTTGATTATAATTTCCTTCTTCCATTAATCCCAACAGCAACCCCGTAGAGTTTAACTGTTTAAGCTTATTATTGGCAGACTGATAATGCAATAATGGCAAATCGCCTGCGCCTGCGTAAGTTATTTTATTCTCCTCGCTGTCTATAAGTAATAAAGACAAGCTTGATAATATATCTTTCAAAATATTATCAAAACAAATAACACTGTTAACTTTTTGCAATATAGCGGCTACAGAATATTCTCCGCTTAGGGCCGTAAACCGCACTGCAGACCGGATGTAACTTAAAAAACCAAAAGTAAAAAACCAGGCCATCCATTTTTTACCCATCACATCGCCTAGTACCACAAATTTGTAACGATCATTTACCCGTATAAAATCAATGAAATCGCCACCAGGTATGTCGTGATAAGCATTATGCCAAAAATCAATTTCAAAGCCCTTGACCGTTGGCTTTGTTACCGGTATTGATTTAAAGTTTAAGGATGAAGCCGCCTTTTTAATTTCAAGCTCAGTTAACTCCCGTTGTTTTTCAATTGTAAATAATATGTTATTGATCTTTGAAATAATAACCTTGATAGGTGTGTCCTTCACAACAAAATCAATAGCGCGAAGATCAAGGCCGGATATGATAAGATCGTTGTCGCTGAAATAAGTTAAAAAAACAAAAGGTATGTCTTTTAATTCTGCGTCATGCATTAAATGCCTTTTAAATTCAATGCCGTTCATTTCCAGCATTTCATAATCAGACAGGATAATATCGGGAGGTGAACTGGTGTTTAGTAGAGTAATAGCATCTTCGGCAGACGAGGCAAAAGTGCATTCAAAACCGTGATTTTTGAATGACTGCCCCATCATTTTTAAAAAAATCTCGTTATCATCTACCAGTAAAATTTTTTTAGCGCGGCTGTTCATCATGTTGCTTTGTTAATTGCTTCGTTTGTATAAAGCGCGAACTAAAACATAAACTCCTGCCAGCACTATAACCAGGGAGATAAGATCCATTAAGGTTACACCATCGTCTAAACTAAAATAATAAATGGTAAACATTTCAAAATAAGGAGGAGCAGGCATAATGATCATGGCAAAGCCTAAAGTGATCATAACAATGCCTACCAACATCATATTAAGCCTTAAAAAAAACTCGCTTATCTTATATTTTTTAACTGTGCGACTGTCAAACTTGTTTGAAGTGAGGAGTGTGCTAAATTCATCTAATAATTCTTCCCGCGAAGCATCGCCTTTTTTATCAAGAGCTTTAAATGCTTTGATGGTATCATGTGGCGATTTTTTACTCTCTATAGCAGTATTAAGCTTATCCTGCACCTGCTTTACTGTTTCGCTATCAAACTTGTTTTCAGCAAGCAAAACTAACAGCGCGTCAATTTTTTCATCAATAGCCGATTGGCTATCAGCATTGTGTTCAAGATTAGGATCTTCTTTTAAATTATTTGCTTCTATTCTCAATTTTAATTGATAATTTCATCAAAACTATACCACTAATATAAACAATTTATACTGTTTGGCAATAATGAAGTTGGTTTCCATTATCACGGTTAATTTTAATCAAAGTTATGTTACTGAAGCACTGTTGCAATCTATTATTTCAACAAATAGTTACGATGGAATTGAAGTTATAATTGTTGATAATGGAAGCAAAGTAAATAGCGTGCCCGAATGGGAAATTAAATACCCTGAATTTAAATTTATCCGGTCGGAAGCCAACCTTGGTTTTGCAGGCGGAAATAACCTGGGGATTAGAGCCGCGAAAGGAGATTATCTTTTTTTAGTGAATAATGACACCGAATTTACCCCGGGATTGGTTGAAACACTAGTGTCAGTTCTGGATGAAAATCCTAAAGTTGGCGTAGTATCCCCTAAGATAAGGTATTTTGATGAGCCTGGTATGCTGCAATATATGGGGTACACAGCCATGAATTATTTTACAGCAAGTAATAGCTGTATAGGCCAGTTCGAAACGGACAGAGGGCAGTACGATGATTTAACCGGCCCTACCGGTTATGCCCACGGTGCTGCTATGATGATAAAAAAGGAATGTATTGAGAAAGCAGGATTAATGTCCGAAAACTTTTTCCTGTATTACGAGGAATTAGATTGGTGCGACCATATTAAAAAAAAAGGCTATCAAATTTGGGTGGTAACCAATGCTTTGATTTATCACAAGGAATCAGTTTCAGTTGGGAAGGCGAGCGCGCTGAAAGAATTTTTCATGAATCGTAACCGGATACTATTCATTCGTCGTAATGCGCCTGTAATTGCCCGCTTTATATTTTATATTTACTTTATTTTATTGGTTACACCACGTAACGTTTTGAAATATATGAAAGACGGCCATTCCGATTTTATAAAATGGTTACTCAAAGCAATTTGGTGGAATATCACTCAAAATAAAAACAGTACAAAATTAGGTTACCCTATTAACAAACTATGATTGCAACTTTTTGGATCAGCCTGTTTATTACTTTTTATGCTTTTATAGGCTATGGCATTTTGCTGTATATTTTAATAAAGATTAAACGACTGTTTGCAGGCAAGCCGGTTTTGCCTTCGGTAGATAATTTGCCCACCTGTACCCTGGTGGTTGCTGCTTATAACGAAGAACTTTTTATTGAAGAAAAGATAAAGAACAGCCTCGAACTTATATATCCGGCAGGTAAGCTGAAAATGATATTTATCTCCGATGGCTCCAATGATAAAACCGCTGAGATCATTGCCCGCTACCCGCAGCTCATCGGTATGCATTCGGACGAGCGCAAGGGCAAGATGGCTGCGGTACACCGGGCTGTTGCAACTATCGATACCGATGTAGTTGTTTTTACTGATGCCAATACCTTTTTAAACCCCGAAGCTTTGGTAAACATTTGTCGCCATTACAGCAATCCCAAAGTTGGGGCGGTAGCAGGCGAGAAAAAAGTGCACATTGATGAAAAAGCAGATGCCGCTGCCAGTGAGGGTTTTTATTGGAAATACGAGTCAAAGCTAAAAGTTTGGGATTCTGAACTGTATTCAGTAGTAGGTGCCGCGGGCGAATTGTTTAGTGTGCGTACCAACCTTTATCAATACGTATCACCAAATTCAATAATCGACGATTTTATGATCTCGATGCTCATTGCAAAAATGGGTTATAAAATTGTTTATGAGCCGGAAGCTTATGCCCTAGAAACCAGCTCTGCAAATGTAGGGGAGGAGCTAAAACGAAAAATAAGGATCTCGGCAGGAGGGATACAGTCTATCATTTGGCTGAAGGGTTTATTGTTGCCATTCAAACTGCCATTACTGTCATTCCAATATATCAGCCATCGTGTTTTACGGTGGACGGTAGTGCCTTTTTTAATGATACTAGCTTTTATTCTGAATATCCTGATTGTTGCCAACGGAAACAGTTGTTGGTTATACCAAGTGTTATTAGCGGCGCAAGTAGCATTTTACGGGGTATCGTTATTGGGGTGGTTTTTAGAGTCGAAACAGATCAAGATCAAAATATTTTTTATCCCCTATTATTTTTGCATGATGAATTACGCTGTAATACGTGGCATTATCCGTTACAGTACAGGCGGGCAAACCGGTATATGGGAAAAAGCAAAAAGAAAGTAATTAGCAACTATGTCGCTTAAAGATAAAATAAATTCAAGCCCGGCGTTAAAAAGGTTTATCCATTGGATGCTGATACCAACAGGCGAGGCAAGGCCACGTTTTTGGGTAAAATTATTTATTAATCCTTTTATACATAAAAAAGGAAAGGGCTCAAAGATAAGGCGCCTTGTGCGTACAGACGTTTTGCCTTTTAATAAATTCACATTAGGTGACTATGCGATCATTGAAGATTTTTCGACTATAAATAATGGAGTGGGAGATCTGCATATTGGTAACCGAAGTTTAATAGGAATGAGCAATGTAATTATCGGCCCGGTGACCATAGGCAATAATGTGATACTGGCGCAAAACATTGTAGTAAGTGGTTTAAACCACGAATACCGCAATGCCGATATGCCAATAATGGATCAGCCTATATTAGTTGCAGCTATAGTTATTGAAGACGATTGCTGGATAGCAGCAAATGCGGTTATTACATCCGGCGTTACTATTGGCAAACACAGTGTTGTAGCGGCTGGAGCGGTTGTAACTAAAAGTATCCCGCCATATTCTATCGCTGCGGGTAACCCGGCGAAAGTTATCAAAAAATATAATTTTGATAATGGTGGATGGGAATCGGTAAAAAGTTAGCAATAGCGTATAAGAAACGTGCACTTGGCAACTGAGCCTGTCGAAGGGCGAGCGCAAATGCCGCCCACCTGGTCTTCGACAAACTCAGACTGACAAATGACTGTTAAACCACTTTATTACTCGCAGCCAACACTTTAAAGTAAGCCGCGCTTTCTTTAGGTATTCGTTCCAGCGTTTTATAATCAACATAATACAAACCGAAGCGTGTACCATAGCCACTGGCCCACTCAAAGTTATCCATCATACTCCAGTAAAAATAGCCTTTAACGGGTACGCCTTCGGCTGTTGCTTTTTGTAACTGGGTAAGATAGTTGCGCATGTACGAAATACGGTCAGTATCATAAACATGCCTGTCGGCAGTTAATTCATCAGTACTGCTCATGCCGTTTTCAGTAATGTATATCTCTTTGGCTCCCCAAAGTTTATGAACATTACACGGACCCCAATACAAAGCTTCCGGGCCTAATAATTCCCACTCTGATGTAGTACGCGGAGATGATTTAGCAAACGGAATTGTTTTATAACCGTCGGCGTTATTTGCCGCTTGTACGTATTGCGATGGCGTGTAAATATTAACACCCACAAAGTCCAGCGGCGAACCAATGATCTTCATATCTTCGGCGGTAAATTTCGGTGCATCGGCCCCGGTCTTTTTCAGGAATTTGTCAGTGTACCTGCCTTCCATAATTGCGGTAAGGTAGCCTGCATTTGTTTCGCGCATGGCAAGCTCTGCAGCTTTGATATTTTCGGGCGTGTTAATAATTGGTACAGGTACGCTAAGGTTTTCTGCCAGGCCTACTTTAGTTCCGGGTTTGGCGTATGCGCGTATAGCCTGTACAGCAAGCCCGTGTGCTAAAATAGAATGGTGACGAACCTGGTTTAAGCCGGCTGCCGGTAGTTTTAGTCCCGGTGCGAAAATGCCATTACCATAGCCTAACTCTACAAATGTGCTTAATTCATTCAGCGTAAAAAAGTGCTTAACCCGGTCGCTTAGCTTACCTGCAATAAATCCGGCATAATCACCAAAAGCTTTCGCCGTTTCGCGTGATTCCCAACCTTTGTATTTATCCTGCAAAGTTTGCGGCAAATCCCAATGGTAAAGCGTGGCAAAAGGCTGGATACCATTAGCCAGTAATTCATCTACTAAGCGGTTGTAAAAATCAATCCCTTTTTGATTGGGTGTACCCCTGCCATCAGGAAAAATACGCGACCATGCTACAGAGAACCGGAATGATTTAACATTCATCTCTTTCATTAATTTGATATCGCTTTTGTACCGGTGATACATATCGCAGGCTACGTCGCCATTATCGTTATTCCTTACCTTCCCGGGAATATGCGAAAATGTATCCCAGATGGTGGTACCACGACCGTCCTCTTTAGCCGCGCCCTCAACCTGGTAAGCAGCAGTGGCGGTTCCCCATAAAAAACCTTTTGGGAAAGAGCCATTATTAGTTTGAACAGGGGAAGCCAGTTCGGCTTCGTTACCCGGATTGGTTAACGATAATAACGCAGGAACTGCTGAAAGGCCAAGGGCACTTATTCCCGCTTTTTTTATAAAATCTCTTCTTGCAAACTCTTGTGAGTTACCTGGTTTGTCAGACATATAAGTAAGTTTAACTTAGTGTATAATTTACGCTAAGTTAACAGGAAGTTCAACAATTACAAATAATAAATCGACAGGAAATAAAAAAGCCGGAACTGTGTACGACATCATACTATTCAAAGGTTTTTTAAAATAAATTTGCGTAACCCGAAAGTTACCTATATATTGCGTAACTCAAAAGTTACTTATTATGAAAAAAGACATTCAACACCAACTATTCTTCCCGCACCCGCCGCAGGCCGTTTGGGAGTATTTGATCAATCCTGATTTAATGGAGATATGGCTAATGAAAACGGATTTCAAGCCTGTTATAGGACACGAATTTGAATTTAAAACAAATCCTCATCCTGATGTTGACTTCGGGGGCACTTTCTATTGCAAGGTATTGGAACTTGTACCTTTAAAAAAGCTTTCATACTCGTGGCAATGCAAATCCATAGCGGGTGTTGTAAATATAGACTCGGTAGTAAAATGGGAATTGCAGGCAAAAGATAACGGCACGCAACTTTTATTGGAGCACGGCGATTTCAAGGTTTTAGAAAATATGATGCTGGTGAATTCGATGAACGAAGGATGGCTTAAAAATATGCACAAAATTGCAGATAGTTTAAATAAAACAATACATGGCAACACCAACTCTTGATGCATTCCAGGTGATAGCAGACCCGAGCAGGAGAGAAATGCTCAGGCTGTTATCGCAGGATAGTTTAACCATAAACAACCTTGCAGAGAATTTTGATATGAGCCGGCCGGCTGTATCCAAGCATATCAAAATATTATACAACGCAGGGTTTATAGCTATTGAGGATATTGGCCGCGAGCGCCGGTGTACCTTAAAACAGGATGGATTTAACGAGTTACAGAAATGGATTTCGTATTTCGACAAGTTCTGGTCATCAAGACTGAAAACCTTAGAAAACTTATTAAACAGTAAGCCTAACTAAACTGATTTTGAATTTGGTTGACTGCATGAAGACTCCGAAAGGAGTCTTCAGCTTTTTTTTTTAGTTATCCAATCCGAATATTTGGTTTCTTCGGGTACCTCGGTCGGGCTCTCAAAATGGAGACAATAGCCATCCGGATCAGTTAAGCTTAAATCCCATAAGCCATTGCCCACAAATGGCTCTTGTGTCTTTATAGCTTTTTGCGTGTACTCCTTGTAAAGCGCTAACGCATCCAAACATTGAAAGCAAATAGCTACTCCGGCACCAGGCTTATCACCCGACAAAAAAGGTTTGTCAGCCGTTGCCCTTGGTTCCTGCAGCATGATCGAGCCACTTTCGCGTTGCAGCCAGCACCACTCAATTTTTCCGCGTGGTGTCCATGTATTCACTACTTTAAAACCTAAACCATCAACGTAAAATTTTAGTGAAGCTTCCATATCAGACACCATGAAAAATGGCGTTGCAAATTGAATGTTTGGTGTAGTTACATCCATAGATCATGATTTGTTTGAACTGTCAACAATTAACATGGAATCCAGTACACTAACTGCTCTAAACGCTCTCTTTCTGCAGTAACGCAGGGATAGTCTTCAAAATCAACTTAATATCATTTTTAAAGCTATGCGTTTCGGCGTAAGTATTATCAAGCATTAAGCGTTCGTCTTCGCTCATTTCACCTTTACCGCGTTTTTCAACTTGCCATAAGCCGGTTATACCAGCGGGAGCAGAAAAGCGCAGGGCATATTTATCAGTAGTTAATTTTTCAGCTTCGTATAATGGTAGTGGTCGGTTACCTACAATACTCATATCACCAATGATCACATTCCAAAGCTGTGGAAGCTCATCAATACTTGTATTACGGATGAAGTTGCCTATTTTGGTTATACGTGGGTCATTCTTGATTTTAAAGAAGGCGGAGCCTGCATTGGCTTTTTTAGAGTCGCGGAAATCTTTTTCGCACCAGCTGTTATTATCTGCATAAATAGGATACTGGCATTTACCATAGGCCATACATTCGTTGCACAGGCCATTTGCTAATGAGGTTTCCGGCTTTTCGTCGGCTGCATCAATATTATATTGGTTTAGGTGGCTAAGGTCCTTAATGCGCTTGTCGGCGTTAACAAACATGGACCTGAATTTGTAAAATTTAAATACTTTATACCCGGTACCAACCCGCAAGGAATAATAAAACGCCGGGCCTTTTGACTCTAATTTTATAAGTATATAGATTATCAAAAATAAAGGAGAAAGTACTATTAATACACCTCCGGCAAATACCAGGTCGAAAATGCGTTTGCTTAATTCAATTTTTTTAGTGCTTGATAATTTAGGCTGTATATTATTCTGTAAAGTGCTCCAGTTATCTACTAAAAAGTTGATTCTTTTTTCAATATGGTTGGGCTTTAGCGGGTAGCGAAACACATCAACAATACCGCCTGATAGCGCCAATTTACGCAGGTTAATATTCAAATGGTTTACAACTAAAAACAATGGGATGTTGGATAGCTTTTTCCTTTTTAAGGTTTCGGCCAAAGTAAGACCCATAGAACCCATTATCTCGCTATTTGATATTATAGCTACAATATTCAGGT
>Ga0207153_1208_pt1 | contig 11367 bp, 9 predicted proteins | sample Alteio_BWMinHeat_27_FD_153580 | JGI IMG/M metagenome (GOLD analysis project Ga0207153, IMG submission 153580) | Enriched cells from forest soil in Barre Woods Harvard Forest LTER site, Petersham, Massachusetts, United States -... | ecosystem: Environmental > Terrestrial > Soil > Temperate forest >...
AACTCAAACATATGATATAGGAGTAAATCAATTGCCTGCATTGGATGTTGAGTTGAATGGTAAGTTAATGGCGCTTTCAATGCCTATGCAAAATGAACTGAATGCTGTCAGCATGCCGTCAATGACTGCTTGCCCGGTGCAGCAGCCGGGAGCTATGCCCGCTTGTGCCTGTGCGAATGGGTTGGAGGATAAATACTGGACAGCAAAAGTTGCCATTGAAGATAAATATGATGCACAACGAACTGCTTTATTGGAAAGTTATGAACCCCGTATAAAAGCGTTGGCAGCACAGGTGGATGCCAATATCGCACAACTACAATATGGTGATGCGGTGCAAACAGCTACTTATAAAACAATGTTGTTGAATGCGCAATCGGCAACATTTAATAATGCTATCAATACTGAATTTACTGCTATCAAAAATATTGACCAGAGTGGTGCTGATCTTTATGTACACAAATACAATGCAGATCATTTGACAGAGGATATCAGCTGCCAGAAATAGTTTAAATGAAGTTTGAAGTCAGAAGATAGAAGTCGCTGCATTTTCAGACTTCCATCTTCTGACTTCTAACTTCAGCGATTTAAATGCGATTAATGAATTAGTTTTACAGTGAGATGGCCAATTCCAATTTAAATACTGATAAAGATCTTTTGAACCCTGCGGATAAGGAGTTTGAAAATACGATCCGTCCGAAAGAGATGGAAGAATTTTCGGGACAACCGCAAACGATCGAGAACCTGCGCATTTTTATTAAAGCAGCGAAGATCCGTGGTGAAGCGCTGGATCATATTTTATTTCATGGTCCTCCGGGATTGGGTAAGACAACATTGAGCAGGATCGTTGCTAATGAATTAGGCGTGCAGATAAAAGAAACAAGCGGACCGGTTATTGAAAAACCGGGAGATCTTGCAGGCTTACTCACCAATCTTGAACCCAATGATGTATTGTTCATTGATGAGATACATCGTTTAAGTACGGTTGTAGAAGAATATTTATATGCTGCGATGGAAGATTATCGCATTGATATTATGATCGATAGCGGTCCGAGTGCAAGAAGCGTGCAGATCAACCTCAATCCTTTTACTTTAATTGGTGCGACTACAAGAAGCGGGTTGCTGACTGCTCCATTACTTTCACGCTTTGGCATCAAAGCAAGATTGGAATATTATAATGCAGAAACCCTGAAGAAGATAATTATCCGCTCTGCTAAAATATTGAATACTTCTATCCAGGAAGATGCAGCTGCTGAAATAGCACGCAGGAGCCGCGGTACACCAAGGATCGCCAACGGTTTATTAAGAAGGGTAAGGGATTTTGCACAGGTATTGAATGATGGCATCATCGACCTGGGCATTACACAACATTCATTAAAGGCCTTGCATGTAGATGAACATGGATTGGATGAAATGGATAACCGCATCTTATCAACCATTATAGAAAAATTCAAAGGCGGACCTGTTGGTATCACCACTATTGCAACTGCAGTGGGCGAAGAGACCGGTACACTCGAAGAAGTATACGAACCGTTTTTAATACAGGAAGGTTTTATCATGCGCACCCCGCGCGGAAGAGAGGCCACTGAAAAAGCGTACAAACATTTAGGAAAGACGATGCCGAAATTCGGGAGTGCCGGAGACCTTTTCGTGTAAGATTAAATTAGTAATTAAGAATTAGTAATTAATAATTTTTTTGGATCGGGGAGATTTTCAAAAATTTAATACTATTCTAATAGAAAAAATTATTAATTCTTAATTACTAATTCCTAATTAATTAAGGAGCAACCAGCCTAAATCCATTACCATGGATATTTACGATCTCAATGGTAGGATCTTCTTTCAGATATTTGCGTAGCTTGGCAATATATACGTCCATACTGCGTCCGTTGAAATAAGTATCGCTTCCCCATATTTTCTTTAATGCAACTTCGCGTGGTAAAAGATCGTTCTTGTATTCGCTCAGCATTTTCAGCAATTCATTTTCTTTTGGCGAAAGCACCTGTGTCTTACCGTCAATGATCAATTCGCGCAGGCGTGGATTGAAATGGTATTTACCCATATCAAACTCAGCATTCACTTCTTCTTTATGTAATTCTTCATTGCGTTTAAGGATCGCTTTTATTTTAAGCAATAACACTTCACTATCGAATGGCTTGGTGATATAATCATCGGCGCCCAGTTTGTATCCCTGTATGATATCATCCTTCATTGTCTTTGCACTTAAAAAGAATAAGGGAACATCGGGGTTGATATCGCGTATTGCTTCTGCCAGTGTAAAGCCATCCATATTAGGCATCATCACATCTAATAAACAGATATCGAATTTCTCCCGTTGAAAACCTGCCAGTCCGAGGCGGCCATCACGTTCAAGGGTTACTTCATAATCGTTCAGTTCCAGGTAATTCTTTAAAACCATCCCAAGGTTAGGATCATCTTCACAAAGTAATATTTTGGGTTTAGTTGTTTCCATTTGATGTTGTTTAAGAGTAAATAAATATAGCCATTTTTAAATTGGTGAATATAGTGTACTAACGAAGTTTAGATGGCTGTTTAGTATAAATGTTTAATTAAAGAATTGTGAAAGTTGTGCACTATGCCATATTAATCTATCAATTCAGTAGGGAAGTATCTATAAAATATGATTTTTATGTTAAAAATTGATCAAAATTAAAAAAATATGCCAGCGATTAAGTATATGGTAATCAGTATATTATAGATAAATATAACAAAAATGTTTAAAAGTTCGTAGCAAATGCAACCTCTTTTTTTTGCATATAACTATTTTCCATATTATCTTCGGCTCGGTTTTTCATAGGATATTGGATTTTAAAACGGGACTAGATTTCTATCTTGGTCCCTTTTTTTATGCCCTGCATCCAAAAATGAAACGTTGAGCCCTTAATTACTTATATGCTCATAAAAAATAATGTCTCCATTACCGTTAGTTGCAAGCTTTTTTTCGCTTTGCAGGTAATTGATAACTTTCCAGAGTTTTTCTTTTTTAATGCCGGCCGATCTTTTAATTAATTCTTCTACAGGCTGTGGTGCTTTCTTTACCAATTGAAAGATATGTGCCATTATCTCTTCCAGTTCTTTTGGAGTGAGCGTAATGGCTTTCTCATTAAGGCAGTTATCGCAGATACCGCATTTGCGGGAATGGAGATCATTAAAGTATTTGGCAATGAACTGGCTGCGGCAATCTGTTGTACTCTTTATATAATGCGTGATCGCCTTTACCCTACGTTCAAAATTTGCTTTCCGTTTGAGGTAATTACCCAGGTCGATCTTAAAGCTATCGGTGTACATCCTGTTCTGTAAAAGCGTTAACTGTGGTTTTTCTTTTTGCGGTGTATAATCAATAGTGCCCAATTGACGCAATTGCAATAAAGATCGTTTAACCGTCTCTATATTCATTTTCACAAACTTAGCTAACTGGCTTTCCAATACGATCGATGGAAAATCAAAAATGCCTTCGTACGAACGGAGCAATCCTTTTATGATAGGTTCCAACGAAGGATGTAGTTTTTCAATATCTTCCAATTGGCTTCTTTCAACCGTGAATACGATCGTTGATGGTTTAAAGAAAGCCTCGTTATAACTTAAGATGGATTCCTGCTCCAGTGTTTTCAAAACATAGTTAGCGGTGAATATATTTATCTTAAATGCTTCTGAAAAAGTGGCGATATCAAAATCATGACTGGTGCCTTCACCGCTGCCGGCTGCTATTTGTAAAAAGTTCATCACCGCACTGTAGACTTTTTTTATTTCTTCTGCAGATGGATAACGGATATCTGCTTGTGTCTGCAGGTCATCTAATTCTTTGGTGGTATATAACAGTACGGCATAGGATCTTTTGCCATCTCTACCGGCACGGCCTGCTTCCTGGTAATAATTTTCAATACAATCGGGAATGCTATGGTGTACCACAGTTCTTACATCGGCTTTATCAATACCCATACCAAAAGCATTGGTGCTCACGATCACTCTTGTTCTGTCATTGATCCAGTCTTCCTGCTTTTTATTGCGTTCTTCAGTGGTCAACCCTGCATGGTAATGATCTGCTTTGATATTATTCAAATTCAGCCACTCAGCTATCTCTTTGGTCTGCTTACGGCTTTTACAATAAACAATTCCTTGCCCGGCTACATTGGTCAGTATCTCCACCAGCTTGTTTTGCTTTGAGGAGACATTGAAAACACTATAGGAAAGATTCGGTCGTTCAAATGATTGCTGAAAACGTTGATGGTCTTTTTTAAAACCAAGTTGTACGCAGATATCGTCCTGTACTTCTTTGGTGGCAGAAGCGGTGAGCGCCAATACCGGAACTTTTGGTAACTGTTCGCGTAAGGCCGCGATCCTTGAATAGGAAGGACGAAAATCATATCCCCATTGCGAGATACAATGCGCTTCATCCACAGCGATCAGGCTGATTTTCATTGAAGGCAGAAATTCTAAAAAGAGATTCGTTTCTAATCTTTCAGGGGAAACGTATAAGAATTTGTAATTACCAAATGCGGCATTTTGCAATGTCTTCTTTACTTCAATAAAACTCATGCCCGAATAGATCTGCAATGCGCCGATGCCTTTTTTCTTTAATGTTTCTACCTGGTCCTTCATCAAAGCAATAAGCGGACTGATTACCAAACAAATACCCTCCTGCGCCAATGCAGGCACCTGGAAACAAATAGATTTACCACCGCCGGTGGGTAGTAAGGCAAGCGTGTCTTTCTTTTCCATTACAGAATGAATGATATCTTCCTGTAACGGGCGAAAGGACTCGTGTCCCCAATATTGTTTTAGTATTTGCTGAATGGAATGCATATTCGTGAAACGTGAGACGTCAAACGTGAAAAAGCGTTAAATTAAAACAGGAAAGTTAGCTTATTAATTTTGTTAGCATGGCAAAGCACTTATTCAATAAATTACCTGCTTGTTGTAACTCCTTTTCTGAGAGTAGATTCAGATCAAATACAACTTCCAAAGCAGCATCTATTTCTATTACGGAACCTCTTGAAATCTCGTAGTAACGATTTCTCTCTATTTTGGATTTTCTGGACGATCCTTCGGCTAAATTAAGTTTGACAGATAACGCCGCTCTTCTAATTTGAGAGGTTAGATTAAATTTTTCCGAATCAGGCAGTAGAGTTGTGATCCTGTAACATTCTTTGGTCAATTCTCTTGCTACTTTGTAAATATCAAGCTGTTTATGCTTAAGGGTAAGGAACATCGTTTTTTATAAATTTACGATTTTCTTTTACTTCTCATCTTTCACGTCTGACCTCTCACGTCTGACGTTAGATCACTTTCCTGTAATTCAAACGTATTGAATTCGCTGCAAGCACCACATCACTTAATCCCATTGCCAGGGCGGCAATACCGGGATTTAATAAACCAATAGCAGCAACAGGTATCGCCACTACATTATAAATGAATGCCCAGAAAAGATTTCCTTTAATAGTAGAGAAGGTGTGTTTTCCTAATCCCAATGCCAATGGTAAATGTTCAATGCCATTGTTCATCAATATTACCTGTGCACTTTGCACGGCAATTTGAGTAGCATCGCTCATGGATATACCGATGGTTGCTTTTGCCAATGCTGGCGCATCGTTGATACCATCACCCACCATTGCTGTTGGGGTAGTATTAGTGAGTTGTTCTATGATCTTTAATTTTTCTTCAGGTGATTTGCCGGCATAGACCGTATCAATGCCTAAACTATCCGCTACTTTTTTGCAACGTTCCAAACTATCTCCACTTAATAGATAGGTCTTGATATTTTTTGAATGAAGGTATTCGATCACCTGTTTCGCTTCCTGTCTTATTTCATCTTCAATATCAAACCAACCAACCAAAGTATTATTCTTTAATAGATAAGCTGTGTGCGAAGTATCAGTTGTAATACCTTCCACTATTTTGGAAGAACCCAGTTGATAAATATTTCCTTCTTTATCTGTTGCCTGCATGCCAATGCCTTTTATCTCATCGATCTTTTGCCAGGCTTTTGCATTGGTCTTCCATTCTTTGGCAACTGCTTTGGCGATAGGATGGTTGGAATATTTTTCCAGTGAAAAAACAATTGCTTTGAATTCGTCTTCACTGATATCAGTATGTAACTGAATGCCGGTTAATGTGATATTTCCTTTGGTAAGTGTACCCGTTTTATCAAATACTACATTGCCGATATTCTTAAATAGCTCTAAACTTTTTGCATCACGAAAAAGTATACCGTTCCTTGCAGCTCTTCCCAACCCAACGGCAATAGCAGCAGGTGTTGCCAATCCCATTGCACATGGACAGGAGATCACCAATACAGCAATACTGCGCATCAATGAGTGGGTAATATCAATACCGACAGCAAAATGATTGATTGCGAATGTGATCAATGAAAGGCCAATTACCACCGGCACAAATATCATACTGATCTTGTCTGCCAGTTGTTGAATAGGAGGCTTTTCACCCTGTGCCTGTTTTACTAAATATAATATGTTGCTAAGTACAGTATCTTTTCCTGTTGCTGTTACCTGTGCTTTAATAGTGCCATCCTCAACGATACTGCCACCTAATAAAGCATCTTTTGCTTTTTTATAGATAGGAGTGCTTTCGCCGGTGAGTAAGGCTTCATTAATATGACCATCGCCCGAAAGTATCTTACAATCTGTTGGCACTTGTTCTCCATTCTTTATTAATATAAGATCACCCACACGTAGTTGAGCACTATCTACTGCAAAAACATTTTCCTGGTGCTGATCATCAAAAGCGATCATATTCGCCATTACCTTTTGGCTCTTGCTTAATTTATTAAATTCTTTTTGGGTGAGTTTGATGGCTTTGTTTTCTATCCATTCTCCCAGGAATATCAGGGTGATGATGGTGGCAGCTGTTTCATAAAAAAGATAATCCATTCCCCAGCCGCCCAATGTACCGATCAGGCTGTACACAAATGCAGCAGTGGCTCCCAATGCGATCAACACATCCATATTAGGGATACCACCTAATAGACTGTTGACAGCGCTTTTACCGAAATGTTTCATGCCGAGTATATAAACAGGCAGACAAATAACCAATTGTATCCATGGGTTCATTAAGAAATGAATATGCCAGGGCAACATATGCAGTAATAATATTCCGGTGAACGGAATACAAAAAAGAAAACGTTGAAAAGGATCGGAAAGAAATCCTGCACTATGACCTGCAGTAGAATGATGATGCATTGAATGATCTTCTTCAACTACTTTATACCCTAAGGATGCGATCCCTTTAGCTAATTCTTCTTTTGTCTTTTTTTCATCAAGATCAAAAGTCACGTCATTGCCAATAAAGTTCACCTTCACGTTCTGCATGCCTTCTTTTTGAAGGTATTTGGTAACGGTTAGTGCACAATTGGTGCAGGTCATTCCATCTATTTGCCATTCTACTTTCTCCATAGTCAAAATTATTTTAAGTAATCATATTATGATTACTAGTAAAGGAAAAATATCTTTGCAGCATGGAATTAAGTTTTAGTCTTGGTAAGATACAGGAAACCGCCAAAACATTGCTGGATGCTGCAAAGGATCACAAGGTATTTGCCTTTCACGGGCAAATGGGCGCGGGTAAAACTACTTTTATCAGCGCTTTTTGTAAAGCTGCCGGTGTAACCGATACAGTGGGCAGTCCTACTTTTTCCATCATCAATGAATATAACACCAGCGATGGCCGGATTGTTTACCATATTGACTTGTATCGTTTAAAGAGCAACCAGGAAGCCGTAGCTGCAGGAATAGAGGACTGCCTGTACTCAGGCAATACCTGTTTGGTGGAATGGCCCGAAATAGCACCCGGTATCTTCCCTGATGATACGCTTCATGTACATATTACGGCTATTAGTGAAGAAATAAGGAAAATAGCATGGTAATAATTTTCAGTTTTCAATATTTAATTTTTACTTTACTGCATGGCTGCAACTAAACCCTTCGTATCTCCCTCAATCACGTATGAAACGCTGGAAGAGATGCTCGATGTAAAACCAAGGGGAACATCGTTATTCCTGGGTATACCAAAGGAAAGTTCCTTTAATGAGAACCGTATTGCGCTTACTCCCGAAGCAGTAGGTGTGATGGTTGCCAATGGCCACCGTGTGGTAATGGAGACAAAAGCAGGCGAAGGCGCCAGCTATACCGACAGGGATTATAGTGAAGCAGGCGCGCAGATAGTATACGATAAGAAGACCGTTTACGAATGCAATATGCTCGTAAAAAGCGCGCCTGTAAGTGAGGCGGAGTGCGAGTTGATGCACCTGAACCAATGTGTTATTTCCCCTATACATTTATCGGTAATGAAGCGTGAGATACTCCAGAAGATGATGGATAAAAAGATCACCGCGTTGAGTTTTGAGAACCTGAAAGATGATACCGGCCATAATCCTATTGTAAGAAGTATGAGCGAGATAGCAGGCAGCGCTGTAATGCTTATCGCCGGGCAATATTTAAGCAATGCAAACAACGGTAAAGGTGTGTTGGTAGGAGGTATCAGCGGTATCCCGCCAACAAAAGTAATTATCATCGGCGCCGGTATTGTGGGTGAATATGCGGCAAGAACCGCATTGGCAATGGGCGCAAGCGTTAAGATATTTGATAACAGTATTTATCGTTTAAAACGTTTACAGAATAATATCGGCGGACGTTTATGGACATCCGTTATAGAACCCAAGATATTGGCAAAGCAGTTAAAGACCTGTGATGTTGCAGTAGGCGCTTTGAACAGCAGCAGCGGAAGAACACCCATTGTGGTTTCGGAAGAAATGGTAAGTAATATGCGCCCGGGAACTGTGATCGTGGATGTTTGTATTGACAGGGGCGGTTGTTTTGAAACAAGCGAAGTAACCTCGCAGGAAGATCCGATCTTCAGAAAATACGATGTGATCCATTATTGCGTACCTAATATTCCGAGCGGATTTGCACGAACTGCATCGCAGGCTATCAGTAATGTTTTGATGCCGCTATTGCTGGAAACAGGCGATAACGGCGGAATAGAGAACCTTGTCTGGTTAAAGCCGAATATCCGTTCGGGGATTTATTTATTCAAAGGATCGCTTACCAATCTATACCTAAGCGAACGTTTCAATCTGAAATACACAGATCTGAATTTGATCATGGCCAGCAAGCGCTAAGCCTTCTTAAAATTTTCTATTTTAAGTATCTCATCACAAAAACTATACTCCTGCTCATCATTACTGCTGATGAATACTGTTTTATCGTTGGTATAATTGCCGATCAATTCGTTATACAAGGCAATACCGGCTGCATCTAAATTGGTAGTCGGTTCATCCAGGCATAAAATAGGCGCATCGCTGAAAAAAGCCTGTGCCAGTTTAAGCCGCTGCTTCATACCACTGCTGTAATAACGGATCTGTTTATTGATCGCCTTGCTTAAACCAACAGCATCTATTATTTCGTTTATTGGTAACCGTAAGTGTTTAAAGCTGGTATGAAATTCCAGCATTTCTTTTGCCGTCATTTCTTCTATCAGTTCGATATAAGGAGCAGCTAATGAAAGGTGTTTATATATTTCTTCGGAAGTGCAGGATTGGTTATTGATGGTATATGCAATGGTTCCTTCATTATGAGAGACAGCGCCCGATAGTATTTGCAGTAAAGTGGATTTTCCGGAACCGTTTGGCCCGGTAATAGCATATTTTTTCCCTTCGGTGAATGTATAATCGAGGTGACGGAATATCCAATCCCTGTTGTAGCGTTTGCCGAGATTGGTTAGTATGATCTCCATGAGTTAATTAGGAATTAGGAATGAGTAATTAGTAATTTTCTCAAGTTGTGGAGATTATAAAAAAGTAAACACTCCTAAAACAGAATGAATTACTAATTCTTAATTTCTAATTACTAATTAAAAATTACTCTTCTTCGGAACTTCCTTTGCTGAAGCGCTTGATGATACCGCGCCCGCTATCGCGTATGAATGTTACGATCTCATCACGTTCATCTGTTGCCGGCAATTCTTCTTCAATAAAGTTGAGTGCCTGTGAAGTATTCAATCCTTTATTATAGATCATGCGGTAGATATCGAGAATATGATTGATCCTTTCCAGAGAAAAACCACGGCGTTTCAATCCAACGGAGTTTACACCGGCATAACTTAATGGGGTACGACCCGCCTTTATATATGGCGGAACATCTTTACTTACCAAACTACCACCACTTACAAATGAATGTTGCCCGATGGTCACGAACTGGTGTATCGCGCACATTCCCGCAAGAATAGCATGGTCGCCCAATACAACATGCCCTGCCATCTGTGTATTATTGCTCATGATGCAATTGTTTCCTACAATGCAATCATGTGCGATATGACTATAAGCCATGATCAAACAGTTATTACCCACTTTCGTGGTCCATTTATCTTTGCTCCCACGGTTAATGGTAACAAATTCGCGGATCGTAGTATTATCTCCTATCTCAACAGTAGTTTGTTCGCCTTCGTATTTAAGATCCTGTGGTATCGCAGCAATAACAGCACCCGGAAATATGCGGCAATTCTTACCGATCCTTGCACCTTCCATGATCGTTACATTACTGCCGATCCACGTTCCTTCACCGATCTCTACGTTCTGATGAATTACGCTGAACGGGTCAACTTTTACATTGGTGGCCAGTTTAGCGTTGGGATGAATATAGGTGTGTGGATGAATCATATCATGAACCTCCAGAGGTATTTTTTTACTGATACCCTTTTGAGTCAACTCCTTAGGAATATCCAATGGTTAAATTTTTTATGGTGCAATTAGTGGTACAAATATATTAAAATTAAATCCGGTTACAGGTAGTTTAAGGTCTTTTTACCAATTGTGCAGAAAGATCAGCTTCCGTGCATAATTTGTTGCCTACAAACACACTTCCGCGCATTACGCAAATACCACGGCGGATCGGTTCTATCAGTTCCATTTTCAATATCATCGTATCACCCGGCACCACTTTTTGCTTGAATTTACAATTATCTATTTTTAAGAAATATGTATCGTATTGTCCTTCAGGCATTGCATTGATGCAAAGCAATCCGCCTGTTTGTGCCAATGCTTCCACCTGTAATACACCCGGCATTACGGGGTTACCCGGGAAATGTCCCTGGAAGAAAAATTCATTGAAGGTCACATTCTTAATTCCTACTATATGCTTGTCCGTTAGTTCGATGATCTTATCTACTAATAAGAACGGGTAACGGTGCGGCAATGTCTTTTCGATCTGTTGCTGGGTATAAACCGGCGGTTGGTTTGGATCGTAAACAGGAACATCTTTAGTATGCTTATTCTTCTTGATGTATTGTTTTATTTTTTTCGCAAACTCAACATTGGTGCTATGCCCGGGCCTGTTGGCAATG
>Ga0207153_1210_pt1 | contig 11328 bp, 10 predicted proteins | sample Alteio_BWMinHeat_27_FD_153580 | JGI IMG/M metagenome (GOLD analysis project Ga0207153, IMG submission 153580) | Enriched cells from forest soil in Barre Woods Harvard Forest LTER site, Petersham, Massachusetts, United States -... | ecosystem: Environmental > Terrestrial > Soil > Temperate forest >...
CTGGCGGGCGGAAATCCGGTCCAGGGACAGACAGACTTTCTCACCATCGCGGATACTGGTCCTGGAGCCACCTGCAATCTCTGTCACAAGTCGAATCCGGGCCCGGGTACCAACCGTCTGCTGACTTCGTTGGTACCGCCGCAGCCACTGAAGATCCCGCATCTCAGGAATATTTATCAGAAGCTGCTCTACACCCGGCACAACGCGAGCAGCATCGACGGTTTTGGACTGGATCACGATGGTACATTTTCCAATCAGGCCGATTTCCTTGGCCAGAAGGTATTCCAGACGTACTCCAGCCAACAGAAAACCGATATGGCGGCCTACACGCTTTGCTTTGATACGGGAACGGCGCCGGCCGTGGGTTTCACCATCACGCTGACATCCTCCAATGTGAACAATCAAACGGAGCAAAATTATTGGGCGACGCTTCAGTCACAGGCATCGGCAAGCAATATCGACCTGATCGCCAGGGGGACGATCCAGGGACGGGTTACGGGGCTGTTGTACGATCCGAGGAGAAACACCTACGACGGCAGCGACCGCCACCAGCAGTACAGCCAGAACGAGTTGCAAAACTTCATTCAGAATGGTGACACACTGAGCTTCATGGGCGTGTACCCGGGGACCGGTGCGCCCTAAGACTCGGGCGCCAAGGTCCTGAAAAGTTGGGTCACCAGCCGCGGCGCTAATGGGTGAGTGGCTTCAGGATTTCGCCGAGGATATCGGGCCGGCCTGAAACCGGCTCCAGGTGCGGGTTCTTGTCACCTTCGTAATAGGGAATTGAATAGGTCTTGAAGAACTGGGCGTTCTCCACTAGCAGTTCGACGGGCGCGTTGGTTCCCTGCGCGGCGTGCAGTGCGCCATGCAGGACCGGTGCCGTTCCCGCTGAGTTTGGCATCGTACAAGAATCCGCGCCCCTGCTTGATCGTTTGCGGCGTGGGGTCAGTCCCAACCGCGACCTCGCTGGTCTCCATCATCTGCGATGTATCGATGACCGAAATGGTGTTGGAAATCCGGTTCAGGGAGTACAAGGTCCGCGCGTCCGCGTTAAGGGCCAATCCCCTCGGCCCTCGCTTGTTCTTGGGATCTGCATTCGGACCAGAGCCGCTACGCTGGGAGACTTCCACAAATGACATCACGTTGCCATTTGTATCCACCTGCGCCACGCGGTCCGTGCCGAAAGCTGCCACATACATGAAATCACCGCTGGGATCGAAGACTACTCCGGCAGGCTGCGCCAGCGCCGTGCTCAGCGCCTGCTGGTTGGGAAGGATGCTGTAATTAATGTTCGGATTGAGGTCGAATGGCGTGACTTGGCCGCTTGCGACCTGGATGCGGGTGATGCGACTGTTGACCCAGTGTCCGCGCAGGTTAGGCTGGAAAAAAGTGAGGTTGAGAGCATCCGTGTTGGCCACGAAGAGATCGCCGCTTGCCGGGTTTACCGCGAGGCCCAGGTTGATGGTACCCACGCCGGAATAGTAGCCAGATACGGAAGGAGATGACCCTGTCTGGATCGCAACCACATCATTGTCCGGCATCTTGAAAGTGATGTACTGCGTCCAGTTCGGATCATTGGCGGCCACAATCAGCGCGACCTGCGGCGGCGGCGGCAGTTGTTTGTTAGTGGGCGGGGGCTGCGGCGGCGCAAGGCTAGCCGGAATAATAGTCGTGGCATTGCCCGATATAGCAAAGGCTGAATAGACCATGCTGCCGTCGGCACTGACGGCCAGTGCTCGCGGACTTCCCCCGAACACCGGGAGAGTGCTGATCAGAGCATGTGTATTCGCGTCGAAGACTTCGATCGTATTACTGCGCGAGCAACTGACATAGGCCTGGTTGGGACCGGCAAATACAACGTCCATGGGTTCGGTGCCGGCTCCGGTCGCAATCGTGTCCGTGACAATCCCCTGTGAAATAGAAACTACACTCACGTTGTTAGAGACTTGATTGACCACCCAGACTTCGTCTTGGGTTCGCGGATTCACCGACACCGGCCCCACTCCTACCGGAATTTCATTCACTAAGTTAGGACGGTCGGCCCGCCTCACATCAAACACTGACAGGGTATTGTTCGGCGTATTCGCCGCAAAAAAGAGTGTTTTCGTCGGCCGAGAGGCGGAGTGGATTCGTCTGCGCAGCCTCGAAATTCGCAAACCCCGGCGGTGGATTGTCAGCGGTTGTCGCCGGTACAAAGGTCAGTACAGCGACCAAGACGGTAACTAACGTTACACCCATTGCGACTTCTCTTGTTTGTGACATATAGCCCTCCATGCGAACTCGCTCGGGCCAGAGGATCTCGAGTGGTGGCGCCAAAGCTGCGTAACCTTCTGCGCCAGCCAAGGCGGACGTGATTATATACCTGAATTCCTTTGTTTAGCGGCAGATTCGACATCTTGCTGTCAGCTCGTTCTTGCCCACGTGAGTAAGCCGACAATAGAGAAGAGGGTCTCCGTACCTATCAGGGAAGTATGTTGGGCGCCTCAGCACGCTAAGTCCATTGGATCAACGGGTTTGGTGATTGTTCTTCCAAAACTTGAGGACAGCAGGATACGTCTGCCGAAGCTGCAACCAGGTGCAGTTGATTGGTCCATGCCTGCTCCTATAGGGTTGTGTCGGAGCCATATCCGGTGGACATTCATGTGGTCGACGGCACCTACGAACTGTTCCGCCACTACTACGCGCTGCCATCGGCACGCGACTCAGATGGGCGCGAGGTCGCCGCCGTCCGTGGCGTCCTCGCCTCAATGCTGGGCATGATGAAAGCCGGCGCCACGCACATCGCTGTGGCTACAGATCACGTGATCGAATCGTTTCGCAACGATCTATGGCCGGATTACAAAACCAGCGAAGGCGTCGAACCCGACCTCCTTGCGCAATTCCCCCTGCTTGAAGATGTCCTCTCGGCGGCTGGCATTGTGGTCTGGCCGATGGTGGAATTCGAGGCGGATGACGCTCTCGCTGCCGCAGCAGTCGCGGCGGCTCGAGATAAGCGTGTCGAACGCGTCATTATCTGCACGCCCGACAAGGACCTCGCTCAATGTGTGCGCGGCACCCGCACTGTGCAGTTGAATCGAAGGACGGGCATTACCTTCGACGAGGCTGGCATCATCCAGAAGTTCGGCGTCTCACCAGAATCGATCCCTGACTATCTGGCACTGGTGGGCGATGCGGCAGACGGCTATCCCGGACTTCCAGGCTGGGGCGCGAAGTCGTCAGCCGCCGTCCTCGCCAAGTTTGTCCATCTCGAATCCATACCCTTGGACTGTAGGGAATGGCGCGTGAACGCCGCCAACGCAAGTGCCCTCGCGAACACCCTCGCCCGCGAGCGGGAGCGCGCGCTGCTCTTTCGCACTCTTGCCACCCTTCGGACCGACATCCCGCTCTTCGACAATGTTGACCAGTTGCGCTGGAATGGACCCAAGCCTGGCTTCGACGCCCTCGCAGCTCGATTAGACGCAGCACGTACCGAGACCAAGCCGTCAAAGGCACGTCATTCTCGCGCAGGCTCGAAATTACCCGCGAGGACACCTCGCTAACGTTCTTAACTGGATGTACCACCATGAAAAAGCGTGTCCCATCCTTCGCGTTCTCCGCGAAACGCTGGGAGGCAATCAAGTGGACTCTGAATCGGAGACAATCTCAAAAACTGGCGGAGAGAGTGGGATTCGAACCCACGTTACCCTTTCGAGTAAACACGCTTTCCAAGCGTGCGCCTTCAGCCACTCGGCCATCTCTCCCGCAACCCGTTTGCGCAGAAATCAAACTTGGGAAGTTACTGCGAAGGTGAAGCTACATCGATTCTAAGGCCCACCGCCCAATGCCGCAACCACATCTCCAAACCAAGAGCCAAGAGCTAATGGCCAAAAGCTACTACTTCTTCTCCTCATGCAACTGCTGCGCCAGATAATTCTCAATTCCCATCTCATCGATCGCGTGCAGTTGCCCTTCCAGCCAGTCGATGTGCTCCTCTTCATCGGTCAGAATTTCTTCCAGCAGGTCGCGCGACCCGTTATCCCCCGCCTTCACGCAGACCTCAATCCCCTCATTCAGCCTCTTCACTGCGTCGTACTCCACCTGCAAATCGCTCTTAAGCTGCTCCTTCACGTTCTGCCCAATATTGATCTTGAAGTAGTCGCTCATGTTGGGCGTGCCGTCGCGGAACAGGATGTGCTCAATCAACTTCTCGGCATGATGCATTTCCTCAATCGATTCCATACGCGTATGCTTGGCCAGCTTCTCGTAGCCCCAGTTCTCACACATCTCCGCATGCAGAAAATATTGATTGATGGCCGTCAGCTCCGCCTTCAACACCTGGCTCAATACCGCAATAACCTTGGGATCACCCTTCATGATTAGCCTCGTAAGATAGCATTCAGCCGTCAGCTCTTGGCCCTCGACATCCAGCGGCACAATCCTGTTGCGTCGCCTCGATTGCCGAGGGACCAAATGCCAGGTGCTAAATGCCAAGTGCAGAAACTATAGCACTGCTCGCAGCATCAACGATAGCTTGGGAGCTTGTTACGAGACTTCCGGAGTTTCCGTGGCAGGAATTTCACTCTCAACCGCTTGCCCATTGGTAGGGCCGGCAGGCGCCGCAGGCGGCTTCACCATTCCCTCGACTGTCCGGTTATTCAGGCAATACAAGGCCAGTTCCAGGCGATCCGCCACGCCCAGCTTGTCATAAACTTTACGCAGATAGTTTTTCACCACCTGCTCGGTGGTACCAACCCGCACCGCAATTTCTTTGTTCTTCATTCCCTGGGTCACGCAGGAAACAATCAACGATTCTTTAGGCGTGAGCTGCACCTTGGTCTTTGGCGATCCCGCTCGCGTCCCCTGTGTCCGATAAGCGTCCAGCACCCACTGAATTCCCCGGCTATCGAGCCACGCTTCGCCCTTCGATACTTTGCGCAGGCAATCCACCATCAACTCCGGTTCCACTTCCCGCGACACGATTCCGCAAGCTCCGCGCCGCAACAACTCCAGCGTCAGTTCCTCATTCGGCTCGGGCGTCACCACCACCAGCCGCAATCCCGGATTCTGCCGCAGCAGGTCTGAAACCGCTTCCAGCGGATTCGGCGCCAGCGCCGCTTCAAACAACATCAAGTCAGCGGAAAACTTCTTGGCTGCCGAGAAAGTCTGTGACAGCGTCTCCGCCTGGCCTACTACTCGAACATCGTCTTCCACCGCAAATATTTTGCGCAGCCCGGCGCGAAAGATCGCTTGCGTGTCCGCAACGATCACACGGATGAACTGGCCGCCATCGCCCTCGAGCGGCTGTCCCCCGTTTTCCAACGCCTGCATCGGACTGCTTGCCATTCAGTTCCCTCGCCGCCTAGTGGCGGTCAAATCGATACTCATCAATCACCACGCCCACTCCGTGGCGTCCCGCCTCTTCAAAATTCCGTACCACTCGGCCTTTACAATCCAGCCGTACATCCGCTTCTGCGCCCACAATGTCCGCAGGCAGCGAGATGGTGAAGTCCACCGTCGATCCCACCGGCATCTCCGCATCCACTACTTGAAACAAAACTCCGTTGGCTGAGATGTTCTGGGTTTCCGCCTGACGTGGCTCGCCCGATTTCGATTTCACCGAAATCGGAAGCTTGATGGGAAAACGCGGCGCACTTTGCATCTCCGAAAAACGTCCACGGCTGACCTTTGTCACTGGCGTCTCCGCCGCCGCAGTCTCACGCACCGGTGTTTTTTCCTCCCCGGCCACTGCGTCCGCGCTCTCGTTCTCGGGCACTGAACCTGTGTTGGACATCACGCCGAGATTACACCCCCCAATCAGCCCATGAAAGTTACCGAAGTCATGGAACCATCAGGCTTAAAGTATTGAGGGTCATGCACTTGCGGGTAACTCTGGTCAAGGTTCACATGTCACTGCGCCCTTAGCAATTAGCACTTAGCATTTAGGCATGAAATGGAGGTTCCGCATGAAGGACTTTAGAGACTTGAAGGTCTGGGATAAAGCCCATCAGTTGACGCTGGATGTCTACAAGGCCACGAGCAAGTTCCCGCGGGAGGAGCTTTACGGGCTAACCAGTCAGATGCGCCGCTGCAGTGCGTCGATTGGCGCCAATATAGCGGAGGGTTGCGGGAAGCGCGGGAACAACGAATTCCACCGCTTCTTACAGATCGCTTCTGGTTCCGCCAGCGAACTGGACTACCACTTCTTGCTAGCACGTGATCTCCTATTTCTGCCTCAAGCAGACTATGTCCGAATGGACAATCAACTATCCGCGTTAAGAAGAATGCTCACATCCTTGCTTCAGAAAGTCGACCACGACCGTCTGACGAGCAATGCTCAGGCAAATGGACTAGCGGCGACGGCCGTGCCCGAATGATCTCGGTTCTATCATGACCAAATGCCAAGTGCTAAGTGCCAAGTGCTAAGTGCCAAGTGCTGCATGCTGACTCTAATTGACTCTCCACCATTTCCCGCCTAACATAATCGCGCACCCAGCGAGCCCCTTCATTTGATCGGCCAAACCATCTCGCACTACCGCATCATCGAGAAACTCGGCGGCGGTGGCATGGGCATCGTTTACAAGGCCGAGGACACCCGCCTGCACCGTTTCGTCGCCCTCAAATTCCTTCCCGAGGACGTCGCCAAAGACCCTCAAGCCCTCGCCCGCTTCCAGCGCGAAGCCCAGGCCGCTTCCGCCCTCAATCACCCCAATATCTGCACCATCCACGACATTGGCGAGTACGAGGGACACCCTTTCATCGCCATGGAGTTTCTGGATGGTCTCACCCTGAAGCATCGCATCGCCGGCCGCCCGCTCGAAACCGAAGTCCTGCTTTCCCTCGCCATCGAAATCGCCGACGCGCTCGATGCCGCCCACGCCGAGCACATTGTTCATCGCGACATCAAGCCCGCCAATATCTTCGTCACCAAACGCGGACACGCCAAGATCCTCGACTTCGGCCTCGCCAAGCTAACACCAGCGACCGGAAAAGCAGCCGACGGAGCAGACATGACCGCGGGTGTCAGCCTCGAATACCTGACCAGCCCCGGCATGGCTATCGGCACCGTGGCCTACATGTCCCCCGAACAGGCCAAGGGCAAAGAACTCGACGTTCGCACCGACCTGTTTTCCTTCGGCGCGGTGTTGTACGAAATGACCACCGGCGCCGTGCCGTTTCGCGGCGACACTTCGGCCGTCATCTTTGACGCTATCCTGAATCGCTCGCCGGTCGAGCCGCTGCGGCTCAATCCCGACGTACCCGCGCGCCTCGAAGAGATCATCAACAAAGCTCTGGAGAAAGACCGTGAACTGCGTTACCAGCACGCATCAGATATCCGCAGCGACTTGAAGCGGCTGCAAAGGGACAGCGCTTCCGGCCATCAGCCCGTTCAAACTCAAGACACGCCGGTAAGTCCGGCACAGCAGAGCGCCGCATCCTGGCAAACACCAGCAGGTGGGGCCAGCCCAGCCGCAGTGCACCCATCGTCTCCCCAAGTCACCGCCAGCGGTTCCGTGAGCGCGGTGGCGCGGGAACATAAATTCGGACTCGCGACCGCCGCGGTCGTCAGCATAGTCCTGCTGGTCGCCGGCGGCTTTGGCATCTACTCGTTCCTGACGCGCAGCGGCCCAACCCCGTTCCAGAATTTCACCATCACCCAGGTAACCAACACCGGCAAAGCGGAAAAAGCTGCCATCTCGCCGGATGGCAAATACATTTTGAACGTACAGAACGATAACGGCTTGCAGAGTCTGTGGCTGCGCAATGTGGCCACAGGCAGCGACACCCAGATTCTTGCTCCCGCAGCTGCCATCTACGACTCCCTGATTTTCTCGCCTGACGGAAACTACGTTTACTTTCGAGAAGCCGGCATCGGCACGCAAAGCGAGTGGGACCTTTACCGCGCTCCCGTGCTGGGCGGCACGCCGCAGAAGGTGCTGCACGATATTGATACCGGCGTTGCATTCTCGCCCGATGGCCATCGCATGGCTTACTCCCGGGCCAATGATCCGGACCTGGGCAAATACCGCTTGTTGGCTGCCAATCTTGACGGCACTGAAGAAACCGTTCTGCTAGTGGCGGATCTGAAGCAGAATGAGTTTCCTCGCTTCGTAACCTGGTCGCCCGACGGCAAGCAGATTGCCTACAGTATCTATCTCCTGGACGAAGCACTCGGCGTTATCAAGACGTTGGTTATGGCCGACAGGCAGGTCCGAACTTTCTCCGCCCTCAAGGATGATCTGGTGCACGAGATTTCCTGGCTGCCAGGCGGGCATCGGCTGCTGGCCATGTACCAGGAGAAGGGGCCGAACTTCACCCGTTCGCAAATCGGTACGGTCTCTGGCGACGGACAAATTCTCCCCATCACTCGAGATACCAATGGATACTGGACGCTCACACTTTCTGCCGACGGCAAGTCGGCGGCCACCGTCCAGGTAAAAATGTCACGCAGTCTGAATATGCTAGCCGGCACTGGGAGTCCGGCGAATGTTTCTGTGGAACCCATGGCATCGGTTGGCGACGTGCTTGCGGTTGCCTGGACAGCCGACGGAAAGCTGTTGGTTTCCGACGGCCAGAGCGTGCGCCGCATGAGCGCGGATGGTACACAGCAAACCACCCTGGTCAGCGACCCCAATGGCTGGATCCTGGACGTGGCGCCATGCGGAGATCGTTACGCGGTTCTTTCCTGGGGCTTTCATGGAGGTACTAACGCAGTAGGGATCTGGCGGATCAATGCCGACGGGTCCAATCCGAAACAACTGGCTACGGGAAGCTTTTATATTGATCCGACTTGTTCGCGGGACGGAAAGTGGGCCTACTACGTTGGCGGGGGCGCGCACCCGGCTATGAGAGTGCCTGTGGAGGGTGGACAATCCGAACCGATCCCCTCGAGCGAAGTGCCCGACATATACGGCGTTGGCGCGGGCATGGCGGTTTCGCCGGATGGCAAGCTGCTGGTTTTCGACGCGGAAGTGACCGCGCCCAACGATCCGCAGGCAGCCCTGAGCAAGCTGGCGCTGGTGAACCTGGATTCCACTTCCAAGTCTTCTCCGCGTCTGCTCGATCCTGACCCGCGCATCGCCGGAGGAGCCGGAGGCGGCGTCTTTACCAACACCATGAGTTTCACTCCAGACGGAAAATCTGTAGCCTACATCGTTCGTGACAAGGGCGTGGATAACATTTGGGTACAACCCCTCGACGGCTCGCCAGGGCGCCAGATCACGAACTTCAGCTCCGAAAATGTCGCAGAATTTCACTGGTCGCCCGACGGCAAAACTCTAGCCGTCGCCCGCACCCACAAAATCTCCGACGTAGTCCTACTGCAAGAAAAATAGGGAGCCAATTTGATTGTCATCCTGAGGCAGCGGAATCGCTCGCTTCGCGAGCGATTCCCAACGAAGGATCTATGCAGTTTCCAGCGGGTACCCCGTCCTCGTCGCGTCTTTTGCGACAGGACCGGGATTTTGCCCCCAACCGCGGAGCGGCGCAAGAATAAAGCCCACGGCGCAAGCCGTGGGTGCGAAGGAGCAAGTGATCGAGCCCCAGAGGGGCGAACAGCGAAGGATCCCAACGAAGGATCTATGTATTTCTTGTGTAAGCGACAACTACATCCCCGGCCAGTGCACCGAAATCAGAAGTCCCCCACTAAACTCAGCCGCGGAGCGGCGTAAGAATAAAGCCCACGGCGCAAGCCGTGGGTACGAAGGAGTAGTGATCGAGCCCCAGAGGGGCGAAAGAGACTTTGCCGTTCGGACCCAAATCCGTCCGCATGTGCTCATGCTCTTTTCAGAAATCTGACACGACCCAGCCTGACCAAATGCCAATTGCTAAATGCCAAATGCTGAATACTGAGTGCTGCCTCTAAAACTTCGTCACTTCCGTAAAATTAAACTCTCCAACCTTCATCGCCGGAACCACCATATCAAACGATTCCTCCCCGCTAGCCCGCACCAGACTCCCCATTGCCTCCACATTCGACAACAAATGAATCAAGCTCTCATTGAAACGAAAATTAAGCACCCCATGCTGAACCTTCCCATCCTCAACGAAAAACGTCCCGTCCCGAGTCATCCCCGTCAAAATCTTTTCATACGGATCCACTTCCCGTATGTACCACAGCCGCGTAACCAAAATCCCCCGCTCGGTCGAAGCGATCATCTGCTCCAGAGTCTGCGGCTTCTCGGGCGCCCCAAAAACAATATTCATCGGCGCTTCACCCATTTCATTCGGCAAAGAAAACCCATGCCCCGTAGCCGCAACCGGCCCGACTTTATCTTTATATTCAGACCGCTTCATCCGCTCCGCACTCGCCCGCGCATACACCAACCGTTTCACCACTCCTTTTTCGACTAATTGCAAGCGCTGCCGCCGCACTCCCTCTCCATCAAAGCCCGCTCCCGACTGCAACGGATGCTCCACGTCATCCCAAATATCCACATTCTCACCGAACACTCGCGTGCCTACGCGGTTATTAAGAAAAGACCGCTGATCCAGAATCGCCAGCCCGCCAAAGTCATAGAACATGAATCCGACCATGTCCAACACCGCCGCCGGCTCCAGAATCACCGTATACTTCCCCGCCGGAATCTCCCGCGGCCCCGCCGACCGCCGCGCCTTCTCTGCCGCAATCTCAGCCAGGCTCACAGCATTCAACTGCGAAGCATCCGGCGAATTCGCCTTCTGCCAACCCGACGAATCCCCAGCCAGCATAGTGATCGAAATCTCCGACGAAGTTTGCGCATGCCACTCCGCCAACCCCCGCGAATTAAATATTCCCTCCACCGCCTCCGAACTGGCCACAACTCCAGCCGCGGTCAGCGAATTCCCCTTCGCGACCCCAACAATTCCCTCAACCGTAGCCGCCCGATCCTCCGCAGTAATCGCCGCCGTCTCCGCAAAGTAACGTGTAGGCGCGACCGTCCCGCTCGTGCCACTCTCGCCCGCGTTACCAGCCGCAAACATCGGCAGCAAATCCTCATCCGCATGCTGCACCCGCGCCAACTTCTCCGCAGCCGCGACCACACGCCTCAAACTCTCATCATCCAGCTTGTTCGTAGTAGCCCGCGCCGTCCGCCGCCCAAACGCCGTCCTAACCGAAACAACAACATTCTCCTCCGCCATATTCTGATGAATAACATTGTTGGCAAACCGCGTAAGCGCATTCGCAGTCGAAAAGAAAGACACTTCAACCTCATCCGCCGAAGCCACCTTCTTGATGCGCGCAAAACAAATACCGTGCGAAAACTCGCCGGCAAACCCTGGATGGTGCGGGTCAAAATGTCCCGCAACTCCGCCTGGTTGTACTGCTGCTCAGGATTCGGACTCCAATCTGCCACTTCTCGCGGCAGCGAG
>Ga0207153_1211_pt1 | contig 11288 bp, 11 predicted proteins | sample Alteio_BWMinHeat_27_FD_153580 | JGI IMG/M metagenome (GOLD analysis project Ga0207153, IMG submission 153580) | Enriched cells from forest soil in Barre Woods Harvard Forest LTER site, Petersham, Massachusetts, United States -... | ecosystem: Environmental > Terrestrial > Soil > Temperate forest >...
CGCTTAGCGCCTCCAACTTGGAAACGATCTTTGGGGAAAGCTTCATCGCCGCAAGTTCGGGGATGAGCTTGCTGGCGATCGGCGTCTTTGCGGCGCTGTCCGCCGACTCAGGGGTCTGGTCCGCGGCTCGCTTCGTAGCCTTCCGCGCCTTGGTTTTGCTGGTCTTCTTACTCATCGGAATGTCTCCTCAGATTGCGTTGATGGGTAGGCTGCCATCTTCAGGCGGCGGGAACCACCCGCCGCGACGCGCCGAGGCGCGTTTCGGCTTAGCGGTCAACCGGGACGGTCACGATCCGTCCGTTGTGTACACACAGGTACGCGAAGTCGGCTCCGAGCGCGGCCAGGAATTGTGCGTCCGGCTCGCTGGCGACCAGGTTCCGCCCCGCCATGCGGATGGCCTTGCCACCATTGTTCCTGGCGTGCTGAATCGCCTCGGCCGCGCTGGGGAATTCGAGGAATTTCAGGTCGTTGTCGCAGTGGAGCGGAGGGGTTTCGACTTCCGTCGGCGCCGGCTGGCTGGGAGCGGGCGATACCGCAACGAGGCTCGACGTGTTGGCATCTAACGGCCGCCGCAGCCGGGCAGCGCTCCGAATGCGCACATCTCGGCCCGTCGTGGTGTTGACGGCGTTCCATCCGCCGTGGACGGATTCGCTGGTAATCCGCACCGGCACCAGGTTGTCGCTAACTTTGGCCAGGTAGGTCTTGCCAACCTCGACGTCGCGTTTCTTCATGGGGAATGGTCCTTTCTTGCATAGCTGCGATGCGTTGCCTTCAACACAGCAGACAGTTACCTCAGGCTCCCGGAGCACATCAAGCTAATTCCGACAGGAATTGTCTGAAATCGGCGAACTTCTGGGGGTGAACATGCGGCGTCGGTGCGGAATAGAATGACCTTGTATCGGCCAATGCAGACCGAGGCGGGAGCGGACTCATGCCTACCTTGAAGCGGCAGCGTTTGCAGAGAGGGCTTTATGCGTGCCTGCGCGTAAAGAAGAGCGGGGAGGAGGAGTTCTCTGCGAATGAGCTCCGCCTGGCAGGCACGGTGGTTTCAGCCGCCACTCTTAGGCAGCTATGCGAGGCCGGTTGCTTGGAATTCAGAGCTAACGGGACGAAAGACCGCGGGACGCGATGGTACCGAGTCCTGCGATCCAGTTTGCCCTTTTAGAACTGCCAGGAAGAAGGCCTGAACCATGCGAGCCATCCGCCTGCCTAACGGCAACTTGCTTATCCCCGTCGAGCCTGACGAATCCGACGCCAACGATTGCATGGCCGAGATTACGTCGGACGATCCGGAGTACGGACGATGGCTCGCGCTGGCCGAGGAAGGCGAGAACCCGCGGCGCAAACCAGAGGAGTAAAGTATCCTGCCGGCGCAAAACCAGCCAGGGCGCCCACCAGCTCGAACCGAAGTGGAACAGCCTCAGAGATCGGGACGCTGGCAGCGCAGGCAAGCCCGACCTGCTCATCATCGACGACATGGGCATGAAGCAACTCCCCAAGCGTTCCGGAGAGTACCTCTTCGAGATCATCATGCGGCGTTACGAGACGCGTTCGACCATGCTGACCTCGAATCGGCCGCTGGAGGCCAAGCTTTTGGGGGACGTGCCCAGCGCCACGGCGATCCTGTACCGCTTCTTGCACCATGCCGAGATCATCAAGATCACTGGCAAGAGTTACCGCTTGCGTAACCAGAACGGCCAGGCAGCCGAAGCAGTTGCTGCGGAAGCAAAACCAGCCAAGGCGCCCCCCGGCTCGGCCGAGCTTCCTGCCAAGTCAAAACCAGCCAGGGCGCCCACCGGGAAAAAGGAGTGATGCCGTGTAGCGGCCAAAGGGAAGTCCATGGGGGCAGGCATCCTGCAGGTCTTTTGCGGCATCCGTACCGCGACCAGGGGGGCTCATTGCCGCCCCCTGGCCCCCCCCGCTCGCCTCTCTCTGTTTCGCTGCGTCTGAGCCACGTTTAGATCCTACGATAACACGTCTCGTTCATCAAAGCGCGCCGTTAGAAAGACTCCTGTCTCGGAGGCTGTATACGCCGCTCTTCCCGGCAATACTGGCTGGTTTTGAGGCGCCCCTAAGTGGCTGGTTTTGAGGCGCCCTTTGACAATCTGAAATAGGGCGATCCTCCGGCCGTGAACATGCGGTTCTTGCCGGTATGCGTCCGCTGCTCAGAGTCGGCGCGGAATAGAATCGCCCTGTTCGCGTGCTGCGCACACTGAGAAGGGGGCTCATGTCCACCTTAAAGCGGCAGCGTTTGCGGAGAGGTCTCTGTGCGTGCCTGCGGGTGAAGAAGTGCAAGGACGGGAAGTTCTATTCGAAGGGCTCCGCTTGGCAAGAACGGCGGTCTCTGCCGCCACGCTTAGGCAGCTTAGCGGAATGGCGGCCTCTATCGGGACTTAGCCAAAGAAAGGATGAAAAGAAAAGATATTGACGGTGCATGAATTCATGCGGATAGAAGGGCTTCAACGCGAATAAGTTCCGCCTCAAGGCGAATTGTAGCTTCTCGGTTGCCCTTGCAGACGAGTCGAACAAGTTTCGCCAAAGGCAAAAGAAAGTTTTCCCGGTCTCCTCGAGCAAGCGCTGCCAGAACAGCTGCAGTAACCGTTGGCAAGGCGAGGGGCAGTTTCAGAAGTGATTCAATCAATTCTCGATATACGTCTCGTCGAGCTCGGGCGTCGCGGAGTTGCTGGACTTCGGTGATGATTGCGGCATAGGCGCCGGGGGCGGACACTGCGGTTAAGTTCGCTGTGATTGATTTCAAAACCTTAGACAGACCTTTGGACCGCTCGTAATCGTCTGAAATATCGCGGACCACACTAATGGCACGATGCCAGTCGGATTCAGCAGCGACGCCAGCTACCTCTGCCCGGGCGTCCATTCGATAAACTTCGAATGCCCAGGGTTCGTCCTGAATCATGCGTAGAGCTCGAGGTAAGTCGTGTCGCGCAACGGCCCCAATTACTGCGATCATCACGTCAGGATCCGCTTCATAGAAGTCATTCCGGCGCTGCCGGAATATGGCAAGCACGCGATCTGGAAGGAATTCCGCAGCTCGGACCAGGATTCCTCGTGCACCCATGCTTTCTTCCTCCATGCTCGCCAAAATGGCCAGGGCGGCTTCAGGGTCCGTTTCAGCTTGCTGCCATGCACGGAGCCGATTCCCGAGGTAAGAATCCTGCGACTCTGCCCAAGCAACAAGCCGCGTCTTTCCGTCAGACTGGAGAATCTCAAGGAATGCAAAGAATGACCCCAAGCGTAATCGGAATCTTTCCAGGCTGCCCGAGGTGGATGCATACAGCAAAGAAGCCAACTCTTCCAGGGCTTGCATGCCTTCCTTTTTCAGAGCGCTTTGAAGTACAGCAGCAACTGCACGCTCGCATGCCGGCTCATAATCAATCGACTTGAAATATTTGACAGCCTGCCGGGGCTCGAAGGCAGCCATTTCTATGACAATATCGGCCAGTAATTCGTCCTCATCCAATGTGCCACTCCGGCTCTCAACAATTGCCGCGGCTGCTTCATGCATCGAGAGGCAACTCCAAAGAGAGCACGCCCGCGTGGCGAACCGATACTTGCTTGCCGTGCCAGCTTGAGTGCTCGGTCGGTGTCCACGTGTGCCACTCCACACGCGATCTCTGCCCAAAACGGAGCTTCAGCATCATCATTCTTCGTCTCGCGGGAACGATATAGGCGGGCCAGCTCAATAGCATGGTCAACATCGTACTGCGCAATTTGTCCTGCTAGCTCGTAAACTGCCCTTGCGCCAAGAAGCTTGGGAAGGGAGGCGAAGATGTAAAAGATGACACCTTCAAAACCTTTCGTCGGAGCCTTGTGGGTAACCAATCCCACCCGGCAGAGCTTGGCCAGCAGCCGGAAGCGAGTCTTGCGTGGGGGTCAGTAATGACCACTGCGAAGCGTAGACAGCCAGTGCCAAAGCCGTGCTATTGAGCCTCGAGAGTATTACCCGCGGGAGCCTTCGGTGTGGACACTCCGGGGGCCACGTCGGCACATCGTACAGGCCTGGTGTGTCGGTCCTGCCGGGGTCGAAGAACACGGCATAGGTACAGCAAGGCTCCCCAGGAACTTGGGACGCCCTGTGCTCTCCATGATGCAACCTCCGGCCGGAGACCGGATGACGAACTCCCGGCCTGTCGGTTACGCGTGCTGGACCGGCAGGAGCGAAACACAGGCGCACGTCGTGGTATCGCCAAGCCAAGTACAACGAAGCGTGGCGAGATGGGGGCAGGGAATCGGAGCGCTCCATAGTACTGTTGAAGCCGGGGAACTTAACCTGCGGGGACCCGGTGGAGGGAAGGGGGCGCCGAGTCGTGGGAACCGTTGGAGGGGAAACATGGCCGGTGCATCGGAACCGGGTTCTGTGCCAACAAAACAACAACGGATAGCGGAGCTGGCGAAGCAGTCTCCGCAGATGGGGTTCACTTCGCTCAACCACTACCTGGACGTCGGCTGGCTGCTGGTGGCGTTTCTGCGGACGCGCAAGGATGGCGCCCCAGGCGTGGACGGGCTCACCGGGGACGACTATGCGGAGGATCTTTGGGAAAAGAAACTCCCGTCGCTCCTGGAACGGGCCAAGTCCGGTACGTACTGGGCACCGCCGGTGCGGCGGACGCATATTCCGAAAGGAACGGGGAACGAAACCCGGCCCTTAGGAATTCCAACGCTGGAGGACAAAGTCCTTCAACGGGCGGTCGTCATGGCCTTGGAGCCGATCTACGAGCAGGACTTCTTGGACTGCTCGTATGGTTTCCGACCAGGGCGGTCGGCGCACATGGCGCTAGAAGCGATCTGGCAGCAGACGATGGATCTGGGTGGTTGCTGGTTGGTGGAAGTGGATATCCGAAAGTATTTCGATACTTTGGATCATGCTCAGCTGCGGGCGCTTCTTCGGCAGCGGGTGCGTGACGGGGTGTTGTTACGCCTGATCGACAAATGGTTGAAGGCGGGCGTTCTTGAAGGAGGAGAACTCACCTACCCCGAGGCCGGGACGCCTCAAGGGGGAGTGATCTCACCGCTCCTGGCCAACATTTACTTGCACTATGTGCTGGACGTGTGGTTTGAGGAAGTGGTGAAGCCGCGTCTCAAGGGTCGCGCCTTCCTGGTACGTTATGCGGACGACTTCGTCATGGGCTTTGCCTGTGAAGCAGACGCCCGCCGCGTGCTGGGTGTACTGCCGCAGCGGTTCGGCAAGTACGGTCTGACGATCCATCCCGAGAAAACCCGGCTGGTGCCGTTTTCGCGGCCACCGAGCCGGCCTCTGCGGGCGGGTTCTGCGGTGCCACCTCAAGTGGGGTCCTTCGACTTCCTGGGGTTTACGCACTTCTGGAGCCGGTCCAAGAAGGGCTTCTGGGTGGTGAAGCGGAAGACGGCCGGCAGCCGGTTCCAGCGCGCGTTCAAGAAGGTCGCCGAGTGGTGCCGACTGAACCGTCATCTGCCGATCCCGGAACAACACCAGATACTGGCGCAAAAGCTCCGCGGCCATTACGCTTACTACGGCGGTGTCATAGGGAATACTCGCTGCTTGCAGCGGTTCCGCTATGAAGTACACCGCATGTGGCGGAAGTGGCTGTCACGCCGTAGCCGGCACGGGTACTGGACCTGGGAGCGGTTCAACGCGTTCCTGAAGAAAGCACCTTTGCCTTGGCCGCGTGCGTGGGTGTCACCGTGCACAGCGAAACCCTGACTTGACGAGCCGTATGCCTTAGTTGGGCACGTACGGATCTGTGGGAGCCCTGGGGCGCGATCCCCAGGGCCACCCGGCCAAAAAACGGCTCGCGAAAGGCGTCAGACTGTACATAGCGTGGAAGACGGGCTAACACGGCGCTAATACGATCCAATTGCTCCGCTCGAAGTTGGTTGCCTAGAATTCCCAACAGTTCTGCCTTAGTTCGAGCAAAGCGGTCTTCCACTGCATCGGCGATAGCCAAGGCCCGGTCAAAATCATACTGGGACACGGCCTTAACGACAGCAACCAACGCCAAGTGGCGATGCCAGCCCATGATCCGATCAATTACCCTCATGGCTGCCGCTGAGTCATATCTTCCCACTGCCTTGGCCACTTTCAAAAGTACCTCCTCGCGGAATAAGGCGTCTCTGCCCGGCATGTTTTCACACGCCCATTCAACAAACTCCAATCCTTTTTCCACGTCAAAGACTGCCAAGGCGGCCGCCAATTCGCCCGTTGCATCGTAAGCGTGTCTGAAAGTGGGCGCATAAAAATGCATTCGCTTAACAAGCGCCTCAAGGCTACTTGTTGCAATCTCTTGAGCTACCGCTCGGCCACGGATGGGGAGTAGATCAATGCGAGCAAGAATATCAAAATAATAGAATTGAAAATCGGCCCGGCTCGGCTTCATTTCAGCCCAGCGCTGCCTAACTTCGCGCTCAACTGCCTGGTCATCTGACTCAGCAGCCATAAAAGCTAGGGCGAGTTGGATGGGTAGACGGTTTCTCCGGTAATCGTGATCTGCTCCGGCGCCTTCCAAGCCATGGTCGGTATCCGTTATTCGGTCGACGAAATTGTCGAAAAAAGCCAGTGCGCGTTGGCCATCGCGCCTGGCCATGACGCGGGAAACCCCAATAAGTGCGCGCGCCCTTTCGTTGTAATCGGCTAGTTTCTGGGAGAGCGCCTCGGCAAGTTCCGGCTTATGCTCTGCGACTTGGATGGCCAAGCTTGCGAGCGCGCTGTCTCCATTTCGCCGGACACGTTCTCCGCCGCTAATCTCTTCAAAAGGCTCTATCATTTCAATGATTGCGACCGCTCGGTCGACATCTCTACGACCTACCTCAAGGCTGACGGCCTCCAAAGCCGGCCCCGAGTTTTTGGCAATCGAAAGGGTCTGGTCCAAAATACGATTCCTTCTGAGCGAGCATTCGGCAAAGGTCAGGCAAGGCCGACACAAATCCCCCCTCGCGCGCGATTTCAATGGCGCGTGCGGGGTCATGCCGTGCAACGCGATAAGCAAGTTCACACAAGGCGACATTTCGCTCTGATACCTTTGCAATGGCTCTAACCAAGGTGAGTGCCTGATCAATTTGTCCTCGTTCTGCGAGAGCGCAAGCGACCTGCTGGCGAGCCGTATCGCGCTCGCCGAAGGCATGGAGGCTGTCCTCGTCAAGAGCTTCAATCATGTCAATTGCTTTCTCAGTCTGGCCCAGCATTACGTAGAATGGCAACGACTCGGCGTTCACCGCATGGGAAAGTCGATCGCGCAAGCCCACGTGAAGCCAGCACCAGCGTAAGAGGCCCACGAGGTCGAGCGCGCTCCGTGCGGCGGAAATCAGGATAACTAAATCGTCGAGAACGCTGCGCTCGGTCCCGAACCGGTCAATCTTCGCCCGGAGAAAGCCTGGGCTGAATGCACTTGCGGCGCCGTCTAATCTCTTTTCCGAACTCTTAACCAAATGGAAAATGAAATGGCGAAGCCCAAACGTGTCGCTGTTGTGCCAGTTCTCTGCGAAGCGGTTCAAGTAATAATCGGCGATACGGCCATGGTTTTCCGATGCGGAGCACCAGTATTCGGCAGCGAGATCCTTATTTTGAAGAAAGTCGGCAAAGGAGAAATGGTAAAGACTGTAGGTGCGATTACTTGGCAAGAGCTCATCGTCGGAATCCAGGAATTGGCGGAGCTCATTCAGAAACCATCGCACTTGGCTCGCCGGTTTCGCGACAAACATTGCTATTTGGTTCTCGTTGAGTCCTTCGCGTGCAACACATAGCGTGCCCAAAATTGGCGCATGCTGCGCCGGCCAGATCTCCTTACGGACCAAGCGTCCCAAGAACTCCAAATAAATCCCATTGAGCCCGTTAGGAAGTGCCTCAAGGGATTGCTGCGTGATTTTCGCCTGAGAAGCGCCGAGCATCTGGAGCAAGTAGCGAAGATAGAGAAAATTGCCGCGGCTCTTCGTTTGCAAGCTGTCCGCAAAAGCGGTTCCTGACAGCTCTGCGTCAAGTCTGGAGGTCATCATGGTCGAGGCATCCAAAACACGAATAACATGGCGCCTCACGTCTTCTTTGCTGTAAATCAAACCTTCCGCCTTGCTGAGCGAACATTCTTGCCCCTGTGAGAGCATAGGACGCAAAACGTCCTCAAATCCTTCGCGACACGTGACGATCAACCGTACGCCAACCGGGAGGTATTCAGCCTGGGTTAGCAAGGCAGCGATTCCCACTGGACCGCTGTAGCGCATGGACTCGTCGACGGCATCCACCAGCAGAACCACATGTTGGTCCGGGTGAACACGGAACAAACCTTCCAGCGGCTCGCGGACAACTCGAAGGAAAGCATCCTCCGGCAGCACTCGACTAACGTCCAAGCGCTTGATGACAAGGCCGGTAACGTTATCTGCTCTTTGCACGTGCTGCTCTATCTCTATGCGGATCTGTTTGTCAGAAGCACTTTCGGCTAGCGAGTTGGCGAAGGCGGGGAACCGAGCTGACAATTGAAGAGCTATCGATTCGGTGAAAAAGTGCGGATTTATCCAACTCAAATCACGTGCGGAGCAGAAATGTATAGCACTCAGAAAATCAGCGGTTACAAGATTCACTCCAGGCTGTTCGCCTCGAGCAACTTGCCAAAGACGTCCAGAGAGAGCGGTCTTACCACTTCCAGGCTTGCCTGTCACCACGAAAAACCGCGGCGCTTCTGGCTGGGCCAACCAGGCATTTATCGCGTCAAAGACCCACTCTCGGCCCGTAAACTCGCGAAGGCGGTCCCCAAGGTATCGCGTAAAGTCGAGGGCCGATTTATTATTGCTCGGTGCCATCGTACACCGTATGTCTGCCGCCATTTGAACCGGGACACACAGAATCGGCTGGTGCCGGCAAAACCGCGAACTGAGGAAGCCTCAACTTCCGATACGCTTGATTTTGGCAGCCGTCACGTCTTTGGCTTCATCGATCTCCTGTTTGACCCTGGCTTGGCCTGACCGCATGTCGTCAGCATCTAGGCCCACAATTCTCTCGCCAAACTTCATTTTCTGAATAATGTCGATTTCGGGGCCCAGTTCGCCGAGCATCCTTTCTAATTGGTCCGCTAGATCTCTATCTTTAGAGACTTTTTCCTTGAGAATGTCCTCGAGAACAAGCTTGTAACGATCGGGCTTTTCCTCGAACCGAGTGAGATTCTGGCTTGCCTCGCTATCGCCGGCCCATTTCTTTTTCAGGGTAGCGATGAGGCTTTGAATTTTCTCGTAAGCTGCCTTGCCTGCTGCACGGGTGAATTCTTCGACGCCCGTCGTTACAAAAGGCATTAGCACGCTTATGACTTTCGATGCAAGAGCTGCGGCATCCACGTGCGGACCTCCTTTCGAGAACATAGTCTGCTGATGCACGGTTTGAATGAACACTGTGGGCTAAGGCAAAACGACATCTTGCCACTCCGCAGTGTCACCCCGTAAACGGCGACCGCTGTTTCGGTGCAGCTCATCTGTTTGTCCTCGCAGCACCTTCTGTCGCCTCATTACAAGCTAACGATGCGGCCCGTTTCAAGAAAGAAAAATCCGGAAAATGCGGCTCGTGGGAAAAGCGCATCGGAGTTTAGATCCCAGCGTGCTCGGGCGGAAGGCACTTCGACCACCCGTTGTTTTACTCATGGTTTGCTCCATAAGAAGCGGCGACGCGAGCCGCCGGTTCCGATTAGGCCGAGTTGATACGGTCCTCGCTAGCAAGAAGAATGCCAATGACCTTGTTCCCTCGGGCATCGGCCCTAAGTGCAAGGTGCGAAACTAAAATCGATGGCTTGGGCAATACCGAGCGGTCGTGCCAGCACAGGCGAGATTTGCCTAATTTCCGGACATGTGCCGGGTATGTTCGGCAATTTGAGGTCTACGGATGTAATAACTTCCGAAGGCCGCTCATAATCACCTTCTTTTCTGCCGCAGCGCTATGTTACTATCGACTCCAAATCCTCGGTGACACGGGCGGCCGATCCCCGCCGGTGAAACCAGCCAACAAAGAAGGCCGTGCAGGGGCCTGCACCCCGGCATGGCCTTTTTTTGTTGGCTCACCAAGGAGGCGAACCGTGGGACCAATCTAGGCCCCTTGCGACTCGCCCGGAACAGCATCGGGAAGAGGCCATAACATGCAGGTCGAACTGCGCCCCATCTCTTCAATCCGTCCTTACGAGAGCAACCCGCGCGTAAACGACTCCGCCGTGGACGCCGTGGCCGCCTCGATCAAGGAATTCGGCTTCCGCCAACCGATCGTGGTCGACGAGCAAACCGTCATCATTGTCGGGCACACGCGGTACAAGGCTGCCCTCAAGCTTGGGCTGGAGACGGTGCCCGTTCACGTTGCCATCGGGCTTACTCCGGCACAGGCCAAAGCGTACAGACTCGCCGACAACCAGACCGCCACCCTCTCGCAATGGGACCAGGATCTGCTGCCGCTCGAATTGGCCGCCCTGCAGGAGCTGGGTTACGACCTTGAGCACACTGGCTTTTCCGCGGACGAGCTTCTGCGCCTGATCGACTCCGGCACCGAGGATGGCCACACCGATCCCGACGACATTCCCGAGCCGCCCGACGAAGCCAAGACAAAGCCCGGCGATCTCTGGATGCTGGGCAAGCACCGGCTGCTTTGCGGCAATAGCTCCGAGGCCGTGGATGTGGATCGCCTGCTCGACGGCGCCGCGGTTCATCTCGTGAACACCGATCCGCCGTACAACGTGAAGGTCGAGCCGCGGAGCAATAACGCCATCGCCGCCGGCCTGTCGAGTTTCCAGGGCACGACCCATCACCAAGGGCTGGATGTGGCGCGCCACCCAGAGAAGGCGAAGCCGACACAACGGAAGCTTCGTGCCAAGGACCGGCCATTGGCCAACGACTTTGTGTCGGACGACGAGTTTGACCGGCTTCTGCGGGCCTGGTTCGGTAACCTGGCACGCGTGCTCTTGCCCGGGCATGGCTTCTACATCTGGGGCGGGTATGCCAACTGTGGCAACTATCCGCCCGTGCTCAAGGCGTTGGGCCTGTATTTCTCGCAGGCCGTGATCTGGGTGAAAGAACACCCCGTCCTCACCCGCAAAGACTTCATGGGCAACCACGAATGGTGCCAGCCAGCCGACACGAAGATAAGCATGCCCGGTACGGCCAGGTCAAAGCCGCTCTACACGGCCTTCGGAAACGTCGGTACCGGGGATTGCGTGGTCAGTTACAGCCGGAACCACGACTGCATGGTCGGCCTTCGCCGAGGACAGAAAGTCACCTGCACCGAGAGGCACTACGAGGGCCCGCTGCACGAGGTGCGCGTCGGGCACTTGCGGACTTGCTGC
>Ga0207153_1209_pt2 | contig 11190 bp, 7 predicted proteins | sample Alteio_BWMinHeat_27_FD_153580 | JGI IMG/M metagenome (GOLD analysis project Ga0207153, IMG submission 153580) | Enriched cells from forest soil in Barre Woods Harvard Forest LTER site, Petersham, Massachusetts, United States -... | ecosystem: Environmental > Terrestrial > Soil > Temperate forest >...
GGCTGCTCCACCTATTCCGGCCTATCGCTCACCGCTTGCTTCAGCAGCGAATAATGGCGATGACGAAGGCTTGATTGCCGACCCAAATAAATTGATTCCGGACAGCCGCGCACTGACAGGGGCGCAGACATTTTCTCTCGGAGAGCTGGCGACCCACCACAGTTACTGGCAACCGCACGTTGATTTCACTTCTACCGTCGATTCGAATGGGCTGAGTTCCACGGGTAATACCGGGTGGACGACCTGGAGCACTTTTAACGGTGGGATTGATTTGCACCGGATTGCAGGCAACTCGGATTTGAGCCTACTTTACTCAGGTGGAGGGTCGGTTTCCAATGATGGCAGCGCCAGCAACGGAATCATTCAAAACCTGCAATTTGCAGAGAGGCTGGCATACCGACGAGCCACCGTATCGCTGCTGGACCAGTTGGGCTATTTGCCCGAAACGGGTTTCGGGTCTCAATTCGGCGGCGCGGGAATACTTCCAGGGACGGGGTCGATTGGATTGCAGCCCGGACTCTTGCCGGGCCAGTCGATTCTGACAACTCGCGGCCAGCGACTGAGCAATTCGTTTGCGCCAGAAGTGGACGTGAAACTGACGGGGCGGACATCGCTGACATTCGTGGGGAATTATTCGCTATTGCATTACTTCGACAACGCCTTGCTGAATTACTACTCCGCGGGAATCAAGGTTGGCTACAACCACGAGATGACGCGCAAGGACACGATTGGGGTGTCCTATGGCTTTAATGCCTTTCGCTACTCGAACTTCAATCAGTCCATCAATGATCATGTGGTGCAACTGTCTTACGGGAGACGTGTGACGGGTAGACTGGCTTTTCAAATTGGGGCGGGTCCGGAGTACACCTCATTCGAGACGCCCATCACCAGTACCGGGACTACGGGGACTGGGACGTCATCAGGCTCCAGTTCGCATCTGTATTGGTCGCTGAATACGGCGCTGACCTATCAATTGCGCCGGACAGGGCTGGGATTGACCTACGCGCATGGGGTGAGTGGCGGCTCCGGTGTGCAGGCCGGCTCGATCGCGGACACAGTGTCCGGGTCGGCCAACCGGCAACTTTCGCGGACCTTTTCCGGGAACGCGAGTTTGTCGTACTCGCGGAACAGCGGGCTAACTGTAAACGGACCGGGGGCCACGATTGCAAATCAGACTTTCAGCTATTGGTCAGGCAATGCCGGGTTAACTCATCCAATGGGGCGGACGATGACCTTAGGGCTGAATTATTTAGTGCAATATCAGAACTCAGATTCGGCGTTCTGCGTAGGCCCGACGTGCGGATCGAGCTTTGTGCGCCACCAAGTATCGTTTTCCTTTGGATGGCAACACCGCCCCATTCCATTTTGAGGATGAGAAAGAACAAGAAGAGCGTGGACGGCGAAGAGAGGGAAGAATGACTCAGCGTGAACTGACACCGGCAGATTATCTGGCGATGCTTCGCCGGCGGTGGGTATTGATCATGGTCCTGACGGTGGTGGGAGGGCCCTTGGCGTATGGAGTCTCGCGATTTCTGCCAAATCGGTACAAATCAACGACGCTTGTCCTCGTGCAGCAACCATCCGTTCCGTCAGAGATTGTGAAGCCCGTGGATACGACGGATATCGGCCAGCGATTGGCCAGCATGCAGCAACAAATCCTGAGCCGGACGCGTCTGGAGCCGATCATTCGCCAGTTTGGCCTGTATGCGGCCGACGTGAATCGCGTCTCGATGGAGGAATTGGTTGGACGTCTGCAGAAAGCCATCGACGTGACGCCTATTTTACCGATGGCCGAAACGCGTGCTCGCGAATTGCCAGGATTTTATGTTGCCGTAACGCTAGATGACCCGCGTGCAGCTCAGGGAGTGTGCACGGCCGTAACCTCGATGTTCATCGAGGAGAATTTGCGTCTCCGCCAGCAGCATTCTGAGGACACCACACAATTTCTAGTGCAGCAATTAGTGGATGCGAAGGCCAAACTCGATGAGCAAGACGGCAGACTGGCTGCGTTCAAGACTCGTTACATCGGGTCCCTCCCGGACGAGGAAAAGACCAATTTGAACCTGCTGATGGGCCTGACGTCGCAACTCGACGCGGCTACCCAGGCGCTGGCGCGTGCGCAACAGGACAAGACGTTTGCTGAGTCCATGCTGACGCAACAGATCGGAGCGTGGCAAGCGGCGCAAAGCGGGCGTAGCCCTGAAACAATGGATCAGCAGCTGGCCGCTCTGCAAGTCCAACTAGCTGGCTTGCAATCACGCTATACGGACGACTACCCGGACGTGATTAAGGCGAAAAATGATATTGCGGCGCTGAAGAAGAAAATTGCCGAAAATGAGGAGCAAAAGAAGCAGACAGTGCCGGACAAGAGCCAGAAAAGCACGATCGAGCCAGCGCAAGTAGCCCAATTGAGAGCCCAGATACACAACTATGATCAGGTAATCGCAGAGAAGGCGCGAGAGCAGGAGCAGATCAAGCAGCAGATCAGGGTTTACCAGGATCGCGTCCAGTCGAGCCCAATCATCGAGCAACAATTCAAGGAATTGACGCGTGACCACCAAACAGCGCTCGATTTTTACAACGACCTCCTGAAAAAACGCGACCAATCGGCGATGGCGACGGACTTGGAACATCACCAGGAGGGAGAGCAATTTCGCGTGCTGGATCCCGCGAACTTGCCGAACAAACCCGCCTTTCCGAATCGCCCGCTGTTCGCGCTGGGCGGGTTCGGCGGAGGATTAGGGCTGGGACTGGCGATTGCATTTCTTATGGAAATGAAGGACACGTCGATGCGGAGCGAGCGCGATGTTGAATTCACACTGCGGCTGCCGGTGCTCGCCATGGTCCCCGCAATCGAACCATTGTCTGAGAACCAGCCCGACGCGCCAGTAGAAGCGGGCGTCGGTGTAGACGGGAGAGCCTAAAGACACTATGTACCAGAAATTCTTTGGCCTGCGTGAGAGCCCGTTCAACGTCAATCCTGATCCTCGCTATCTAGTCCTGACGAAACAGATTCAGGAGGCGCTGGCGGGGCTGACCTACGGCATACAAAATCGTAAGGGCTTCATCCTGCTGACCGGTGAAGTGGGAACGGGCAAGACTACGCTGCTCAATCGGCTGCTCGATTGGCTGCATGGACAGCGGGTGGCGACTGCATTCATTTTCAACTCGCAATTGGACGTAAGCCAGCTTTTCGATTTCATCATGGCTGATTTCGAGATTCCCTGCGACACGCGCGAGAAGAGCCAGGTGCTGATGCGGCTGAACCAGTGGCTGCTCGAGCGGTATCGGGCAGGAGAAACAGCGGTCCTAATCGTGGACGAAGCGCAGAATCTTTCTCTTCAGGTGCTCGAGGAGATTCGCTTGCTGACGAACCTGGAGACTTCGACTGAGAAATTGCTCCAGATCGTCCTGACGGGCCAACCGGAATTGGAAGAGAAGCTCAAGTTGCCGCAACTTCGACAGCTTCGCCAGCGCATCACGTTGCGCTGCCGGACGGCGCCGCTAACGCTGGAGGAGACGTTCGGGTACACCGCTGAGCGATTGCGAATTGCAGGAGCCAACAGCGAGCCGATTTTTTCGAAGGAAGCGATACAAACCGTGCACATGTATTCGCGTGGCATTCCGCGCGTTGTCAACCTCCTGTGCGAGCACTCACTGATCAATGCGTACGTGGACCACCTGCGGCCTGTTCCCGCGCACCTGGTGGAAGAAGTAGCGCGAGAATTTCAGCTGGATGAGATCGAGCCCACCACATCCGCGGGATCTCTGCCACGAGGCACCCAAGCGGCAGACGCTCAGGCGCTGCTGCAAAACCTCGATGAATTGCTCGGGCGGCTGCGACAGTCAAATGTTGTGCTCTCCCCCTCTCGGGAAAGGAAACCATGAGCCGCATCCACGAAGCTCTCAAAAAGGCTGAACAGGAACGTGCCGCTGTTCATGCAGGGAACGGCGGAGTGCTGCCGACAGACTCAACCGGAACACCCACTTCGCCGCCCGCGAGCGCGCCGGCCAATAGGGCCGAGGCGATTGTCCGCCCCAGTCCGATAGCTCCCGTGTCAGCAAACTATCTGCGCTTCGACGATTTGCGGACGAATTGTGCGCACCCGCATTGGCACATGGACCCGAACGTGAACGTATTTTTCAATTCTTCTCTGAGCGAACACGGGGCAGAACAGTTTCGGACATTGCGTTCGCGGCTGTATCAACTTCGCGGGACGCAGCAACTTCGCACAGTGCTGGTGACCAGCTCGGTACCGGGCGAAGGTAAGACCTTTGTCACGAGCAATCTTGCTCAAGCTATCGTGCGACAACCGGATCGCCGCGTGCTGATGATTGACGCGGATCTCCGCTGCTCCCGTTTGCACATCCCGCTCGGCGCGCCATCGAATCCCGGTCTGACGGATTATCTTCGAGGGGAAGCTGATGAGATGACCGTGATCCAGCATGGGCTAGAAGGAAACCTTTGCTTTATTCCCGGCGGCAACGAAGTGACAAATCCGAGCGAGTTACTTTCGAATGGAAGGCTGAAGACATTGCTTGATCGCGTCACGCCTGTTTTCGACTGGGTCATTCTGGACTCTCCGCCTTGCCTGCCCGTTGCGGACGCGAGCGTGCTGGCCGATCTTGTTGACGGCATCTTGATGATAGTCCGAGCGGCCTTAACGCCGGCTGAGACCGCTCAACGCGCGTGCCAGGAGTTGCGTGGTCGAAACCTGCTCGGAGTGGTGCTCAACGCCGTTGAAGAAGCTCATGCATACGGCTCCTACTATTACGCGGGCTATGGGTATGGTCATGCCCGGCAAGACGAAAAGTTATCCCGGAAATGATCTGTTTTCCAGGGCCCGGACACCACCGGAAGGCAAGTTTACATCGAGGTTTTACAGACCTTTCATGACATTTCCTGCTTGATGGCCGAAAAATGGCGGTGAGGAAATCCGTGACCAGCAGAACCGGCTTAAAAGTGTTCAAGGCACAGCTGCAACTCAACTACATCCTTTGTTATCTGGGAGATACATTAAGGAAAAGTATTGCAACTCTGGGATAGCAATGTTCTTACGCAGGCCAGGAAAGCGTCTCGAAATGATATTTGGGACAATCAACTTACCAATTTAACCTATTTACTGTCATAGAGTTACCAAAAGTAAGGGCTACTCTTGCGGGTGGCATCCATCGTGCAACCGTCTTCCGCAAGTGCAGGATAGTCACCCCTGGGACTTTTACGGCGGTAGCTTGCACAAATGGAGAAGAATTGTTACCTGCTCTTCAAACTGACTTGAAGCTGACGCGATCAACGGGAATCGAAAGCGATTCTATCAAGTTGCCGTGGTTTGCGCTTCAGGTCCGGGCGCGGTACGAACAGGGTGTGGCAGACCACTTGGATGGGAAGGGGTATGAGTTATTCTTACCTGTCTACAAGTGCAGGAAGCGCTGGTCGGATCGAGTCAAGGAAGTTGAGGCACCTCTTTTTCCAGGTTACCTTTTCTGCAGGCTGAACCCGCAAGATCGGCTGCCCATTTTGAAGACGCCCGGAGTGATTCAGGTTGTCGGTACCAACCGCACACCAACTGCCGTGGACGAAAACGAGATTCAAGCCATCCAAGCGATGGTGGCTTCGGGAATCCCAAACCAACCCTGGCCTTTTCTGACGACCGGGGACCGCGTGAGAATTGAGTCGGGTCCCTTGAGTGGATTAGAAGGGATTCTTGTCGAATTCAAAGGAAATCACCGGCTGGTGCTTTCAGTAAGTTTGCTGCAGCGCTCCGTGGCCGTAGAAATTGATTCGGCGTTCGTTACTTCCCTACGTTCAACCTCAGGGCCGCGTCTTGAGAAAGCTGCCTCGCATGGTCGAGCGGTTTCGCTAGCAGTTTAGGACCGCAATACTCAGGCTTTGATTCTGCAGAAGTTTCCTGACTAAAACCATGGGTCTCCCAAGCATGTCAAATCAGCGCGCGTATGAAGTGGTGAAGACTCCCTCCAGCGGTACGGAGGGCCATGCTGGCGGCACAATCGCCGGTATGATTTCCGAAGAGCAGTTCCGGCGGATGCTGTGCCGCGAAAGAAAACGGTCGGAACGCTCGCGGAAACACCTCTTGCTCATGTTGATCGACAGCAAGGGAATGAAACATCGGAAGGGCGACGCGGCCCTGATGGGAAAAATTGCGGGGGTCCTGAATGAAACGATCCGCGAAACAGACCTCGCGGGCTGGTTTGAGACTGGCGCGGTAATGGGCGTAATCTTTACTGAACTGGGCGGCACAGAGGTGAGTGCCGCCGTGAAGATCATCGAATGCAAAGTCACTGCCGGACTGCAGAAGGCATTCAAGCCGGCGCAACTGAGCAATTTCCAACTGTCGTTTTACGCATTTCCTGACGGTTGGGAAGGCAACGGTCACGGACGCCCCGTGGATGCGGCGCTTTACCCAGATCTCTTTGAAGTGGAGAAAAGGAAAAAGCTGTCGCTCGTCATTAAGCGCGTGATGGATTTTGGCGGCAGCGCTGCCGCAGTGATCCTCCTTTCCCCCGTCTTTCTAGTTCTGGCTGTTCTGATCAAGTTGACTTCGAAGGGGCCAATCTTTTTCCGCCAGGAGCGCGTGGGCCAGTACGGCGTGCCGTTTGTATTTCTGAAGTTCCGTTCGATGCACGTCTCTACCGATGCGACGATTCACAAGGAATTTATTCGGAATTTCATCGCAGGCAAGGCCGGGAAATCGGGTGCGAACGGAAACGAAAAAGTTGTTTACAAAATTACGAACGATCCGCGGGTGACGTGGATCGGAAAAATCATGCGGCGCACCAGCCTTGACGAACTCCCCCAGTTCTTGAACGTCCTCACGGGCAAAATGTCGCTAGTGGGACCGCGGCCACCCATCCCCTACGAAATCGAAGCGTACGACATCTGGCATCGCCGGCGGTTGCTCGAAGCGAAACCGGGGATCACAGGTCTGTGGCAGGTCCACGGGCGGAGCAAGACCACCTTCGACGAGATGGTTCGCTTAGACCTGCAATATTCTAGGACTTGGTCGCCCTTGCTTGATTTGAAGATTCTTCTGCAAACCCCACGCGCGGTCTTTTCCGGTGATGGCGCCTACTAAACCAATGCGACGCCCGGGAAACAGGCCGTGGTTGGCGGTCAAACTACGCAATACGCCGATGTTTTAGCCCCTCGTTGCCTCGCTGCCCTGAGTGCTTTTTCCATTCAAGACAGCCGCCGCTGCTTTTCTCTCGCAGATTGAATGTCCAAGGTGGAGAAAATGGCCACAAGTCTAGGTGTTGACTCCTCAAGTATGCCCATGAAAATCGACACCGGAAAAGAAATGATTCGAGTTGGCGTGCTCGGCTATGGCTACTGGGGCCCGAACATCGTGCGGAATTTTCACGGGCAGGAGCGGTCGAAAGTAGTCGCGGTGTGCGACCAGAGCCCGAACTCCCAGCGGCGCGCCCATCAGGCTTACCCAAGCGTGCGCGTGATGGGGGACTCAAAAGATCTGCTTACGGCGACGGACATCGATGTGGTAGCGGTGGTCACCCCCGTCTGGACGCACTATGACCTCGCGAAGGCGGCGCTAGAAAACGGCAAACACGTGTTCGTCGAGAAGCCATTCACATGCACAACGGCGCAAGCTGAGGAATTGATCGAGCTGGCAGAACGCAATCGTCTGAAGATCATGGTGGATCACACGTTTCTGTTCACCGGCGCGGTGACCCGTATGCGGCAGTTGATCGACGAGGGAACACTCGGCGACTTGTACTACTACGATTCGACACGGGTGAATCTGGGGCTGTTTCAGCACGATGTGAACGTAATCTGGGACCTGGCGCCCCACGATCTTTCGATCATGGATTACTTGATCAAAGAGAAGCCCGAAGCGGTGGTCGCCACCGGCGAACGGCACTTGAACGGGGTAGCCGACGTGGCCTTCATCACGCTTTATTATCCCAACAACATGATTGGGCACATCAATGTGAATTGGCTTTCGCCGGTAAAGGTCCGCACCACGTTGATCGGCGGCGAGAAGAAGATGCTGGTGTGGAACGATCTCGAAGCGGATGAAAAACTGAAGATTTATGACAAAGGAGTGCAGATGTCGAGCGGGGAAGGAATGTACCAATTGCTGGTGAGCTACCGCTCGGGGGACATGTGGGCGCCGAAAGTGGAGCAGGTGGAGGCGCTGAAAGCCGAGGCCGCCTACTTCGTTGATTGCATCTTGAACAACAAAACACCGTTCAACGATGGCGCTGCCGGATTGCACGTAGTGAAGATGCTGGAAGCGGCGGACGAATCACTCAAGCAGAAGGGGAAAATCATCCAGCTATGACCGAGTACGCCTGCATCACTCCCGATGTAAAGCTCGGCCAGGAATTGAAGCTTTCAAAGGTTATCAACCAGAATGGCCGCTAGGTAAATAAGTAAGCACCGCAAGGACAAGACGAACCGAACGTCAGGATGACACGATGACAAACAACGGATCAAACAACAAACAAATTCCGTTCCTGGATCTCGTTACCTTGCACCAGGAGTTGGAGGCGGAATTGGTTCCCGTCTTCCAACAAGTCCTGCGGACGGCCGGCTTTGTTGGCGGGCCGATGGTCGAGGAATTCGAGCGCGAATTCGCGAAGTTCTGCGATGCGGCCCACTGTGTTGGGGTCTCAAGCGGCACCGACGCAGTCCGTTTTGCGCTGATGGCGGCAGGCGTCGAAGCCGGTGACGTGGTCCTTACTGTGCCGCACACTTTCATCGCTACTACGGAAGCGATCACACAGGCGGGGGCGCGTCCGGATTTCGTGGATATTGACGAGCGCACCTACAACATGGATCCGGAAAAGCTTCAGGGATACATCGAGCGGGAGTGCTATCTCGACCGTGAAACCGGGAAGCCTTACCACCGCAAGTGGAGAGCTCCGGTGACGGCAGTCGTCCCGGTGCACATTTACGGGCAGTGCGCAGATATGGATCGAATCCTCGAGTTGGCGCGGCGCTATAACCTGATTGTGGTAGAAGACGCGTGCCAGGCTCACGGCGCGGAATATTTTTCGAAGAAGGAGAATCGCTGGAAAAAGGCCGGGTCCATGGCCCACGCCGGCGCTTTTAGTTTTTATCCCGGCAAGAATCTGGGGGCTTGCGGCGAAGCGGGGGCAGTGACAACAAATAGCGAAGAGATGACGCGCACGATGCGCATGCTTCGCGACCATGGCCAGGCCAAGAAGTACTACCACACCGTGGAGGGATATAATGGCCGTCTGGACTCACTGCAAGCGGGTATCCTGAGCGTCAAGTTGCGCCATCTGGCAGATTGGAACGAGAAACGCAAGCAGGCCGCGCGCCGGTATGAGGAATTGCTCTCCGCAGTCGAGGGCGCGAGCGCTCCGTTCTGCCCTGAGTGGTCGCGGCCTGTTTACCATCTCTATGTGATCCGCGTCGAGGATCGCGAGGGGCTACAAAAGCATCTCGCCGAGGCGAAAATTGACACGGGCATTCACTATCCGATTCCCCTCCATCTGCAGAAAGCGTACGAGGGCTTCGGTTACAAGCGGGGAGATTTTCCTGTGAGCGAGAAAGTGGCTTTGGAAATCGTGTCCTTGCCCATGTACCCGCAACTCGGTTTCGATGAACAGAAGTATGTCGCTGAACAAATTGGGGAATTCTTTTTAACGAAGCCTGGCGCAAAACTAACTTCTGGCTTGTTAGCTGCGCAGTCTGATTAGAGCGGTTTATCTTTGTTGTTGCCGTGGGTCAGACGCCATTTGATCCGGACCGTGAGTGCAGGAGACGACGATGCAAGGCGTGATAGTCCTCGGAAAAGGAGACCTGGCGATCCGGGTTGCCGAGTGGTTTCTTGAATCTCCTGATTACAAGCTGCAAGCAGTCGTCCCGGTCATTCCCGAGCCGAGCTGGACTCCCTCTTTCCAAAAGTGGGCCGGAACAAAAAACGTCCCCATCGTTGGTAGCGGACATTACAAAGACATTGAAGGTGTGTCTCACGAAGATTGGAAGGTAGATCTGGCCGTTTCTATCTTCTATGACAAGATTATCAAAGAATGGTTTATCAAAAAGTGCGGGAGAATTCTAAACCTTCATAACGGTCCGTTGCCCAAGTATCGAGGGGTTTCGCCTATCAATTGGGCGTTAAAGAATAACGAGCTTGAGCATGGCGTCACGATCCACGAAATTACTCCGGGAATCGACGACGGGCCAGTCGTTGGCCAGGTGAAGTACTCGATCTATCCGGAGTTTGACGAGGTAATTGATGTTTACAACCGTGCCATCGAATACGGCTGGTCTCTATTCCAACAGACGATGCCAATTGTAGGGAAAATTCAAGCGAGGCAGCAGCTGGAATCTCAGGCGACTTACTACAATTCAACACAGAACCATCTCCTCGGTGAACGTCGGAACTTCCGTAGGCAAGACAGTCCTGCGCCCAAGACCCCTACAACGTAGTCGGGATTCCATTCTGCGCGCGACAGTTGTTTCTAGAGATTTCATTCCCGCAATGAGGATAGGCTGTCTGCTGGCGCTAGCGCTACTTGAATGGGAACAACCCATCGAGCGACGAATTCAGGATGCTGTCTATCGAGGATTGGGCTCGGTTTCGGGATCGAAAGACCTCGTCGAGCAATAAAGAACAATCGACGAGCCTCAACTACGGTTGACGTGGCCATGAATCTTCCCCAGCCACTCGATACCCCAGCCCTCGCTCCATCATGCTGAAAATGCCTACTTATGTTCTTATTACGCCGGCGCGGAATGAAGCGCAGTTCATTGAACTGAGCATCAAGTCCGTGGTGGCCCAGACAGTGCGACCGGCCAAATGGGTCATCGTCAGCGACGGTTCAATCGACGGAACAGATGACATCGTGAAAAAATATGCGGCTGACCATCCGTGGATTGAACTGGTCCGGTTGCCAGAGAGACAGGAGCGGGATTTTGCCGGAAAGGTGAAGGCCTTCAACGCCGGATACGCCAGGGTGAAGGACCTGGACTACCAAGTGATTTGCAGTATGGACGGAGATATCTCCTTCGAAGAAGACTACTTTTCTTTTTTGCTTCGCAGGCTGGCGGAGGATCCCGCACTGGGTCTGGTCGGAACACCATTCCAGGACAGCTCGGGGCAAGCGTACGACTATCGCTTCGTGAGCACCGAGCACGTGTCTGGCGCGTGCCAAGTATTTCGGCGCGAATGCTTTGAA
>Ga0207153_1051_pt1 | contig 11101 bp, 7 predicted proteins | sample Alteio_BWMinHeat_27_FD_153580 | JGI IMG/M metagenome (GOLD analysis project Ga0207153, IMG submission 153580) | Enriched cells from forest soil in Barre Woods Harvard Forest LTER site, Petersham, Massachusetts, United States -... | ecosystem: Environmental > Terrestrial > Soil > Temperate forest >...
CATAATTTGTTAATCGGCGCCGGGTCCCGATGCCGATCGGCACGCTAAGATATTGATCCAGCTAGCGGTGGAGGGGTCACTCTTGGGCGCTTATTCACAGGAATCCGTGCTACCATGTGATCGTGGAGTCTCGTGAAAGCGACTGAATGACACTTCGGGTCTATCACGATCCGTAACGAGGAACTAACCCCAATTACATACCCCTTCCGAAATCATGAAATCAGTAGAAGTTTGCTTCTAAACGAGATTCTTCCTCCAAGTACGTTGATGCACAAGTATCCCATCCGATACCCCACTTGCACGTTTGGTCAGAACTGATCCCGGAACCGAAATGATAGAGCATGATCTAGTGGCTTTGCATTAATCAGAGCGGTTGAACTCCGCACGTGCTGCTGATGCCACCATGTCGGAATAGAGGGGTACGGCGCCTGATCAGGTGGTGGGGGGCACGACAATGCTGCTCGTTCCAGTCCATCGAGAGGAAGTTTGGACTAGGTCCAGCCTCCGAGAGCTAGCGAGATTTAACATCCACACCTGAATGACCGCTTTGCGCCGATACTGTTGAAAAAGTCTCTTCCGGCTGACGAGCGAAATTTTTCAGGACCGCTGATGCGTTTCGCGCGCCGCGACGTGAGGGACCACAACGCTTTTCATAAAAACGACCACGGACCTTCGTATCGCCCCCAGCGAGCATTGCAGCGGTACAAACGACTAAACATCGACTTTCGCAAGATTTTCAGAGTCGTTCGGTTTTCGACTTTTTCAACAGTATCCGCCAACAACAGTCATTCGCCCATCAAATGTTATGACATATCTAGGCCATTGGCTGAGTGCCGACCCCGTCTTCAATAACTCGGCCGCAGACGAAGTTAGCTTCTCATCCGGGCAAGCCGCGTCTTCGCACCACGCGCAATTTCCCGGCTAAGCTGCCCAAGATCTTCGAATGACCCTGACGGGCTCCTTAACTTCAGGAGCGTCTGAACATGCTTGGGACTCAAGCGACCGTGCCGGGGAAATCTCGATGGCCGTCCAAGCTCGAGCAGCCGATAGAATCTGCCCCGTCTGCCAGAGGGATCTTCTCCTGATCCCGAGACACTGGGCGGCCTCGAAAATGCATTTTCGAAGATATCGGCCAGCGCAAGTATCCACCTTTCGGTAGCGTGATCCGTAGGCTTGCCGCGCACCTGTGTCTCGCGCTCAAGCGCGCCGGCATGCTGGTTCAGCAGCTGCAAAAGGCCTGTCAGATAGTCGGTCTTCTCGGGCCCAACCCGGCTCACCAGATCGTCGTGACTTAAGATGTCGAGTGAGCAAAGGGCTGACGCAAGGTCCGCCGTCAATTCTTCCAGCTTGCGCAGGCGCGCTCTGCGGCGGCTGTACTTTTCCCAATCTGCCCGTCTCTCGTCATAGCGGTCATAGCGGTCTCCGGCGTCCCTGATCGCCCTGGCAAAATGCTCCACATCGTCTCGTCGCCGCGACGGCAATTCGCGGGTCAGAAACTCGACAAGCGTCTCGTTGGCATCCTGGCTTCGACGGCGGCGCATGTGATCACTCGCGCAATGATGTTGCGGAAATAGCCCGGTTTTTGCTATCGCAACGATCCCAACATATTGTAAAGATTGGAAAAAATATCGCGCTTAAATAGCTAGTACAGGGCATTTAGGCGGTCCTGTGCCTTTCGCGCCGTGCTGCGATCTTCGAACCACTGTCAAACGGATCGAAGGAGGCGCACAAGTGATCCTGTCCCGTCATGCTGCCGTTCGCGCTCAGCAGCGCGGCATCTCCCCTGCCCAGCTTTCTGCCGTCCTCACTCATGGCGACAGAGAAATCCGCAGAGGAGGCAGGTGCTATGCGATCTTCATTTCGAAAGAGACACTTCAACGGCTCGGACCAAGGACCCCGGAGGGCGTGCCCACCGACAGGCTGAAGGGACTTACGGTTCTTCACAGTGATGACGAAACCTGCGTCACGGCATTTCGGAGCGAACGGGGCAAAGCCTACCGCCGCCGCGCGCGGAGGGGCACGCGATGATTCCGATGTCACCGTCATTGACCTACGATCTGGGCCGCTTGCAAAACGTCTTTAAAAAACTGGCGTCGCCCCACCACCCATTCCAGGACCAGGCCATCAAGGTCCGCGACGAAATTTCCCTCGACTGGTGTCGCCGGGCTGAACAAGGCGGGTGGTTTGTCTGGCCAGACACGGCAGTCCCTCGAGGACCTACCAACGGGAAGCTCAGCGCATCCGATTGGAGGCCGCAGGGAATGCTGAGTCTCCTTGGATACCACGTTGGCGAAGTACTGCCGCTGCATCCCTCGATCCGAGAACGCATTCTCGAATATGCGTTTGAGCATCACCTTCCACCGGTTGCCGATGTTCCATATTTCCACGAGTGGGGCGAGCCGCGGAGCGCGCGCCGACTGCAGAAGTTAGCGAACACCCTCGCAGCGCTGGCAAGGAATGCCAAGCGGCGTAACGCTGCGGCTCTCGCGAGAGCTATCGACGAATGGGAACAGGATCTGATGTTTCTATATGACCAGTATTACACTGACCTGTTTCATTTCGGCTGGCCTGCTACGCAGCCCTTCGAAGCTCAGCTCGGCAAACAGACGTTATGGGACTTCGCGTTCAACTTCCAGACCGTTGCAAGATAGCGGCCGCGGAGTCGTTACATAAACCTATGTACTGGTCTATCGGCTTCAAGATGGTGCGCGCGGCCATGCGCCCGCTCCTGACTTCGGAAAGTACCTCTGTCGGGTCCGCGTGAAGAGAGCGCTGCCAATTTGCGCTCCAAACCCATCGCACAATTCCAAGCCATGGCCTAAGAACCTGTCTTGGCTTCTATCTTACGTTGATCATCAAAATGACTGTGTTAAGCTTGGTCCGCTAAAGCCTTTGGGGGAACAATTGTCCTATATCTCGTCGAATGTCGCAGGCGTGCTTGACCGAATCAACCGCTCCTATTTCCTTCCCGCAATTCAACGTCCCTTCGTTTGGCAGCCTGATCAGATCGTCGCCTTGTTCGATTCGTTGTTGAAGGGCTATCCGATCAGTTCGTTTCTCCTATGGGAGATCAAGCCTGAGCGTCGGACGGATTGGGAAATCTACAAGTTCATCGAGAACTTTCGTTTCGGCGACACTCACAACGAGTTAGCAGAGCCCGACGGGAGAGACGTTGTTCTTGTCTTGGACGGGCAACAGCGGCTGACCTCCCTTCTTATTGGCCTGCGCGGCAGTTTCACTGTACGCGCAAAATATGCGCGGCGAACCAACCCCGATGCCTGGAGCCGACAACGTCTGTACATGAACTTATTGAAGGACCCGACGATCGAGAGCGGCGACGACAATGATCGCGAAGATCTAGGTGTGACGTACGGACTTCGCTTTTTCGAAGAAGAACCCAAAAATAACACCGACCAACTCTGGATGAAGGTCGGCAATATTCTCGATTGTACCAGCGATAACGCGTTCGACAATTTGAAAGACACCCTAATCGACTCCCTGCCGGACACCGCCACGAAGGGTCAACAGCGGATTGCAGAGAAAAACCTGGATCGACTTTATCGGACAGTTTGGAAGGACGAGGTTATTTCCTATTACACCGAAAAAGATCAATCGTACGATCGAGTGCTCGATATCTTTATTCGTGCAAACGATGGTGGGACAAAACTCAGCAAGTCCGACCTTCTCCTGTCAATGATCACATCAAAATGGGACGGCATTAGCGCCCGCCAAGAGATCTTCGATTTCGTCGATTTTATCAACTCAGGATTAGAAGGGAAGAATGACCTGGACAAAGACTTCGTGATGAAGTCGTGCCTTGTCTTGTCCGATCTTGACCAGAGATACAAAGTTAGCAATTTCACGAACGCCAACTTGAAACTCATCGAAAGAAATTGGAAAGGGATTAAGACAAGCCTGGAGGCAACGCTTCGGCTAGTAAATCGATTTGGCATCGATCGCGAGAATTTGACGTCCGCCAACGCCTTACTGCCTATCGCCTACTACCTTCATCGGACAGAGAGCGGGAGCCTGGATGGATCCACGCCATTCGAATCTTCGAATGCGATGCGAATTCATCGCTGGCTGATCGGCAGTCTGCTTAACGGGGTCTTTGGCGGCAGCTCAGATCAAACTATCGGCACGTCGCGGACCATTATTCAGGAGTCACTCGCAAACGGTCGGGACTTCCCGTATCGGCCGCTTGTTGACGGACTTGCTCGGCGCGGGCGCTTGGTCAGCTTTGACGACAATAACGTGGATGGTGTCCTCGACACCAATTACGGACAGCGCGGGTGTTTTATGGCACTATCGCTGATCTACGATACTAACAACTGGGGATCAGTTAAGCACCATATGGACCACATCATTCCGAGATCGCTGGCAGATCGCAAGGCTTTGATGGCGAGGAATCTGCCGGAAGCGCTTATCAAGAATATCCTGGAAAGCGTCAACCGACTGGGAAATCTTCAACTGCTTCTGGGTCGTGAAAATCTCGAGAAGAGCAACATTCCATTCGCTCAATGGATCCAGACCCGCGATTCGGACTTTCTCGAACGCCACCTGATTCCGAATGAGCCGGCTCTTTGGGAAGTGGAGGCATTGCCCAATTTTGTCAAAGCCAGGGAACAGTTAATTCGTCGGCGGCTTCGGCGCCTCAGTCTAGATCCGTACGTTCAAGAGAATTTGGCGCAGGGTATGGGGAAGGTTGATTACGCACTGGGAAAATAGCGGGCGGTGGCATCGAACCGGCTCATTCGATTGCCTCCGCCGAAATCCAGAATCCAAATTCGGACCAAAAGCCGATTGGCACCGAGAGGTGCTCTCGCGAATTAGCAGTTGCAGCAAACCCCAGGTTTGAGCGCATTTCTGCAGACGGGGAACGGTATGTTGCCCACCGTTTCCGCGATGGCCGCTATCGGATGGCCAATCCAGCTCTTGGTCGAATCAAGCATCACTCCGCAAACCAGTTGTCAGTCGACATCAACGAAATCTTAGGTTACCTGAAGAAAGGCTATCTTCTCCGCATGCGCGGAGAGACTAGCAAACAAGTAAACCTAATTGCGGCTTCCGAGATTGCTGTCATCTTTTAGGCCGCGAATGAATATACCCTAGGATGGCCAGCGTACGCTTTTGTCCCCCAAGAGCGAGAATCGATCGGTGATTAGCTCCAGAAAGGAAGACTTGCGGTGCAAACGGTTCCGGAAATCGGCCAACTTGCTATTGTTCGCAAGCGTCCTTTCGTTGTCACCGAGATCATCCCGTCGGCCCCCGGCCTGAACGGTGGTACAGCGCAATCAAACCATCTAATTAAGCTCTCCTCTGTCGAAGACGATGGCCTCGGTGAGGAGCTTCAGGTCATCTGGGAGCTGGAACCCGGTACGAGTGTCCACGAGAAGTCGACCCTTCCCAACCCGGATTCATTCGACCATCCAATGCGCCTGCAGGCCTTTCTCGATGCCGTACGTTGGGGTGCCGTCTCCCGGGCTGACGATAAGGCTCTGCAATCCCCGTTTCGCAGCGGTATCGAGGTTGATGAATACCAACTTGACCCGGTCGTTCGAGCACTCTCCATGCCGCGGGTCAACCTGCTGATTGCGGACGATGTAGGCTTGGGCAAGACCATCGAGGCCGGTCTGGTTGTTCAAGAGATGATCCTGCGCCATCGGGTTCGAACCGTTCTGATCGTCTGCCCGTCGTCTCTGCAAGTCCAGTGGCAAGAGGAGATGCGGGACAAATTCGGTCTCGAGTTTCGTATTATCGACAGTGAAGCTATCAGCAATCTGAGACGTAAGCGCGGGATCCACGTCAATCCATGGTCCCATTTCCCGCGGCTCATTACATCCATTGATTTCCTTAAGCGAGAGCGCCCACTACGGACCTTTCGCGAGACATTGCCATCAGGCGATCAGCCGACCTACCCGCGGGCTTACGACCTGCTGATCGTCGATGAAGCTCACAACGTCGCTCCATCCGGCCGCGGTAAGTACGCCACCGATTCCATGCGCACCTTCGCCGTTCGCTCCATGGCTCCGCATTTTGAACATAAATTATTTCTCTCGGCGACGCCGCATAACGGTTACCGGGAGAGTTTTGCAGCATTGCTCGAATTACTCGATAACCAGCGCTTCGCTCGAATAATCCTTACTCCGGATCGTACGCAGCTGGATGCCGTCATGGTTAGGCGGATGAAGTCCGAGCTCAAGTTGCGATGGGACGGCAGTCGCCGGTTTGCCGAACGCATCGTCAAGCATCTTGAAGTGCCCTACACCGATGAAGAGCGGAATGCCCATCGTGCTCTGCAATTGTATTCTACACTGCGCCTGAAGCAGGCCGTCTCAAACGGTGAGCGAATGGCTGCGGAGTTTGTGCTCAAATTGCTCAAGAAACGTCTTTTCTCTTCACCCGCGGCTTTCGGCCTTACGCTCGAAAAGCATATTTCCACAGTTGGCGGCCGCAAAGCTGCAAATACGGCAACCCGTGACATCGAAGATTTTTCTGACGACTATGCTGACGATGAGGAATACGAAATCCAAACCGACGAGGTCGTTAGCTCCGTCAGCCAAGCTCTATCTCCCATCTCCGCTGAGGAAAAGACGCTGCTGCGGCAACTCAGCGAATTCGCTGCCAAATCCAGCCAGCGCCCCGATTGCAAGGCCCAGACCCTAATTGACTGGTTGAAGGCCACCCTGCGTCCTGGGGGCAACTGGAATGACGAACGCGTCATCATATTTACCGAATACCGCGCTACCCAGAAGTGGCTCTTTGACTTGCTCGCCCGCGAAGGCTTTGCCGAGCAAGGTCGCCTTGAGATGATCTACGGTGGCATGCCCAACGATCAGCGAGAACCGATCAAGGCAGCCTTTCAGAGCAATCCGAAGGAATCGGCAGTGCGCATCTTGCTCGCTACCGATGCGGCTTCAGAAGGCGTAAACCTGCAAAACCATTGCTCCAGGCTGGTTCACTTCGAGATTCCCTGGAACCCGAACCGCATGGAGCAGCGCAACGGCCGTGTGGACCGACATGGGCAGAAGGCCGATGAGGTCCACATTCACCATTTCGTCGGCCGCGGCTTCGATACTGCGCGTACCTCAGGCAAAGTTGGCGATCTTGAAGCCGATCTGGAATTTCTCATGCGCGCGGCGCTGAAAGTAGAAACAATCCGAGAAGATCTCGGAAAGGTCGGGCCGGTAATCGCGAGCCAAGTTGAAGAGGCAATGCTGGGCCGTCGTTCACGTCTCGATACCGCGCGTGCTGAACAGGAGGCTGAGCCGGGGCGGAAGATGCTCAAATTCGAGCGCGATCTGCGGCGCCAGTTGGAGAAGCTCGCCGCTCAGTTGCATGAAACCCAGCACGATCTGGACCTCACTCCTGAGCACGTCGAGAACGTTGTCCGTGTCGGGCTTGAGTTGGCCGAACAACCTGCGCTTATTCCTACCGAAGTCGAGGGCATTTGGCCCGACCCCACCGGGGTAAGAAAGAGTTGTCCTGTTTTCCGCTTGCCGGCTCTTTCCAATAGCTGGGCGCAATGCGCCGAGGGGCTCGCCCATCCCCACACCAAGAAAATTCGACCGGTTGTCTTCGATGCTGCCCTCGCTAACGGCCGGGATGATGTCGTGCTCGCTCATCTCAACCATCGTCTCGTTCAGATGTGCCTGCGCTTGCTCCGCGCCGAGATCTGGTCCTTGGGGACAAAGACCAAACGCCTGTCCCGTGTCTCGGCGTGCGTGGTAGAGGACTCGGCTCTGACCCACCCTGTAGTCATCGCCCATGGACGCATTGTTGTTCTGGGCGGCGACAACCACCGCCTGCACGAAGAAATCATCACCGCGGGCGGGGCTCTCGTTGAAGGCCGATTTAGCCGGCTCAACGTTGGCGAGACAAAGGCCGCACTGCAAGCCGCTACAAATACCGCTGCCCCCGCGGCCATTGAGGCTCGTTTTCAAGCCTTGTGGGATAAGCAGCGGGATTCCCTATTGACAGCCCTCGAATCTCGTCGCGTCGAACGGACTAGAAATCTCGAAAAAAACCTCGACGAGCTTTCTGAAAAGGAAGTGCACAAGCTTAGGACCGTTATGACAGAACTTCAGCGAGCCATAGAAGCCGAGCTTGAACGCAAGGATGGTCCGCAATTGATGCTCGATCTGGGCGGTGACGAACCCGGAAAACAACAACGCGAGCGCGATCTTGCGGCATTGCGCGACCGCCTGAAGGAAATTCCTGGAGAAATCGACCGGGAATCCAGATACATCCGCTCCCGTTTCGCCAATCCCAGTGCCCGGTTGTTCCCGGTAGCTGTTACCTGGCTCATCCCGCGCAAAGCAGTCCTTGCGGTCACGGGAAGCACGCGATGAGCGGACCAAGCGTTTCCCGTCACCACGCAGATTGGTTATCTCTTGTCGAGGTTTCCGGCCCATTTGTATCCTTGCCGGTGCTGATGCGAATCTTCCCGCAGGGACTCGAGCCGCGTGAATCCGCTCAGGCAAAGGCGCTCCGCGCTGCTTACGAAGAATGGCAGGACAACCCCGCAGTTCCGGGTAACCAGCGCGCATGGGTGATGCACGTGCTCAGCGAAATGCTCGGATATGCGCGAGAACAAATCTCCGAAGGTCAAACCTTGCCCGCGGGTCTGGAAGCGAAGATGCCCGAAATGGGCGAAACTCTGCGCCCGGACTTTGCCCTCATCGGTCCCGCGTGCAGCGATTCTGCCGGGCAAGCTCAACTCCTTTTGGCGAGCTACCCGGCTGGGCAGGCGCTCGAAAAACCCGTCATCAGCAAACACTGGAAGGCCACTCCCACCACCCGCATGATGGAGCTGCTCCACGGGACCGGTGTGCCCCTCGGCTTGGTCACCAATGGCGAGCAATGGATGCTGGTCTACGCTCCGCGAGGCGAAACCACCGGCTACGCCACCTGGTATGGCGCGCTGTGGTTGGATGAACCCATCACACTTCGCGCCTTCCACTCACTTTTAGGAGTGCGTCGCTTTTTCGGCGTCGCCACCGACAGCACCCTGCTGGCAATGCTGAAGGAAAGCGCGAGCGATCAGCACGAAGTAACCGACCAACTCGGCTATCAGGTCCGAGAGGCCGTCGAGGTACTGGTCAAATCTGTAGATATGCTCGACCGAGAAAACCGTCGCGCGCTATTAAAGGATTTGCCGGAGACTGTGCTTTATGATGCCGCCCTCACAATAATGATGCGGCTGGTATTTCTCTTTGCAGCCGAAGAGCGTGGCTTGCTGCATCTCGGCAAGCCGCTCTACGACGATAACTACGCCGTTTCGACGCTCCAAGAGCAGCTCCAGGAAACTGCTGATCAACATGGCGAAGAGGTACTGGAGCGGCGGTTCGACGCTTGGACGCGATTGCTCGCCACGTTCCGAGCCGTACACGGAGGCATCCAACATCAAGACCTCTTGATGCTCGCTTATGGCGGGTCTCTGTTTGATCCCGACCGCTATCCATTTCTCGAAGGCCGTGTGCCTCAATCATCGTGGAGGACATCTGCGGCTGAGCCACTGGCGGTCAACAATCGAGTGGTTTTGCACCTACTCAACTCGTTGCAACGACTCCAAGTCAAAATGCCAGGTGGGGGACCAGCGGTATCCCGGCGCATTTCTTTCCGTGCTCTCGGCGTCGAACAGATTGGACACGTCTATGAAGGTCTGCTCGATCGAACCGCGGTTCGAGCCAGTGAAACCGTTCTCGGCATCAAAGGCAGCCGAGACAAGGAGCGGGAAATTACTCTCACAACGCTAGAATTATTGTCCAGCCAGAGCCGGGACAAGCTCATTGAGTTTCTCGAGGATGAAACCGGCCGTTCTCCATCGGCACTGAAGCGTGCGCTGGAAGAAGTAAACCTGTCCGATGAGCACAAATTGCTGATCGCCTGTAACCACGACAAGGATCTGCTAGAGCATATCCGGCCCTTCTACCATCTCGTTCGCGAGGACTCGTTCGGCCGCCCGCTGGTGGCACTAGCCGACAGCATTTATGTCACGACGGCCATAACCCGTCGAAGCACAGGCACCCACTACACACCGCCATCGCTCACCGAGCCAATTGTCCAGCACACACTGGAGCCGCTGGTCTACGAGGGTCCCGTGGAGGGCTCGCCGCGCGAGCAATGGAAGCTCAAAGCGGCTAAAGCGATTCTTGATCTCAAAGTCTGCGACATGGCGATGGGCTCTGGAGCCTTTCTGGTTCAGGCCTGCCGCTATATGGCCGAGCGTCTGGTCGAAGCGTGGGAAGACCTTGAAGAGCAACATCCCGGCGAAGTGTTGATTACCCCTGAAGGCGCATTCTCAACCGGTTCAACAAGCGAGCGTCTTGTTCCCGCAGAGACCAACGAGCGAATCGCAATCGCGCGCCGAGTGGTCGCCGACCGGTGCCTCTATGGTGTAGACATCAATGCGATGGCTGTGGAGATGGCCAAGCTTTCGCTGTGGCTTTTGACCATGCAACGCGACCAGCCGTTCAACTTCCTCGATCACGCGCTCAAGTGCGGCGACTCGCTACTCGGGGTCAGTTCTATTAAACAAATGGACAACTTCAGTATTAGCCCCACCGAACGGCAAATCACATTTTCAACCGCCAATTTGGCCCATTTCGTGAACGAATCTTCTATCAAACGCCGCGCCTTGGAAGAGCTACCCTCCAATAATCCAACGCAAATTGAAGCTAAAATCCGTCTACATGCCGAATCTGAGACTTTCATCGCCAACGCTAAGGCACTCGCTGATTGTCTCGTCTCGTTTGAACTTCAGGGCCTTACGGGCGCGGTATATGAAGAGCAGCGCACTGTGGCCGCAGAGCGAGTTGAGGCGGTGATGCAAAAATCGCTGCCAGACTTTCTAGTGTATGCCCGCGAACAACTGGCTGGACGCCTCCCCTTCCACTGGCCGTTAGAATTTCCCGAAGTGTATGATCGTGGTGGATTTGATGCACTCGTCGGCAATCCTCCGTTCAAGGCGGGAAGATTTTTGAGTCGCGATTTGGGCCAAGAATATCTGAGATATCTCCAGCGCCCACCTTTCCGCATAAATGGTCAAGCCGACTTGTGTGCTGCATTTTCAAGCCGCGCCCGTAAGGCCCTGAAGTTC
>Ga0207153_1199_pt1 | contig 11057 bp, 16 predicted proteins | sample Alteio_BWMinHeat_27_FD_153580 | JGI IMG/M metagenome (GOLD analysis project Ga0207153, IMG submission 153580) | Enriched cells from forest soil in Barre Woods Harvard Forest LTER site, Petersham, Massachusetts, United States -... | ecosystem: Environmental > Terrestrial > Soil > Temperate forest >...
GGCAGCCGAATGCGAATAGGTACAGCCAGCGGGGGAGGATCACCGTCTCCGATTGGTCGCTGATAGAGAGCTTCAGGAGGGCTTCTACAGCCTTTGACTGGTTGGAGTTGTTTACGCCATCAGCGACTAGTTTCCTGGCTTCAGCTTTAGCAGCGTCTAGATCGGGTCTCGTGGTGTGCATCCCAACGCCGAGCGCGATCCATACCGCAAGGAAGAGCAGGACCCAGTGGAAGGGCACCAACGATCGCCAGCGTGTCAGCCACTTTGACGGCCTGATGGATGACGCCCAGTTGCGGAGCGCCCCGAAGAGCTCAACAGCGAGCGGGTCTAGGGAGGGTGTGCAGTCGATGTTGAGGCTGTCCCCCCCGTAGTTGGCGCCCAGACGAACCTTGGCCTCAACTTTATCGGATGCGACAACGGCGTAGAAGCTATCCGCCAATTCCGTGTTTAGCTGTGGATGGAGCAACGCCTCCCTGAAGCTACTTACCTGAAGGGTTTTGCCGGTCTCGAAGTAGAGAGTGACGCCTTTGGTTTGGTGTCGCGTGCGCTTCCTGACTGCTCGCGAGATTTCTTCGCGGTTAACCGTTACTCCGCGAGCTGTTGACTGCGCAATTTGGTCCTCGATCTCCTGGTTGATGATCGCTTCGTTTTGGGCTTGGAGCTTGGGCCAGAACTCCTCCATGATTTCGTCGAGGAGTTCGAGCTTCGCGCGTTCGACCAGCCACGGGCCGTCCCAGGACAGCGAGGTTGGGTAGATCAGTTCCGCCATCTTGTCTCCCTAGGTGTCCAGATTGTAGCGGTGTCCACGCGTTTGTTCCAGTCAGCCCTTTCCCGACCTTTCGTCCTCTCCCCGGTTTGAATTGCAGCCCCGGAGCGCGGCCCTGATGGCTATGCCGCTGCGGAGGGGCTGCTTCGGCGACTGCTTGCTGCCTGCTGCTGGGACGAGGCAACGAGGCAGTGGCCTTTGCGCGGGCGATGGTGATGTAGAGGCGCTAGCGGTGGAAGGAGGCGCGCGGCCGAGCGCGGCGACGGGTAAAGCGGGCGGGGTGTAGCATCCCCCGGGCGCGGCGAGCGCATGCGAGCGGCTGCGCGTGGGCCGCTTACAAAAGAACGCCGCCCCTGGCGCGCCGCCCGGCTGGCTTCGTACCAGCGTGCCTGGGCGGCGCGCGGGGATGGGCGTCACCGATGGTTTAACACCCGGATCCCGACGAGTGCGCAGGCAGCGGCGTCGCCGGGCCACCACGGAGGGCTGCACGGCGCGTGCCAGCGCTTTTTGCTGGTCACGTGACGTGCTCCCGGTTGGTGGGTTCGGGGAAGGTGTGCCCGGGGCGCGGGGCGTAGTGGATCCGAAGGTGGCGGCCGTGCTGATCGCTATCGTGATCTTCGATGTTGAAGCCGAGCGGATCGAGCACGGTGAGCGCGACCTGGAGGATGCTGCGGCGCTGGAGGCCGGTGAGGCCGGTGGTGTCCACTTCGGCGGCGAATCCGAGATGGTCGCCTTCGGCCAGGCTGGTCACCGTCGCTGCGCGGTGGGCGAAAATCACGAACAGTGGAGCGAGGACACCGAGGGCGAACCACAATTCCTTCTGGACGCCGGCGGTGACGACGGTGGAGCGGAGATGGAGACAGCTGCGGGCGGTGATCATTGTTTCCTCCGTGGGCGGGCGAGGTTGGTGCATTTGCAGCCGGGGTGGGTGCAGCGGCCGGATCCTGCGACGTGGACTTGCAGGGCGTGGCCGCACTGGCAACGCTCAACGATGGGACGGCGGTAGCGCTCGATGCTGACGATGGTCATCGGATAACGACTCCTCGTGGTTTCTCGCCGTGAGGCGCGTGGTGGCGTTTTTGCATGAGTTCGGGCGGCTGGTGGGCGCGGCGGCGGAATGCGGGGCAGCCGGGGTTGGTGGCTTCCTGGGCACAGGCGTGGCAACTGCCGGCCTGTCCGCAGGCGAGCTTTTGGTGGAGCTGACGCTGGTGTCCGCAGATGCAGATGGTGTGGGGTGAGTTCATTGTCCGGGATCCTCGGCGGTGAGCTGTTGCAGGTGGAGCAGATGTTCCACGTGGCTGGGTGGGGGTTGAGTTTCGGCGGTGGCGGAAGCGTTGAGCTGGAGCGGCTCGTTGGCAAGCTCGCCTTCGGCTTGCATGCGCATGGCGACGAGCAGGGTTTGCAGAGCGTAGAGGCGGGCGCGTGCGGCTTGCGGCTGCAACGTGCCCGCCTCGATTTCGGCGACGACCTGGCCGATGGCGCGGATGACATCTTTTGGTGTCCGCAGGCGGCGGCGAGGTTTGCGATCGCGCCTGGCGATGCGTTCCACGTCGGCAGGTTCCATCAGTCCCATGCGGACGAGGAGAGTGGCGGCGAGGTCCGAACTTTCGAAGTTGGCTCGGGCCTCGTCGGTGGCTGGTTTCTTTTTGGTGTCCATCAAGCGTTGTGCTCCTTTCGCTGACAGAGGCGGTTGGCGGGTGAGCAGTAGAGCTCGCCGGGGCAGGCTTCGCACATCCCGGTGAGTTGGAGGGGTTGAGCGGCGCGCTGGGCGCGGAGTTCCTGCACCTTGCGCAGAATGGGTTTGAGTTCTTGGAGGGTGATGCGGTCGGCCAGGTAGCGGGCGGTGGTGGTGGGGCTGCGGTGTCCGAGTTGGGCCTGGACGGCGCGCAGATCGTGAGTGGCGGACCAGACGTCTTCGGCGAGAGTGCGGCGAAGATCGTGAATGCGGAGGTCGGCGCGGATCCCGGTGCGGGATTTCAGAGCCTTCCACTGTTTGGTGAAACGCGGGGATGGGCCGGGCGCGTTGCCGGGGCGCGGCGGGCGGAGAGTGTTGACGATGGGAGCGTGACGGTCGGCGCTGAGTGGGAGTGCGGCGAAGATATCCGCGAGCTCGGCGGTGACGGGGAGGGTCTGATGGACGTTGCCCTTGGTGTAGAAGGACAGCGCACGGAGGTCAGGATTGTAGTTCGCGGGAGTGATGCGGGCGGCGGTGCGGTGACGGAGGCCGAGGTCGGCGCAGAGGAGAAGGAAAAAGCGGAGAGCGGGAGTGGCCGCGGCGAGGAGCTGACGTCGCTCCTCGTCGGTGGCGATGGTGGTACGTGGTTGGGGCTGGTGAACCGTGGGGACGGCGGCCGAGATGGTGAGCGGCGCGCCGGCCACGAGTTCGAGCCAGCGAATAAAACGCCGCAGACACTTGGCGTAGGTGGACCGAGTGTGCTGGGCGTAGAGCTTGCGCCAGCTGATGACGACGCGGTGGATGGCGTCGGCGGTGAGCTGTGCGGGAAGCATGCCTCCGTAGTCGGCGACTAGGGCCGCGAGCGCCGCTTTGGTGTTCGGGTTTTGAGTTTGCGCGCGCGTCCACTCACCGGCAGCTTGCGCGATGGTGGCCGCCGGGCCGATGGGTTTGGGCTTTCGGGATGTGCCTGGAGCCGCATTTGCTGGGCGTAGGCGGTGGCTTCTTTCATGGTGTCGAAGGCTTTGCGGTGACGGACGCCGGAGGCGTCACGCCAGTCGGCCAGGAATTTTCCGCATTTCTTCTGCATGTGGTGTCCTCATTTTTGTTGGTTGGGGGGCACTGGCTGGTGAGTGCGTGCGTGCCCCCTGCCGGGGTCGGCTGGTGGGTTGCCGAGATGTTGGGCAGGCGGAGTTCCAAACCGATGGAGAGGGTGAGTTTGTCGGGTTAGATTCCACCACGCTGGACACCTCGTGGCGGAAGGGTCTTCTTTATTGGGAGTTCAAGGAGGGTGAGTTCACCGCTGAGTTAAGCGCCCCGCATTTCCCTAAATTGGTTTTCATATAGTACAAGCTGCCGCTGCTCCCGGCAAATTTACAACCCCGGACCATCAGAGTCCCTCTTTTCACCAGGTTAGGCATCTGGTTTCGACTTTGGATGGCCTGCCTGGAGCGTCAGTCACCCCGCCATCTCACCATTTCCATCCCCGTAACTCCGTGTTAGGCTAGGGCTTGTGCAGGCTTGGGACGGGTTCTATACGGAGTTTCCAGGCCTTTGCACCGATATCGCATGACTGGCAAACCCACTTCCGCCCAAGCGGCTCCAGACCCTTCTTGCCAAGGGACTTCCAGGCCAAATCCTGGCGCTGGCAAGACGCAACTTTCGCCAGGGGAAGGGGTTCATCCTAGTGTGAGCACCACAGCCATGCAGCGCGGGTTGCTGGCCATGAGGTACGACGCGTCTTGTGACGAGGCGCAGCCGGTCGTGGCTCGTTCTCTGCCCAGCGTCAGTGATGCCGACGTAATGCTGCGGGTGAAGGCTGGGGACGACGCGGCCTTTGAGTATCTGGTGCAGAAGTACCGCCGGCCGATGGTGAGCTATATGTACCGCATGTGTCACAACGCGGCGGCGGCGGAAGATCTGGCACAAGAAGTGTTCTTGAGGGTGTACCGCTCGCGGGGGAATTATGAACCGAGCGCCAAGTTCACCACCTGGTTGTATCGGATCGCGACGAATCTGGCGGTGAACCATGCGCGCGATTCGCGGCATGAGCGCCCGGAAAATACGGTTAGCGTGGACGAGCCTGACCAGGAGACGGGACTGGCTTTAGATCTGCGGGATACATCGCTGACCGCTGAAGAAACCATCCTGCGGCGGGAACGAATGGCGGCGATTCGCCAGCGGGTGCAAAGTTTGCCGGAACGGCAGCGAACCGCCGTGGTCATGCACAAGTATCAGCAAATGGATTATCGCGAGATTGCCGAGGTTTTGAAGTTGAGTGAATCCGCCACCAAGTCGCTGCTCTTCCGCGCGTATGAAACGCTGCGGGTGCAGCTGAAAGAGTTTTTGTGAGGATACGGTTATGAAATGCAACGAAATTTGCGAATTGATGCCGGACATGGCCGCCGGTTTGGACACCATCACGCCCGCGGTTAGTGATCATTTGAAGAGCTGCGATGCCTGCACCGCCAAGCTGGCAGAGGTCCGCCAGACCATGGCGCTGCTGGATGAATGGCGAGCGCCGGAGCCTTCGCCCTACTTTGACACGCGGCTGATGGCGCGGGTGCGGGAGGAGAAAGGCCAGCCGAGCGGGTGGTGGCAATGGCTGCGCAAGCCCGCGCTGGCGGTTTCGCTTGCGGTTGTCATGGTGATGAGCATTACGCTGTTCCGCAACGACGCCGGGCTGAACCGTGGTAACGGCCAGGTGGCAACCATGGTCGCGGAACCGGGATCGGCTGTGGGCGACTTGAGTGCGATGGACAAGAACAGCGAGTTGTATTCCGATTTCGATGTGCTGGATGATTTGCAGGTCCAGCAGGATGTCAACGCGAATCCTTAAGAGTGGAGCCGCGTTCTGTGGAACCAGAGTAAGGGGGGAGTGTGCGGCGGTTGAGAGCCATGACGAGGTGGATGGGAACCGGCATACTTGCGCTGACCCTGGCTGCTTCTTTGGCTTCTGCCTCCCAGGGGAACCGCTTCCCCAAGAACCAGGGGCACCCGCAAAATCAAGGTCATCACGCGGGCCAATGGCTGCAACAGCACAGAAATATGCCGCCGGAGCAACAGAGGAAGGCGCTGGAGAACGATCCCGGATTTCGAAGTCTTCCGCCCCAGCGCCAGCAGCAACTGCGGAACCAGTTGCAACGTTTCAACAGCATGCCTCCCGAGCAGCAGAATCGCATGCTGAACCGGATGGAAACCTGGGAGCACCTGACGCCGGACCAGAAGCAACAAGCGCGAGGGCTCTACCAGCGCTACCAGCAACTACCTGAGGAGCGTCGACAAGCTCTGCGGAGTTCTTTGCAGTCGCTGCGTGCCATGCCGCCTGAGGCTCGGCAACGGGCCATCGAGTCTGACGATTATAAGAGGCGCTTCACTCCCGAAGAGCGCGACATGCTGGATCGCGCTTCCAAACTCCCGCTCGCGCCGCCAGAACCCAACGAGCACGCACCGGAAGAGTGAGTCTGCGGCTCGTCACTTCCTCAGCAAATTCTTCGCGATGAACAGCGCGTTCGCCGGACGCTCGGCCAGTCGCCGCATCAGGTACGGATACCATTCGGTCCCGAACGGAATGTAGACTCGCATCCGCCAGCCATCTTTGACCAGGCTCTGTTGCAAGTCGCGGCGGATGCCAAACAGCATCTGGAACTCGAAAGCATCGTGAGGAATGTTCTCGCGAGCGGCAAATGCTTTGGCTTGATTGATGATCTTTTCGTCGTGAGTGGCCAGGCCGTGATAGGTCCCGCTCTTCATCAGAATCTTCATCAACTTGACGTAGTTGTCGTCCACTTCTGATTTCTTCTGATAGGCCAGCTCCGGCGGTTCCTTGTAGGCCCCTTTGCACAGCCGGATGCGGATGCCTTCTCGCAACAGTTTTTCGACGTCGTTCTCCGACCTTCGCATGTACGACTGGATGACGGCACCGACGCATCCCTGATTTCCCGGCAGGCGATGCAACTCGTGGACAAAGTCGAGGGTGCGCTGGGTGTAGGGCGAGCCTTCCATATCAATACGGGCAAAGTTCGGCGGTTTCATGGCGGCGGCCTTGGCCACCAGGCTTACCACCAGATCACGCGCCAGACTTTCATCCACGTCAAGGCCCATGTGAGTCAACTTCAGGCTGATGTTGGCGTTCAGCTTCCGCGCGGTGATTTCGTCTAACAGTTGGTGATAGAGCGCGGCGCTGGCGCGGGCCTCGTCGGCGTTGGTGACATTCTCGCCCAGGTTGTCGATGGAAACGGTGGGGCCTGACTGGTTCACGGAGCGGGTGGCGCGAAGTACGTCTTCGACTTGCGTGCCGGCTACGAAACGGCTGGAGAGTCTCTGTCCAATCGCGGAGCGTTCAGCTATGCCGCGCAACCCGCGGCTTTCCGAAAGAGAGATGAAAAACGCTCTTAGCACGGCCTGTCCGCAGCCGGGCTGAAGGTAGATTTAGGGGTGCGTAGCACGTCCATGGTTCACAGGATTTGTATCACAAAAGGAACGCGGTGAGCGCACTACTCAGCTTGAAATCCGGTCCGCTCGTGGCTGCCGTCACAAAAGGGTTTGCTTCCGGATCCACCACAGCGGCAAAGCCAAGTCTCCGTACCCTCGAAGATCACTTGATTGGCAGCGTTCCGAATGGTGATTTGTCCCAGCACATGCAGTGGCCCATGCGCGGTTGGAACCACCCGCAACTTCCCACTGGTGGCCATTTCCTTGCGGGCGTCGGCACCCGGTGCAACATTACCGGGATCGTCGAATGCCACCGCAAAGTGACTGTTGTCACAGAAGGGTTTGTTCTTGGAGGCGCCGCAGCGGCAAAGCGCGGCTCGGGTGTCGGAGAGCAATTCTTTCTCGGCCTCGGTCACGACCACGAAACTTCCCCGCAAGTAGGATGGGCCATGAGGAGTGATGGTCAGCGTGTTAGAGGGATCGGCGCGCTCTGTCAAACTCGAATCAGCAGCCTGATAGTGCAGAGCTCCGGTCGGGCAACGCTTGACCACGGCGGCAATCGCCTTCGCCTCCGCCTTGTCCGGCCCTACCCAGGGCTGCGCTTTGGGATTGAAAACTTCCGGGGCTCCATGCACGCATTCCTTGGCGTGTATGCAGCGTTTGGCATCGTATAGAACCGTGATGGCCTTGCCCTTGTATTCGTCAACCTTCATGCGGATTCTCTCGATACTCTGGCCGGCTTATTGCAGAAAAATCTCATCCACGTAGCACCACTTCCAGGATTCTCCCGGCTCAAACGATTGCATGATGGGGTGCTTGGTGTGATGAAAATGCTTGGTCGCGTGCTTGTTCTTGGATGAGTCGCAGCAACCCACGTGGCCGCAAATGAGGCACTCCCGCAGATGGACCCAGGTATCGCCCAATTCCAAGCACTCTTTGCAGCCTTTGCCGCTGGGCGTCACCTGGCGGATTTCCTTCAGGTGCGGACAGCTGGCTTGTACCTGCGCCATAAATCACCTCGTGGAGTATACAGTCTTGATGGTTACGTTCCCTGCTCTTCCAAAAACCTCTCAGCTTCGAGCGCTGCCATGCAGCCCGTACCGGCGGCGGTGATCGCCTGGCGATAGCGCCGGTCCTGCACGTCACCGCAGGCATAAACACCGTGGACCTTGGTGAAAACGTATTTGTGGGTTTTCAGGTAGCCGTCAGCATCAGCATCGAGCTGACCCTCAAATATTTTTGCGTTGGGGATGTGACCGATGCCGAGAAACATGGCGCTGGTGGGGAAATCCCACACCTTGCCAGTTTTGAGGTTGCGCAGCTTCAGGCCAGTGACTTCCTTTTTCTCGCTATCGTGAACATCTTCGACAACGGTGTCAGTAAGAAACTGGATTTTCGGATTTTTCTGGGCCCGCTCCAACATGATTTTCGAAGCGCGGAAGGAGTCGCGGCGATGGATGACCGTCACTTTGGTCGCAAAGCGCGTCAGAAAGATGGCTTCCTCCATGGCAGAATCTCCGCCGCCGATGACCACGATCTCCTTGCCTGAGAAAAAGAAACCATCGCAAGTGGCGCAGGAGGAAACGCCGTGACCGATGAGCTGCTGCTCGTGTGGCAGCCCCAGCCAGCGCGCGGAAGCTCCACTGGCAATGATCAGCGTGCGGGTGTGGACGACTTCGTGGCTGACGTGCAGCTTGAAGGGCCGCTGGCTCAGATCTGCGCTGGTCACATGGCCGTGCTTGTACTCAGCGCCAAACCGCGCCGCTTGCGTACGCATGTTCTCGATAAGTTCCGGCCCCTGGATACCTTCAGGAAAGCCGGGGAAGTTTTCAACCAAAGTGGTGAGTGAGAGTTGGCCACCCGGCTCATGGCCCTCCAGCACCAGCGGCTTCAGATTGGCGCGTGCAGTGTAGAGCGCGGCGGTGTGGCCGGCGCAACCGGAACCTATGATGACGACGTTGCGAGTGTTCTCCATACAATTAGTAGTTAGATTGCCAACTGCGTGATTTGGGTTCAACTCTGGCGCTACTGCGGTTTCCTCTCCGGGGCAACCGGTTTAAGAACGGGACTCTTCTTTTCTTTCATCGCACCGACTCGCGCTAACTCTTCCGGCACGGTGCGACGCACTCCCAAAAGATCACGATAGTTTGCGGCAATCGCCGACGCGCTTCGAAACAGCGGCTCGTACGCAGTCTGGTCGGGTGGTGGCCCGCTTTCGGTTCCCAGGCACCGGGCCAGCACAATGGACGACTTGCCAAACCGCTCCAGCTTGATGCGCGTAGCAGGCGTGTCAGTCGCCAGCATATTCGCGGGAGTTGCGACCGCCGAGGCGCTGTCTTCAATGGCAACTTGCAACAAATCCTTGGGGTCACGCACGCGAAAAACCAGGGTCTCTACCAGACTCTTGGGGTCTTTACTGAACGAATATTGGACGGTGGCGAACGTCCCCGAGGCCGGGAATTCACGGCGTACTCGCACCCAGTCGGAGGTCCCCGGATCTGAGGACATCTGCGTATTCTGACCCAACTGGCCCAATTTCAGGAGATCGGCCCCCTGATCCAGCAGCGAGCGCCCCCGATCAATCTCAAAATCCTGGGTGAATGAGGCAGTTAGCGGAATTCGTTGGAGCGCAGAAGCAATCTGTTGCTGATCCTCGGCAGATGGTGCACACACATTCAGCACATTTAATTTAACCTGCGGCTGTTGCTGCGCGTTCGCCAGTTGCGCCAGCGCGAGGCTGATAATAATCGTCAGGTGTTTTGGAGGCACAGGGCATTCTAAACGAAAAGGCCGAAGCACAGAGAGGCTTGATGCTGAGGAAGGAGTGAGAAAGTCTTCCCTCTCAGCGATTAGAATCTTGCCATGGCAAATCTAACCCTGGTTTATGGATTGCGGCTGCTGCCGGCAGAGGAAGTCGAGCAGGTGGGTGACGCCACGCTCAAACTGAAGAACGGGCGCGAGGCACACGTTACCATGCACGTGCTTGAAGGCAGCAAGGATGAGATCGAGAAACAGCTCAAGACCAGCCTGGAGGCATTCTTCGACTTCTACCCGGAAATCTGAGGTGCCGGTTCTCCATCTATAATTCGGTTGGCAATCATGACTGTGTCTCCGCGCTATCTCCGACTGAGGCTTGCCGATGCGGGCCTCTTGCCCACCACCAAGGTGGCGCGGGTCGCTTCGTACGTGCTGGCTCTGGACGTGCTGTTGTTTGCGCTGCAAGAGGTGGGCGGCTGGCTCAAGCTGTCTTTTGCCGACAGTCTTGGCGGCTGGGTCAGCCTTCTGAGCTTCGTTGCCATTGTGCTCCTTCTGGTTCTGGCCTTCCGATGGGTGAAAGCCAAGATGCTGTGGCGGTTGCGCAACCGGCTGATTGTCACCTACGTGTTCATCGGTGTAATTCCGGTAGTGCTGCTGGTGGCGCTCGCCGTCGGGTCCTTCTACTTATTTGCCGGGCAGTTCGCGACCTTTATTGTCACCACCGGTCTGGATTCGGAACTGGTGAGCCTGGAATCCGCCAACTCCGCCATCGCCCAGCAGGTTGCCGCCCAGATGAAGCATGGGCGCAGCGGAGTCGAGGCATTTCAGGATGTCCGCGAGGAAGACAAGATCTGGGCCGACCGCCAGATTTGCGTTTGGTCGGGTCCGAAGGTCGTCGTGAACAGCGTTCCTGCCGGCGATAACTCAGCGCCTCCGGTTCTCTCTGCTCACCTGGGCAAGTCGTTCCACGGCGTCGTGCGCGACCACGACCGGCTCTATCTGCGCGCGGTGCGAACAGTCACCGTCGGCGGGGATACGATAACCGTGCTCTCCAGTGAGCCTTTCGACCCGCACCTGCTGCAAGCGCTGGCTGCCAACCTGGGTGAAATCTCGCTCTACACCGCCGGGCTCAACCTCCGCAAAGTTGATCGCGGACAGGGCATAAAAGCCGCAGCCAACGACGGCTCAAAGGTCGCGATTACGCTAAACAAGCCGGAAGGTGACTACGTTCTGGACACCGGCAAGGAAGCACTCCGGCCCACCTATACCGCAGGGACTGTGCCACCGCCGGCGGCGAGAATAGATCCTCAAGTCACCTTCGGCACGACCGTCTCGGTAGTCGACTGGGACACCGGCAACAAGCTTCAACCGGCGGCCATCGGGGTGCAGACTCGAGTATCGAAAATCTATCAGCGTCTGTTTGCAGCC
>Ga0207153_1212_pt1 | contig 11033 bp, 8 predicted proteins | sample Alteio_BWMinHeat_27_FD_153580 | JGI IMG/M metagenome (GOLD analysis project Ga0207153, IMG submission 153580) | Enriched cells from forest soil in Barre Woods Harvard Forest LTER site, Petersham, Massachusetts, United States -... | ecosystem: Environmental > Terrestrial > Soil > Temperate forest >...
GGCCAGCACCGGCGTGACCACGTTTTCTGTGGTCACGGTCGCCGCTGACCGATGCAGCGCAGCGAACGAGCCCTTGAGGTAGTCGAGGATCTCGGCCTTTGACCGTACAGAGTCGGGCCCGGTCTCGGCTTCTTGATCAGGAGTGGGTGTCTGTCCGAGCATCCGTGCAGCCATCCGGTAGTTGTTGGCCGCCAGGTGTTTGATTTGCTCGGCGAATGTCCTGGCGCCGGTGAACTCGCCGGCAGTTGGCGCGAAGGAATATTTTCCCTCCGGCATGGCGTCGGCTGCGGAAACAACCTCAGTTTCGGAGTTGGTAATCCAGTAGTCGAGTGCCTCACCGACGGTGAGCCGGGTTTGCGCCAGACCGATGTGGCTAGTGACAGCGAAAAGCAGGCAGAACAAAATACGGAATACATTTTTCATAGAAGTCTCCTTGAAAACCAGTTCTAAGCGTTATCGCAAACGCATGAGCAGACACACGTGTAGCTCAATGCGCAAAGTTGGGCTGGAGTTCAGGAGCGGGGTGGACCGCGGTCAGTCTCGGGAGAGCCAATCGAGGAAACTGTGATGGTGGAGTCGAGTGGCAATGAGATGTTGCCGATGGCTGACCGGAGCGGAGTAGGAAGTTCGAATCTATGGAACGCAGCGACTTGCAATTGGACGAAGCTCCGCATGCTGCACCTGGCTGGCAGCGAGCTCAAGACGTAGCCGCACGCAGGCTTCGGAGTAATTTCGGCGCCAGGCTTTGTCCGAGTACAAACCGCTCGGGCGCTCCGACGAAGGCAGGAAGGCGTCGGTTGGTTGTTCCCTCCGGCCACGCAAGCTGATGCCGAGATTGCCAACGCCAGGATCAGGAGGCCGGAAGTGATGGAACTGCCGCGCACAGGTACGATCTTAGACGTGCCCGGAGAGGAAAAGTCACCAAATTGGAAATTGGAAGGTTGAAATCACGCTTAGTTGGCCGCTGCCGCGCTACGTATTCCCGGACTCGCCGCTAAAAGCTGTGTCATGGCCTTTTCATCGGCCGGGCGGGAGAAGAAATATCCCTGCGCCTGTTCGCAATTCAATTGCAGCAATTGCTTTACGTGCGCTTCGGTTTCCGCTCCTTCGGCCACTACTTTCAAGCCGAGGTTATGGGCAAGCGTAATGATCACCCGCACGATCTCACGGTTCTCCGGATCGGTGTCCATATTCATGATGAAGACGCGGTCGATCTTCAGCGTGTCCACCGGAATCCGGCGCAGACGGCTCAGTGACGAATATCCTGTCCCAAAATCATCGATGCTCAATTGCACACCCAACCCCTTCAGTTGCGAAAGCACCTTGCCGGATTTCTCCGCATCCCCCATGGCGATGGTTTCCACAATCTCCAGGCGCAAGCAACTCGGAGCGATGCCACTCTGCTCAATCGTCTTTCCGATCTCGCTTGCCAGGTCCGGCTGGGCGAACTCTTTGGCAGTGATGTTCACGCTCATGGTCAGCGGTGGATTCGCCGGAAACTGGTTCTGCCACGCCATTACTTGCCGGCAGGCTTCGAGCCGCAAGATCCGGTTCATGGGAATAATCAGGCCGGTCTCCTCGGCCACTGGAATGAAATCAATCGGCGGCACCACGCCCTCCGGGCGCTGCCAGCGGCTCAACGCTTCGAATCCCGTAATCCTGCCGGTCTGCAAGGAGACGATCGGCTGGTAGAAAACCCGGAACTCTCCCTGGTCGAGAGCTTTCCGCAGGTCCGTCTCCAATCGCAGCCGCTTCACCGCATTCGCGTGCATGGCCGTGTCAAACACTTCGCAACGCGCTTTACCCGTCCGCTTGGCGCGGTACATGGCGATGTCGGCATCACGGATAAGATCTTCTGCCTGCGTGTGTGGGGTGGTGCTGGATGCAATTCCGATGCTCGCGGAAATCACCACTTCCTGTCCATTTACCACGAAGGGCTCTACGATTTCTGCTTGCACCCGCTCCGCAACCCGCACCGCTTCAATCGGATCGCGGATGTCATCCAGCAGGATCGTGAACTCATCACCGCCCAGTCTGGCCAGGGTTCCCTCACTGGCCGATTTTTCCACCACACCCGTAGTCCGCGCTCGCGAAACTGTATCTGCGCGCCGCACCGACTCGGTCAACCGCCGCCCGATCTGGATCAGCAATTCATCTCCGGCCGTGTGCCCCAGGCTGTCGTTGATCACCTTGAATTCATCCACGTCAATCAGCAGCACCGCAAACATATAGTTCGAATGCTTCTTGGAGAGTGTCAGCGCGTGTTGCAGCCGGTCGAGAAAAAGCGCCCGATTAGGCAGGTTGGTCAGACCGTCGTGGAACGCATTGTGTACCAGCAATTCTTCCGCGCGCTTACGCTCGGTGATGTCGCGGTTCACAATGACCAGCTTTTCCGTTGCTCCCTTGGCATTACGGATCGCGCTGGCCGTCGATTCCAGCGTGCGCCACGACCCATCCTTATGCAGGATCCGGTATTCCACCCGTTCGCCACGGCCGCTACTGCGGGCTTTCTCAGCTGCCTGCAACACTCGCGGACGGTCATCGGGATGGATCTGGTCAAACGAAGACGTATTCTTCAGATCTTCGGCCGAATACCCCAGCACCTTCTCATAGGCAGGACTGTTGTAGAGCCGGCGGCCTTCGCTGTCCACCAAGGCAATCATGTCCGCCGCATTTTCGCTGATGAGTTGAAAGAGCTGATCACGTTCCGCCAGTTGCCGGCGGATTCGCTGCAGTTGAAAATGCTGGTACACCGTATACAGGTCGAACAGGAGCACCAGCCCCGCCAGCCCGCGCACCCATTCCCGCAGATCAAACCAATAGCTGGAATCCGACTCAAAGTGAAACCAGGGAAAAGTGAACGAGACAATGCCCAGGGTCAGCGCCAGGGTTACCGCGACTGCGAATCCCCAAAGCCACCACTCCCGGCCCTCGATGTGGCGCATCTGCACCGGGATCGCTTCCGGACTGTTGCGGCTTACTTCTTGAAATGCCTGCTGATCTCGCTCACCCACATGCGGATTCTAGCTGGCAGAACTTGACCCTCCGAGTTACCAAAGTCGACCGGTTGGTACCGTTATTGTGGCTCATGCCCTGTTGGGGAAGCGGTCTCGGAAGGGCATGACAGTTGCGGCCGAAATAATTCTTACCACTTGTCATCTTGAAGAACCGGATCCTTCGCTGCGCGAAGGATGCCGACGAAGGACCTATGCACTCTGTTCGCTGCGCTGATCAGTCGCCCTTCTTGCTACAGCCGGGGCCGAGTCCCGCGTCGGGGAGTGACCCAACTTCGCCCAGGACATAAGTCCTTGGTAGCAGTACGATACAAGGTCGGGGCATATCGAGGAATGTGGCGGGAAATCGATAGGATAGCTGGGACGGCATTGCGATGGAAGTTTGCCAATTGGACCGTCGCAGTGTTCCTTGCATTGGCCGGCATAATGCTAGCCATTGAGCAGTTCGCGTTGACTTTACTCTTCTTGGCACTGACTTGTGCTCTCTGCGGGCGCCTTTGGTGGGTGTCGGATCATGTCAAACGATCAACGGTGACGGCAAACAAGAGGAGGAAGAAGCTAGAACCCAGCTTCACCCTACGAATCAGCGGACTCGTTGGCCTAATTGTCGTATGGGCTTTTGTGGCTTATTTGATTCGGGGATACGCGCACCGCAAGGAACTAGAAGGCCTATATGGACAAATGTTTCCCGGTTTCGAGCCCACGCCAGCGGGAAATTGTCGCGGCAGCATTCCAGAGGGAGCGATAAGGCTGTTTCTCGGAGACAATGAAATCATTGCAACCCGGTTTCCGCATCGCGTACTGGCAATCGCCGGAATAGGCAATGTGATTTCTCTTGATCGCGCAGAAAATGGAACGGTCTCTGTTCTGATGGAAGTCAAAGACGAGAAAGGCACGATAGCGGTACGCTTAGACAAGACTGGATTCGCGGTCAACCCCAAGTCAACATACAAACTAGAACACCCGGACAGAAGTACAGTAATAGTGAAAGACTCCCACGGAGGTGAAGCCCTCAATGTTCACTACCTGAATCCTTCTGCCATCACCTTAAACGGCACTTTGAGATACCCGGGAAGGGGCGCAATACCCTTACAAATTAAGGGACTGAGAGAGAGCTGCTTAGGGCCAGAAGGTGGAGGGGATACAGGCGCTGCCGGAATAGACATCGTAGAAGAATAGAACTACTTCGTGACGACCCAGCGAGTTATCTAAATTCTTACCGTCGAATTGCCCGCGCCGGAACAGGCGCGAACTAATCATCCCCCGCCGTCACCACCGGTCCCGCCGCAATCTCCTGGTCTTTGTACTGGAGTTGATACAGCTTGTAATAAATCCCGCGCTGGCCCAGCAACTCCTGATGGCTCCCCATCTCCCGCACCTGCCCCTTGTGCATCACAATGATCTTGTCCGCCCGCTGTATCGTTGAAAGTCGATGCGCAATGATCACCGACGTTCTTCCTTCCACCATGCGGTTCAGCGCATCACGCACTCGGAACTCGGTTTCCGTATCTACGCTGGAAGTCGCTTCATCCAGCACCAGAATCTTCGGATTGTGTGCCAGCGCCCGTGCAAACGAAATCAACTGCTTCTGTCCAGTGGAGAGCGTGCTGCCGCGTTCCCGTACTTCCTCGTTGAATCCGCCGGGGAGAGTACGAATGAAGTCGGCGAGGTTCACGTCTTCCGCCGCTTTCTCCACATCCTCATCCTGGATCCACCCCGTCCCTAGCCGGATATTCCCGCCGACGGTTCCCGTGAACAAGAACGGATCCTGCAATACCACACCAAATCGCCGCCGCAGATCGCCCAGATCCATGTCTTTCACATCCACGCCATCGATCTTGATCGCGCCCTTCTGCACGTCGTAAAACCGCATCAGCAGCGAGATGATCGTCGTCTTGCCCGCACCCGTGTGCCCAACGATGGCGACCGTCTCCCCAGGTTCAATGACGAAGCTCACGTCCCGCAACACCCAGTCTTCCTCTGTGGTAATGGAGGCCGGGCGTCCTCGTCCGGCGGAATCTGCACCCTCCGCCGGCGTCTTGCGATACGCAAACCACACATGCTCAAACTCGATTCGTCCCGGCCCATTCGGCACCTTCGTCACCGCCGGCGATGTGATCTCGACCGGCGTATCCAGCATTTTGAAAATTCTTTCGCAAGCCGCCATCGCCGACTGCAAAATGTTGTATTTCTCACTCAAATCCTGGATCGGCCGGAAGAACCGCTGCGCGTACTGCATGAACGCCACCAGTACACCCAGTGTCGCCGTGCCCCGCACCACATCATTCCCGCCAAACCAGATCACACCCGCAATCGCCGCCGCCGACAGAATTTCCACCACCGGGTAATAGACCGCGTGCGCCATGATCGCGTCCTTAAACGCGTCCATATGCAGGGCATTTACCTCGGAAAACCTGTCAAACGCCCGCTCCTCACGATTAAACAACTGCAACACCACCATGCCGCTCACGTGCTCCTGGAGGTAGGCATTGATGCGGGCTATGGCCACGCGAATGCGCCGGTAAGAATCCCGCACCCTGTCGCGGAAAATCGTAGTCGCATAGCCGATCAGCGGCAGCACCGCAAACGTGATCAGCGCCAGCTTCCAGTTCATCTTGAGCATGATGCCGACAATGCCGGCCAGCACGAAGATGTCCTCGAAAATCGAAACCACCCCGGCAGTGAACATTTCGTTCAGCGCGTCCACGTCGGTGGTCACGCGCGTCACCAGGCGGCCCACCGGATTCTTGTCGTAGAAGCCAATATGCATGCGCTGCAAGAGGCGGAAGATCTGCGCCCGCAGATCGAACATCGCCATCTGCCCGGTCCACTGCATGAAGTAGGTTTGCAAGTACTCGAGCAGGAAGCTGACCACCAGCGCCCCAACGTACAGCGCCGCGACCTGGGCAATGCCCACGAGGGGTTGATTGCTGAGAAACCAATCGAATGGAGAATGTGAGCCAGGAACCTTTACCAAATACCGGTCAATTGCGACCTTGGTGAGGTACGGACCCAGAACGTCAGCCCCAGCCTTGAGCACGATGGAGCCCAGCGCAATCCCCACCTGCCACTTGTAGGGACGCAAATACACCAGCAGCCGCTTCATCAGCCGACTGTCATACGCTTTACCTAATACCTCTTCTTCTTGGGCCATGCGGTCTTCTACAGACAGAAGATACCTTAAGTAGATGGGAAAGGAGGCCGACAGGATGGAAAAGCTTTTCTATTTGGGGGCGCAGAAGGTGGCGGTTGCGCCGTCGACGAGGTCAGGTTTTTCGGCCGGGAGCTCGCTCTTCACCCATTTCTCTAAAGGCCGAATGTATTTCGCATTCTTATCGCTGGTGAAATAGTGGTTCCCGATCGCGGCTTGCATTCTTAAGTCGTTCGCAAATGCCAGGTTCTGCAAGATTTTCTCCCTTGGGATCCAGACAAAGGTGGCGTCGCTGAGAAGGAATCTGATGTCTATCGAGGTGTGACCAGCTTGAAGTCTCGCAAAAAACTCATCAGGGAGGTTCCCCATTTCAACGGCCTTCAGATGAGCCTCCTCTAGCAACTGTTGCAACTCTTGCCTCTTTGCTTCCCCGATCTTAGACTGATAGACCTTCGCATGCACTTTGCCCCCGAATGCCTGAGAAGAATGTTCCACACGATAGAAACCGCTGGCATACACAATCGCGCACGTGCTGTCCACGCCACTGCGATCAAAGCTTTCGTGTAGCAGTCGCAAGAGGTAAGAATCAGGTGGCGACGGCTTGGCCGATTGCTCGCCGGTAGGTGCGCGCGTCAGCTCGGGCGACTGAGGATTTTGCCCCCTTGGATTCGCTTGTGCTGCCAACGCTGGCGCCGACCCCAGCGACGAGCGCGTGCTAAAGACAATCTTGCCCGGCGTCATGCAGTTATTTCTGCCTGCGTCCTCTGAAATCGTGCGGTGTGGCGCGTTATGCAGGGAGTTGAACCATTCCAACAGGGGCGTCAGCGCATGAAACGGAGCTCGGCTCTCGCTTGAGAGAAAAAGCAGGTCCTGCCAGTGATCGCCACGGAAAATATTGATCTGTACTTCATCTTTCGCCTGGCTCACCAGCGGCGTCATGATCTGCTCGCGAGTCACTTTCTGCAACTGCTCGTCATCTAGCCATATTTCGAGCCTCGATAACTCGTCGGCAGTCAGTTCACCTTCAAAGACCTCTGTAGTGTCGCTTTGTTCGCGCTCCAAATGGTAGTTCCCATCCTGGCGCAGCAAAACACAAGTGTTCAACTGGGACGTTACTCTTTGCAGCCGTAAGCGATAGGGCTGCGTGTCTAAGGAACCAGCAGGGGCAGTTGTTTGCGCCAAACAAAAGCACGCAAATCCTACGACGAAGATGGTAATCCAAGCTATGCGCACCAGCGAAAAATAGCACACCGAGGTCAGAAAGACACCATCACATTTCTCCGCCGAATCACGGATTGGGCTTCTCCTCAAGTTCCAGCGGTGGCAACCCCGTCCGAAATTGCACCATAGGCGCCGCGCAATTGTCGGACGTCTTTTCTTTAAGCGCGCGAACCTTCCGCTTCTCCACTTCCTTCATCCAATTCATCAAAGGTTTCAGATCCTTTTCGTACGGCTTCCGTTCGTTCACCGTCATAAAATACATGTTCTGCAGGCTATGCTCACGGGGAATGCTGACAATCAAGGTATCCATATTCGGGATCACGCCGCCCCGTGATGGCGGAGTATGGATTTTCTGGAAATCCGTATCGTCAAGAATGGCCTGTAGTCGCTTGAAGGTGTCATCTGGCAACGCGTCCATATAGATGTCTACATAGGGGGTCCCACCGCTCATCCCTTGAAATGTTCGCTCCCGTCGATAGTGGCCATCTGGCTGTACCAATATACAAGTGTGGACCATGCCGGTATAAGTATCGAAAATCGTCGTCTCTGCGCGAATCACATACGGACGACTCACCACGGTTTGTGGCAATAAGTATGAAGGAAACAGCAGAAGAATTAGCCAGACACGACTAATAGCGATTTTCATGCGGCACATTAAATCATGCTACTTTGCGCAGCACAAGTGCCGAGTTTTTCGACCCGAAGCCCACGCAGTTACAAATCGCGTGTTCAATCTCTGCTGCCCGCCCTACATCCGGGACGTAGTCCAAATCGCACTCCGGATCGCGGACATCGAGATTGATCGTCGGAGGCACTTTGCTGTGCTCCATCGCGATCAGCGTTGCCGCCACGCTGGCCGATCCGCAAGCTCCTTGCGCATGTCCAATCTGCGACTTCAAACCTGACATGGGAATCCGTCCGGCATGCCCGCCTAGTGCGAGTTTCAGCGCCCGCGTTTCGACGCGATCGTTCATTTCAGTCGAGGTCCCGTGCAGATTCACATACTGTACGTTCTCCGGCGCAATGCCTGCCTCTTCCAGCGCCAAGGTCAGCGCCCGCGCTGGCTCTTCCGGCGACTCGCTCATGCGCACCCGATGAAACGCCTCGCAAGTCGATCCATAACCAATAATCTCGGCATAGATACGCGCGCCTCGCGCCCTCGCGTGCACGTATTCCTCCAGGATGAACATCCACGACCCCTCGGCGATCACGAAGCCATCCCGGTCCGCGGAAAATGGCCGCGATGCCCGCTCCGGTTCTTGGTTCCAGGACTGCGTCAGCGCCCGCAGCATGGTGTATCCCTTAATGATCCCCGGGGTAATCGCCGAATCCACCCCGCCCACCAGAAACAGTGGTTGCACTCCCGCCTGTATGTGCTGATAAGCGTAGCCAATCGCGTCGGTAGAAGAAGTGCAGCCAGCGGTCACCACGTGGCTATATCCGCGGAAGCCAAAACGCATGCTCACTTCGCTCGGAATCGTGCCCATGGTGCCGCTTGGAATGCAGAACAGGCTGACCTGCTTGATGTGCCCGCTGTGCCAAAGCCGATATTGCTCTTCAGAAAATTCCTGCGCGCCGCCACCCGTTCCCAGAATCACGCCAATCTCGCGCTTCTCCTCCATGCTCATTCCGGCAGGGTCAAGCCCAGCGTCCTGAATCGCTTCTGCCGATGCCGCCACAGCCAGCGGAACCACACGCGAAACGTGTTTGCGTTCGCGTGCATCCACCCATGCCAGTTCATCAAACTCAGGAATCTCTCCCGCCACATGCACTGGCAACTCTGAGGGATCGAATCGCGAAATCCGTTTCACACCCGATTTCCCCGCCAGAATTGCGCGGCAGAACTCTTCCTTGCCAATCCCGTTAGGACTGACCACGCCAATTCCGGTGATAACTACACGTGGAAGCATCTCGTGCTTATCCTAACCCTGATCCCGCACCAGGGTTTCTGTGCGTTCTTTGCGAAGCCATTGCGACCTTTGCGGCCAAGAGCCTTGGCCATGGGATAATCATCCTCGATGCCGCTCGGCCTTTACATCTCCGTCCCGTTCTGCCGCACCAAGTGCACCTATTGCAACTTTGCTTCTGATGTCTTCTCTAAGGCCGTCTTCCAGCGCTATGTTGACCGCATCTGCAACGACTTGGCCAAGGCCTCAACTATCGCCGAACAGGTGGGCGGTTCAGTCGAGCGAGCGGTTGACTCCGTCTACTTCGGCGGCGGAACCCCCACCATCCTTGATATTAGCCAACTGGAGCGTCTATTTGTCACAATTTGGCAAAATTTCGACGTCCAGCCCGAAGCCGAAGTCACGGTCGAATGCGCTCCCGGCACTCTGACCCCGGCTGTGATCGACGTCTTTCGCCGTCACCACGTCAACCGGGTGAGCCTGGGCGTGCAATCCTTCGTGGATCAGGAAGCTTCTTCGGTCGGACGCTTGCACAATCGCTCCGCAGTTCTCGACGATATTACACGACTGCGCGACGCTGGCATCACCAACCTCAACCTCGATCTCATCGCTGGCCTGCCGCACCAGACCGCGCAGAACTGGGAATTCTCTCTCGAACAAGTAATCGCCACGCGCGCGCCCCACGTCAGCGTCTACATGCTCGAAGTGGATGACGACTCTCGTTTGGGCAGGGAACTGATCGCCGGAGGCACCAAATATCACGCTCATTTCGTGCCCGACGGAGACTTGACCGCAAGCATGTATGAGACAGCTTGCGACCGCCTCAATGCAGCCGGCATTAATCAGTACGAAATCTCCAATTTCGCCCGCCCCGGCTTCGAGTCCCGCCACAACCTCAAGTATTGGACCCGCCAGCCCTATCTCGGTTTTGGCGTCGACGCCCATTCCATGCTGACCAATCGAGATGCCGCCGTCCGCTTCTCGATGCCAGACTCTCTGGAACAGTACGTCGCTGACGGATCGCCCAACCCCACTCTCATCGACCGGCAAGCTGCCATCGAAGAATCCTTCTTTCTAGGACTTCGGCTGAATCGCGGCCTCGACCTCGACCAGGTCCGCGACGACTTCGGACCTCACGAACTCAACCCCATCATCGAAGAACTGGTTCAGGCCGACTTGCTTCAGAGGCAGGGAAGCGTAATCCGCCTGACGCCTCGCGGCCGCCTGCTTTCAAACGAAGTCTTCGAGCGCTTCCTCACTGTGTCTAAATAGCGCCGGCGTCCTCGACGGCTGTCCCGCCCTCGGCCCCGAATAACCCTGCAAATGGCGTATCATCGGCAGGTTCGACTGCTCGTACACAAGGTCGGTAGACTTGTATGGTATCCGTCACGAGGATGTGTATTGCCATCGTCGCCAGTGCCATTCTCTTGATCATTGCAGCGCTGTGCTTCTTTTTCCCTCGAGCAGTGCAGGGCTATGCAATCAGAACGACTGCCCGTTTCAACCCATTCCTACGCTGGATGAGAACCTCGCAGTATCTTTGGATGCTGCGGTTGGTGGGTGCTCTGTCGCTCCTCGCAGTTCTGCTCATTCTGACAGCTGTGCTTCACAGACCCCAGTGACTCACGACCAATCGGTCGGTTGGGCGCGTCACCAAGAGCATCATCATCGCCAATAAACATGCGGCTCTCTGCATCCCGCACGGTCTGCGCCCAGAGTAACTTTTCCGCTTTCCCGCAT
>Ga0207153_1215_pt1 | contig 10994 bp, 4 predicted proteins | sample Alteio_BWMinHeat_27_FD_153580 | JGI IMG/M metagenome (GOLD analysis project Ga0207153, IMG submission 153580) | Enriched cells from forest soil in Barre Woods Harvard Forest LTER site, Petersham, Massachusetts, United States -... | ecosystem: Environmental > Terrestrial > Soil > Temperate forest >...
TTTTAGGGGTGACAACTGGCTACTTTCTAAATTCAAATATTGTGAGAAATCATGATGGATATTTTTATATGTTCGCCAGCGAATTGAGGCCAGATTTCACTAGATCGGATTGTCTTTTTCGAACTTCAACGCTTTCTATTCCTTCGTCTTGGCGCGGATACGATGGCGCAAAATTCACGACTGATGCCCACCTTGGTGCTGACTGCAAGGGGGTGGCGATCGAAATAGCGGCATTTTATGTTGCTTACAGCACTTTTTTTAAATGCTTCGTCGCCGTCGGCACTGACCTGAAAAGCCCATTTCATTTCTCATTTACATTGTCTTCCGATCTCGTGCATTGGTCGACGCCAGTTGACCTTGGGATTGCGCCTCAATGGTCGCCGGATGCAGGTTTACCGGGGCACGAAGGCAATTACAATTATCCCTCACTTATGGACTTGGGTACGCTACAAAATTCTTCCGACCAAAATTATTCGAGTGGCGCGATCATTGGGCAAACGCCGCTGTTGCTCTACATCGAGAGAATGAGCGATAGCACAACAACCAGATTATTGGCCCGGCGATTGACTTTCTCAGACATCCGCTTACGGCCTGTGACTTCCATGGGATTGAGATGGCAGTAGAAGCCAATGCGCCTCGGCGGAAGCAGCCAGCTTCCTTGAGCAACGGCGGGGATGGTCTTTACGACGCCCTCCCCACAGACCTCGGATCAGCGGCCATCGAGGCGCCTGTTAGGCAGCGGTGGCATCAAAAATTGGCGGCACGGAAGGCGACATGATGTCTAGGAAAACATCCTTGTTTACGTTGATTAAGGAACTATTGTCTTACGACGATGAACGCTTTTTGGAATGCGCTTACTACACTATTCTCGGTCGAAAACCTGATAGGGGTGGAATGTGTACTTACATGAAACGCATACGAGAGGGTGTCAGCAAAAAAAATATCATATTAATTCTAGCGAAGAGCCCCGAAGGAAAATCTAGTGGCGTGAGCGCGTTTGCGTTGGAAATGACGCTAATAGCACTCATGATCATGAACTGGCCTGTTCTGGGTTCTCTGTTAAAGATGCTTTGGAGGCAAATTCCAACAGCGACAATTCCAGACTTCTTTGACCCAATATGGTACTTGCAAGAATATCCCGATGTGGCGAAGGCGCACATGGCACCCTATTACCACTATGTCAATTACGGAATGAATGAGGGGCGCTGTCCAGCATTTGATAGCGATTGGTACCTGTCAGAATATCCAGATGTCGTCGGGAGTGGCTACAAGCCGAGAGATCATTACAACAAATACGGCCGCGCGCAGAGGCGCTATCCGTGGTTCGGCGCGGACTGGTATTCAAGGGAGAATCCGGACGTTGCCGCTAGCGGAATGGATGCCATTGCTCACTATGTCCAGGTCGGCAGGAAGGAACGCCGACAACCAGCCTATTGCGCTCACAATGACTACCGGAAATGGGTCGCCATGTTTGACACGCTCTCGAGTGAAATGCGTACCGCCATGCATGAAAGATCGAGGCGATTCACACTCAAGCCACTGATCTCGATCCTAATGCCAGTCCGCGATATAAACGTCGTCCGATTGAAAGAAACACTGAATTCAATAACTACCCAGATTTATGAGCGATGGGAACTATGCGTTGACCAAGAGATGAATTCAGACAATCTAACGCGGTGTATTTTAGAACGTCACGCTTTAGAAGATCGGCGAGTAAAAATTAATTTCTGCAAGCCGAGTGGATGTATGGCGGCAGCGAAAAATAGAGCGCTAGAGTTGGCCACTGGAGATTGGATCGCGGTGCTGGAGCCTGACTATTTGCTCGCCGAGAGCGCTCTATATTGGATTGTTGACGCCATAAATAGGGTTCCTAATATTTGCATGATCTATTCGGACGAAGACAAAATAAATGACAGTGGTATCCGATCTAAACCCTACTTTAAATGCGACTGGAATCTAGATCTTTTCTATTCCCACGATATGTTTTCTAGCACGGGAGTTTATCTATCCCACCTTGTAAAGAAAGCGAGTGGCTTTCGCGGCGATTTAGACGGATCGGAAAATTACGATCTGGCTTTGCGGTGTATCGAACTAATCAATCAGAATCAGGTTCATCATATTTCCAGAGTGCTGTACCACTGCCGCACCAATGCAGAGAATGCTCTGACCCCTGACACTGTCAGATACAGCAGAGAACTCACAGGGATAAGATCCCTCAATGAACATTTTATGCGTCTCGGTGTGAAAGCCAAAGCCGAGGCAGCTCCTCATGGTTATCGAGTGCGTTATTCCTTACCGAGTCAGCTACCGCTTGTCAGCTTAATTATTCCTACTCGCAATGGATTGAGCCTGCTGCGGAAGTGCGTGGAGTCCATAACTGAAAGGACGGATTACAAGCCGTTTGAGATCCTAATTGTCGATAACGGGTCGAATGATCCAGAGGCGTTGCTTTACTTGAAATCTGTTAGCTCTATGCAGGGAATTCGCGTGATTCGCGATAACCGCGCGTTCAATTATTCGGCCTTAAACAACGCTGCAGTCAAATTGGCAAGGGGTACGATCGTCGGTCTCATTAACAATGACGTTGAAGTGATCAATCCGGACTGGTTATCCGAGATGGTTAGCATTGCCCTCCGACCGGAAGTGGCGGCCGTCGGCGCGCGTCTGTGGTATCCAGATGGTACGCTGCAGCATGGTGGCATAATCCTTGGCCGTGGAGCGGCCTGGCATGCGCATAGGAATGTCGCGAAGGGTGACCCCGGCTATATGGCGCGAGCAACCTTGGTTCAATCGTTTTCGGCGGTTACAGGAGCGTGTCTAATCGTGCGAAAGGCGGTATATGAGGAGTTGGGGGGCCTAAACGAGGCCGATTTACAAGTAACTTTTAACGATGTAGATTTCTGCATTAGGTCTCTGAAGGCCGGATACCTAAATATTTGGACACCATATGCGGAGCTTTACCACCATGAATCGGCCACCCGTGGTAGTGATGACGCTCCCGCCAAACAAGTCCGTGCCCGACGTGAATTGAATTACATGCAAACACGTTGGGCACGCGAGTTCATCTATGACCCTGCCTATAGTCCAAACCTGACAAATGAGAGTGAGGATTTCAGTCTTGCATGGCCACCACGATCTGAAAAAGTCGCTGTATAGCATTCGTGTGTAACATTTCATGCTGCGCAGCATCCACTCGACGAACAGAATGTCGATCACCGACGCACACCAGTAAACTTCTCGCGTCGTCGCAAGCGCACGATCCCCGTGTTCGAAAAGCTCATGCCAATTTGGATTGGGCATTAAACGCGTGAACCGCTCCCTAAATTCGGGATCGTCTGATGTCAATGGTGGACCTTGCGATTGCGTTTCAGCTCACCATGACAGTATCGAGACTCTTCAAAGTAGATATGCCCAGATAGCCGAGGTTCTATATAAGAAAATATCCAAAGATAGGGAGCGAGAGTCCAGGATATTCTTGCGCGCGTGGCGCAAACGATATTGGCCTGCGATTCTAGTCTTTATTGGAAATAGGCTCATGTTGAATTATTCCCCCTATCGTATTCGTCATGCCTATCTCAGGCGATTTTGTAGGATTCATATTGGGCGCAATTCGACAGTTGCCGCTGGGTGCTACATCACGGGCGACAAGATTTTCATCGGCGACAATACTGTAATCAATAGATTCACGTATCTTGACGGTCGGTGCCCACTTTTTATCGGTAACAATGTAAATGTTTCTCATTACACGCTAATTCAAACGCTCACACATGACCCGCAAAACCCTGATTTCATCTGCTTGGAAAAGCCGGTCGCAATTCATGACTATGCGTGGATTGGTGCACGTGCCCTAATCATGCCCGGCGTGACAATTTTTGAGGGCGCCGTTGTGGCTGCTGGATCAATCGTAACCAAGGACGTACCGGCGTTTACGATCGTCGGGGGGAATCCGGCCCGCCAACTTGGTGTTCGGAATAGGTATCTCCGCTATAAGACTCGATATTTCCCGATTCTAGATACTGATATTCAGTGATGTCGTCGCCACTGCGGTCTGCGGCGTTTTGGAAAATCATAACTGAGCTGTCCCTGCGGATAACGCACTCAGAACTCGCGTCGCGCTTAATCGGGATTGGTTGTATGGGAGGAGACTGACGATGATGGTCCCCGATCGTCTCGCATATTGGCTAAAGGGCGATAGAACCCAAAATTTTGGGGACTATCTGGGCGAATTTATACTTAAATCGCTTTTCGTAGCATTTGACGAAGGACCCAAGCTGCATCTATCTGGCAGTGTGATTGATGATGGAATGATTCCATTAGTGGATGACCCCATCGACCCGTCGCAGCCACGAGTTTCATTTTGGGGGTGTGGCATTCGGACTCGCGGTGGGTTGCTCCGTGCGAATAGGGCGCATATCGAGTTCTTTGCCGTACGGGGCCCTGTTTCCGCGTCCGACCTGCGTCTTGGCAATAGTGTTCCGTTCGGTGACCCGGGCCTCCTGTTGCCGGCACTTTATAAACCGCGGGTGGCCACACAATTCCGCGGCAAGGCAGTATGTATTCCCCATATTAATGATGAGCGATCAGATGAGGACCTGTTGTCGTTGGCTGCTGGTGACGTGATTCTGCGAAGCTCCATCCTGGATAATCACGACGCATTTCTGGCCTTTATTGATTCTGTCGCTTCTGCGGGTTTTGTGCTCTCAGCGTCACTTCACGGTGCAGTGGTCGCCGCTGCGTATGGTCGTCCTTTCGCCTTCTGGGACAACGGACATTTGGATCTGCCGACAAAATGGGAGGATTTTGCAAGCTATGCGAATTTCGAAACTCATGGAATAAGAACAATAAGTGATGCGATCACCTATTACGAAAGCAAAATTGCCCCCACGCTTGCAATACCTTCTCTGTGGCCGTTGTTGGCGAATGCTCCGTGTCAGATTAAACCGACTGCGCTGCTCAAGGTTCTGCAATATGAACTAATGCGAGAGGGTGATATCGAGGCTTCCAAGGCCCTGGACTCAAAGATCGAATCATTTCTGGCGAATCCAGAACATTTCGATCGGCTGGCGGAACGAACACGAAGATACTCTCGGAAGCGACTTGAGTCTGTTACGGATAGCCTCGCGGAGAAGGAAGCCCAGTTGAATGCCTTAAAGGCGCTCATTGCCCAAGAGGTACAAGAGGGCCAAAAGCGGCTCGGTGAACTAAATCGCCGTCTTGATGAGGAGAGGCGCCACACCGCGAGAAAGGAAGCGGATCATGAAAAACGCCTGATAGCGTTATCCGCCGAGCTTGGTACGTCGAATGCGCGAACCACAGAACTGTCGGTAGTGATTGAAAACTTAAATGCTCGTGCTCAAGGGTCCGAGCAAGCGTTACAAAAGAGGGAGAAGCAGCTCGAGGAGTTCACTCAAGATTTTGATGCCGAACGTATGAGCTTTAAACAAAGGGAGGTCGAGCATGAAGCGCAAGTCGCGGCATTATCCAGCAAGTTCAGCACGCTAACAGCGCTAACAACAGAGCAGTCACTTGTGATCGAAAACCTAAACGCCCGCGCTCAGGGGTCCGAACAAGGGTTGCATGAGAGCCAGCAACGACTCGAGGAAGTCACAAAGTGTCTCGATGACGAGCGGATCAATGTTAAAGGAAGGGAGGTCGAGCACGAAACTCGCCTCGCAACATTATCTAGCGAGCTAGGTACGTTAAATGCGCGAGCAACAGAGCAGTCGCTGATGATTGAAAAATTAGATACTCGCGCGCGAGAATCTGAGCAAAGCTTGCAAGAGAGCCAGAGGCAGCTCAACGAGGTCGGTCATTGTTTAGGTCAGGAGAGGATCAACTTTGCGAGCAAGGAGATCGGTTATGAAAGTCGACTCAGTCAGTTATCCGCCGAGCTCGATATGTCAAAGGCGAGAACAAGAGAACTGTCCCAAACGTTTGAAAACCTGAGTGCTCGCGCCCTAGATTCTGAGCGGGACTTGCAGGGAACGAAGAAGCGGCTCGACGAGGCCCGTCGTTATCTCGACAGGGAGCGCGTGATTTTCGCGAGAAAGGAGGTTGGCTACGAAGGGCGACTCGCGGCGTTATCGAGCGAACTCGCTTTGTCGAAAGAAGCCAATGCGGATGCGAGTTCCCATTTTGACCGAGGCCGCGTGGCTAACGCGGAATTGACAAATCTCTTGGCGGATTGTCGAGCCCAGATTGACTCACTTCGCGTGACTTTGAGTAGCAATGAAACTGACTTATTACTGCAGCGGCGTGCAAAAGCGGCGCTCGATTTTCGAATTTATCGTCTCGAACGTGAAATGGTTACGCGAGTCCTGAGAGTGATTGGTCGCCAAAGCCTATTTGAGCGTGTCTCCGGCCGCGCAACTGGTGCACGGCGCGCCCTCGCGGATCAGACGCGGCGAATCGCTGACTATGTAACGACATTTGATGCTAGCAGAATTATGGCACCGGGTGAGCGTGACCGCGGCGCTAGAATTGTCCAGTTTTTGTTGAGCGCCAGCGATAGTATCGCGGATTTACCATTCTTTGACGTTCCGACATATGTTGGGATGTATAGGGAATCCATTCCGGCCGGCACAAATCCGTTGATCCATTATCTCAGCTGCGGGCCAGGCGATAAGCAGCGTCCGCATATCCTATTCGATACCGAGTATTACCTGACGAAATACCCGGGTTCCGCAACGATGAGTATAGACGCGTTCGCTCACTATGTAAGGTGGGGCGCTGATAAAGGCTACAATCCACACCCGCTATTCGATACGCAATATTACCTTTCGCGATGTCCGGACGTTGCAATATCCAGAGTGAACCCACTCGTTCACTATTTGATGTATCCGGGATGTCATCCCCACCCGCTTTTCGATACGGAATACTATCTTAAGCAAAGTCCGGAGGTCGCGGGTTCAGGGCAGAACCCCCTGGCGCACTACCTAACTGAGGGAGCAGAGTCTGGGCTGGATCCGCACCCATGGTTCTCAAGTAGGTTCTATCTTGATGGATATCACGACGTGGCGGCGGCAGGGGTGAATCCTCTAGTTCACTATCTTACCTTTGGGGCGCGAGAGGGGCGAAACCCCCATCCTGCATTCTCGACAAACGCCTATCTCGACTCTCATCCAGAATTGCGCAAATCTGGGGAAAATCCACTGATTCATTTTCTTACCGAAACCAAGACGGGCGGTCCAATTCCAATGCTGAGTTTGCCCATTCCACAATCGGTGCATGACGATGAATCCTTAGAGTCTCCTGCGCCACGGCGTCGACGCGTCGTGCTCATGATTGATGCCTGCTATCCGCGTCCGGACAAGGACTCGGGATCATTGGATCAAGTAGCTTTCGTCCGGATTTTTCAGAATCTTGGGTATGAAGTAACTTTTGCCGCAGACCTTGAACTCGGTGTGGAGACACCGTACCGAGACAAAATGGAGTCGATGCAAGTCAAATGTCTCACCTATCCCGAATATCAATCCATAGACGAGTATCTAAGGCGTCACGCAGACAAAGTGGCAATTTGCTTTCTCTCGAGAGTGCATTTTGGTACACGTCATATCCAAGCAATCCGCCAGCTTTGCCCAGAAGCGCTCGTTATTTATAACACCGTAGACCTCCACCACGTGCGCGAGCAGCGTCAAGCTGCGCTAAACAGTGATTCGGAGGGATTGGCTCGCGCAAGAGATACTTACGTCGCAGAAGCTGCGGCCACTCGGGATTCCGATGCAACGATCTTGGTATCGGACCGCGAGGCGACCTATTGGAAGACTGAACTTCCAGACGCAGCCATTTATGTGGTACCGCTAATCCGTGACTACAAGGTTGGCAGAATGGGGAGTTTCGGCGATCGATCTTCGATCGCTTTCATCGGCGGATTCAAACACCTTCCGAATGTTGATGCTGTAACTCATTTTCTTGACGACATTTGGCCACTAGTGCGCACTTCATTGCCCGACGTCGTCTTTCATGTGATCGGCCCCGATTTGCCAGATTCTCTTTCAACACGTTCGGATGCAGGCGTCAAATTTGTCGGTCACGTTGAAGATCTCGAAGGATATCTCGCGGGAATACGACTCACGGTTGCCCCTCTGCGATATGGCTCTGGTGCGAAAGGCAAGATAGTATCGAGTCTGGCTTGCGGTGTGCCTTGCGTTGCTTCACCCATAGCGTCTGAAGGGATGGGGCTCGCAGATGGTGTCAACGTCCTGGTGGGCGATTCGTCGATCGCATTTGCTGACAAGGTTGTAGGCGTGTATCGCGACCAGGTTTTGTGGTCCGTCCTTTCAGACAACGGGATGAGAATGATCGCGGAACACCACTCCATTGAACACGGAGTGGACTTGGTGCGCAGTATCGTTCAATCCGTAGTTTCAAGAAAGCTTACTCCGAGCAGCGAAGCTCTCCCTGCTAGCTCCAATTAGATTTCATGAAAATCACATCGATGATCTATCAGTGATTAAAGGATCATTCGCGGTTGTAATCCCACTATACAACCATGAACAATATATTGGCGCAGCCATAGACAGCGTACTTTGTCAATCGAGACCGGCTGACGAGATAATCCTAATTGATGATGGATCGATCGATTCTGGCTTTGAAATCGCCTCGAGGTGCATGCGTGGTACACATGCTCAGCTCCGCCGCCAAGTAAACGCTGGCGCCCATGTTGCCATCAATCGCGCGATCGAGTCTTCTACTTCTGAATATATAGCAATTCTGAATTCCGACGATACCTTCTTTCCAGACAAAATCGCCAAGTGCGAGGTAATTTTCCGCACGCAAAGCAATATTGACTTGGTGATCGGTGGCGTAGAGATCATTGATGAATCAGGCATCGTTGTATCGAGCGGCGTCACGATCGATTGGCTCAATCGGGCTCACGAGTTTTTTAGCCTCACAGGGTTTATTGGTCTATCTCTTTTGCATGAGAATTTCGCGGTTACTACTTCGAACTTGGTTTTCCGCAAGGATCTATGGGCGAGGAACCGCGGTTTCCAAGCTCTTCGTTATTGTCACGACCTCGATTTTCTGATGACTTCGTTGCTAAACGGGCACATCCATTTCGATCGCAGTAAATTCATCTCTTATCGTATTCATAAAGCGAACACGATTAAGGACAGGTTATCTAAGATCCGGGTAGAAATTGCCGCAGTACTGGCAAATTCATTCCGTGAATGCGGTCATGCCCTTACCGACGGCGTGACTAACGAGAGGACGACGGCTGCGTTATACGAGCTGATTAAAGCGAAGGATTTATCGACGCTCACCTTGATTCTTTCTGCGGTTCGCTCGAAGTTCGTCGATCGTGGGGCATTTTACAAGGCCGTGACGAGCGAGGAGCAATGCGGAGTCTACGAAACGGTGTTGGAAGGCGTACTAACAACCGTGGAGCAAAGGCCCTCTAGCCCGCAGAGGAATACCTCAGCGGATAGTAGCACTGGAATCGGATCCAACGTTGGTAGTTTCAAGCATAAGAGGCGCCTAACTGTAGCCATCGAAGTCAGTTCTTTTGACAAAGGCGGTTTGGAAAAGGTTGTATTGGATTCGACTATGGCTTTCAAAGAGCGTGGAATCCAGGCAATTATTGTGAGCGCTGGCCATGTAGGGCATCTCGGAACTGTAGCTGCGGCTCACGGGGTCGAGGTGCTTCAACTGCCTGCCACAGGGCGTGAGATTTTTTACAGAGCTCTTCTCAAGGTTCGAGAAGTCAATCTCGCAATGTCTCACTTTTCTCGGGTCGGATATAAAAGTTTTCGAGACCTTGGAATTCCTAATGTAACCTTCATCCATAATGTTTACGCGATGCTGACCGGTGATGCTTTAAAGAATTTTAAGACGGACGATCATCTCGTGGGAATGTATATCTCCGTTTCCCCGAAGGCGACGCGGTATGCGACTGAAAAATTGGGGGTCGACCAAAAAAAAATTGTGACTATTCCGAACGGATTAATCATTCGTGAGCACGAGGCTCGAGCACTTTCGGCGGTGCCAGCGGAGAGGGGCCGGTTCGGTTTGAAGGCGAGCGACTACGTGTTTCTCAACGTTGCGTCCTACAACCTTCATAAAGGTCACTACCTTATGGCTCAAGCGATGGAGATCGTCCGCAGAGAGCGCTCTGATATCAAGCTAGTTTGCATTGGTAACGAGATTTACCCGCCGCATGTTCAACAGCTAAAGGATCATTTAAAGGCAAAAGGTCTTGAGGGCAGTATGATTTTGGCGGGGTTTTACGCGGATGTAGCACCATTTTATAAAATGGCGGACGCCTTCGTCCTTCCGTCGTTTATTGAAGGATGGAGCATTGCTATGAATGAAGCGATGTTTTACGCGAAGCCGATGATCCTATCTGATACCGGTGGGGCGTCGGAAGTCGTTGAGAACGAAGACATTGGATTGGTGCTAGATAACGAATACGGTGACGTGATAAATCTAGATTCGGAAATGCTTGACGAACTAGCCTACTCACCGAGGGACTATTCGACAGCACTCAACTTAGCGAATGCTATGTTGCGATTCGTCAGTGATCCCTTGAAGTGGGCAGAAGCCGGCCGTCTAGGCCACTCGAAGGTAGTCACTCGATACGATTTCTCTGACGTTGTCGCTAGATACATTGATATTATGCAGCAAAGTGCAGCTACTTCCTCCGAAGAAGCGATGATGCTTGGGGAGAGAAAGCGGTAACCACGGCCTTCTTGCTCGTCGCGCGAGGATCGGGGTATCAGGGCAATGCCCCCCGGTTTCTCAGCTGCCTGTAGTGAGCGATCGAGTGGAAGCACGAGGGCTGCCAGGGGTGTGGTGGCAGCTATTTTCGAGACAGCCGAACATTTATCTGCGCTTTCCGACATCGGCGATTTTATTATTAACGCTTGAGCGGCCGCGACAGTTGGGACTCCAATGTATCTTTGCGGACAATCTGAAAGGCAACATCTGTCAATAGCGATTCCATCTCGACCGTGCGAAAAGCGTTCACCCCAGCGTGCGCCGTGCGCCAGCGGGTG
>Ga0207153_1216_pt1 | contig 10932 bp, 10 predicted proteins | sample Alteio_BWMinHeat_27_FD_153580 | JGI IMG/M metagenome (GOLD analysis project Ga0207153, IMG submission 153580) | Enriched cells from forest soil in Barre Woods Harvard Forest LTER site, Petersham, Massachusetts, United States -... | ecosystem: Environmental > Terrestrial > Soil > Temperate forest >...
ACATATCAAGTATGATAAGCCCTCAGTCAGAAAAATTGATCTATGGAACGCAGGGAAGAATGTCAAGGGCGTGGCGATAAAAAGAATCCTGGACATACTACAAGATCATCCTCAAGAGAAGATAATGGTTGCTTACAACTCTGTAACTGGATGTTTTGCTATTGCAGAGCACTTGCATAACAAGTGTGCAATTCCTGAGTCAGAGATTAAGATACTGTGTAGTAGGAGCAATCAAGACCTTAACCTAGCTGCTTATTATACTGAACTAGATGCTGATAAGCTTCCAGGAATGATTAACCTGGTAACATCCGCATACTTTACAGGCTTTGATCTTCATGAGCGGTATAACCTCATCTCAATAAGCAATACAACTAGTAAGGTTCATTGCTTGTCTGATAACCGTCTTAAGCAGATTGCTGGACGATGCAGAGATCAGAAAGGATTGCTATCTGAAACTATTATATATAATACACTACCAGCTGATGAGAACAAGGAAACATATACTGCTGAGGGCCTGATAGCTGCCGCAGAAAAAGAAATATCTGCGCTTACCTGTATAAGCAAGGCTTATGAGGGGCACCCAGTACTTAAAAGTAGCTTGCAAACTGTCAGAAGAATGATTGTACAACATACGGCTACTGATAGTGGACACAGCTTTTTAAGATATAGAGCTGATGGTAACATTATGATCTCCTATCTGAATATTGATGCCTACCTGGAAGCTGCAAGAGTAAGGAATAAACTATACATAAAACCTCAAGTACTGAAAGAGACACTTATAAAAGAAGGCAACAACGTCTCTTATAAGGCGATTTCTTCAGAACAGCAAGTAAAGACCGACATTGAGATAGGTTGGAATCGAACAGAAGAGGTATTAGACATTACAAGGCTGCTGAGGGTTTCTCCCGAATTATCTTCTATCAATGCTTATTATATTGGAACAGACCGTCTTGTGTTAACCCCTCTGCAATCTAACATTTACGCAGCGTATTGTGAAGTTTATAAACAGTTTGAACACCTTCCCTTTCTCGACTTGATTGACAAGGCTGCTGCGAGTAGAGACTCTCGGCAACTAAATAATTTGTTTGCAGCTGCCAGTTACATGTCCCAGGACTCATCCTCTGTCTTCAAAGTGTCGGTAAAGAAGCGCATTCCTCTTAAGAAAACATTTACTGCCGATAAACTGCTGGAGAAGTGGAACATTATATTTGCTGAATGCGGCATGCATCAACGATTCAAAACTGAAACCCAAGCTGTCCGACACACCAAGTTATATTACCACTTAACTAAGCGAAAAGAAGCCAATCCTGTACAGTACTATACCCTAAGAGATAATCCTTTTGATCTTCCATACGCAAAAGACCCTACTTTCCCTAGACTGGTCTCCCGTAATTGGAAACTAGCATCAGGAAGAGAGGTAAAAAGCCAGGTGATAGAAAACGTGAAGATGTCAAAATGGAAATCCACTTAGTGAGTAAGTGTATATATATACTAATCTCGACTAAGTGGATCCTGAGGATCTTACCATCCACTCTTTAGGCGAAACTCCGTTGTAAAGTTAGCGTCAACTACTGACATATCTACTATAGCTCCATCTGATGAATTGTCCAGAGCCTCAATGATAACCATACAGTTTTCATCCCCACTGTTAACAGCATCATATATTGAGAAGTTGTTTCCTTCCCTATCGTTGAAGTTGCTCTCCTGCTTTACAAGGTCAATATTATCTTCTTGTCCTTTGCCAGGGATGTACGTGCGAATTTTATCGCCATCTAGGTTGATGGTAACAAAAGCATTGGTTTCTATCCAAGGATGATTGAGTGAATCATGATTAGCGTACATCCTAAACTCAAAAGCTCTGAACTTGTTTACACCTACGGAACCTGAAGCTGGTCCATCTGATGGCGAAGAAATGGTGGAGTCTACAATTGCCCTGTCTGCAGTAGCTTGTCTTTCAGAATCTAATTGGCTTACCTCTTGTTCTAACTTTTTTATCTTCTCATCCTGACTATTGTTTTGACAAGCCGTGAGGAACACTGTAGATAATACAGGAATGAGGATATACCTCTGTAGGTTGTTCATGAAATTAATATTAAAGATTAAAAATGGGTGCTTGTTGAAGCATAAATATAAAAACAAAAAGCCACTTATTAGTAGTATCCTATAAGTGGTAACTCAGGAGCAGACTATTGATTTATTTTATCCTCATGAAAAAGAAGGATAAGAAGCCTGTCCCTTTAAATACGGAAGATGAGTTAAAGAAGCTAGGTGAGCGTATCAAGCAGCTACGCATTGAAAGAGGCTACACCAGCTACGAGTACTTTGCATATGAGCACAATATATCAAGGGCTCAGTTTGGTAGATATGAGCAAGGGCAAGATCTACGATATAGCAGTCTAGTAAGAGTTGTTAGTGCTTTAGGAATGACTATGGAAGAGTTCTTTGGTGAGGGATTCTAACTACACTAACCCTTCATCTGCCAGGCTTAAAAATCTACCCTCTTCAGGATGAAGTATAAGGTGATCCAGCAATTTTATATCCATCAGGTTTCCTATCCGCTTCACTCTTTCTGTCACCTCTTTGTCAGCCTCCGAAGCCTCCATATTTCCCGAAGGATGATTGTGACAAAGGATAATATTAACCGCTACAGCCTTGAGCGCTATTGCAAATAGTAATCTTACGTCCAGGACTGTTCCTGTTACACCCCCAGCAGACATCGGATATACTCCAAGAATGTTATTGCATTTGTTTAAAAACATGACTACTACCCTTTCTTGCAGGTGAATAGTATCTTCAGGAAAGTAGCGTCTTAAAACAGCTGCTGCCTCCCACGATGTTTTGATCTTTACTCCTTCTTCCAATAGTGAAGGTTTGTAGCTGATAGAAATTTCTGCAATGGTTGTGATTTCCATGATTGTTTGTTTATGGTGATAGTTTAGTTACATTATGATAGCTGCTAACCCCAGCATTCCTGACCATGCATGATTATATGCAGTATGGCTGAGCAGAGGACTGCAGTTGATGTTTAATCATGCAATGGGATGGAATCTAACGCCACCACATTGCGCCATGCACAAAGCTGTGCTGGACTGAGAGCGAAGCGAAAGGACAGCTAAGGCCCTGGCTCATAAATAAAGCCGAAATGCAATGGAGGCAAATTATTGGCAAGGCAGCTTTGTGTTAGCAATGGTGGCGACTATCAAGGTTGAGCTGCGATGGCTACGCAGTAGACAAAGAGCAGCGAACGAAGGCGCAGCTACCTGAAGCTAAAAATGATGACAGCTTGCTCTTATCCTCTTCAGAACAGGTAGAATCATATTGCAAGCTGGCGGCATTTTTGAGGAGCAAGGGTAGCAAGACCGAGACAATACTTCCTTGCAGATACTAACAATCTGCTTTCTCTTCAAAAGGGTAATTCTGATACTGTGATCCTTGCTGATTTGATACTACAGTGCGCGAACTTCCCTGACTTCATTTGATAAACTATTACTCCTGACCTGTCAACCTCAGAGTAGTAATGATAATGTGGTAACTGCATTGCCAAACGTGCCATTCCATAACCTATGAAACGAGCTTTTTTCTTTCTCATATTTTCTGAAAATGTTGCCTTTTTGAAAGATCCTGTTATATAATGCACGGGCAGAAGCATAGGGGTACCCCTCCTTCCCAAAACTTCATTGCGGTGCTTTTAAGGGAGAGTTCTTATGTTCCGTGCACATACTAATATGGGGGGGGGTACTTATTTAAGGAGGGGTACTTTACCCTGCCACTTTCTGTATAAGTACCTGTTTTGTTTCAGGCGGATTTTGGAAAAAATTCCTATAAGGTATATGTAAATACATAAGTACAAGCTGTATGATATCATTATGTTGTTAGTTCCCTCTGTAAGTCTTTACTGTCCTACGTTCCAGCTCTGAAAATCTCACTATTAACTTACAAGATTAACTTTGTGAAGTGCTCTTTTTGGCGTATATTTGTACCAAGAAATTGGTCACGCTTCACAGCACTGTGACTTCCCACACAAAAGGTTTCCTGCTTCTTCGAAGAGAGACACTTCCCAAAATAGAAAGACAATTTTAAGACTCACGTTACACAGCTAACCCTGTTGTATCGGCAATTAAACAGACAGGACATGAAGCCAGGAAGAATACAGTTCCGTATACCAGGGAACTTGGATGTAAAACAGATCATTAATAAACACCCGCTGGAATTTCACGGAGCAGGGTTAAGAGAAGAGAAGCTACTCTACATCTGCGACGCACTTGTAAAATCAATGGCGCTTCATTGGAGGACTATGGAGGATGACAACACACCATACGCCCCTTTATGTGCAGCAAGGCTGGATAAGGTAGTACACAACTACGACAAGTATTTGAAGTTCCTTACAGCCACCAAAATAATGCTGTGTGACAACCACTATACTCCTGGAGAGAAGTGCAAAGGATACCGTTATAATGCTCCCTACACAGGTCAGAAGTTGCAGACAGTTACCGTCTATAATGTGACTTTCAAAAATACTATGCGTGCAGCTGCAGAGGCTTACAAGGAAGAGGTTAAGAAGAGTTTGCATGGCTACAGCTACATTACCAAGTGGTGGGAGACCGAGAGGCTGGAGATTGATATTGAGGCTGCCAATGACTGGATTGATGATTACAGCCAGCAACGTATTACAGAGATACAGGCAAGTACCAGCAAGTATAAAGAGATTGAAGTTGAGAATGTGGTGAACGCTACAGAAAGCTTCAGGTTGATCGTTGAGGGTATCCATACTCATAGGAACAACTATCGTTTCAGTGGTGAAGGACACCGCTTCTATTCTCCCATTACCAACCTGAAGAGAGGATTGCGCCAGTTCCTTACATATAATGGTCAACCACTCATAGAGATTGATATAAAGAATAGCCAGCCTTTACTTACAACAGTACTCCTACAGCAATCATTTTGGATGAAGGTCGGCAGCAAACCATGTCTACAAGATATGTGTAAGGAGATATATAAGAAGGTAAATGCAGATAGTACAGCACAGCGAATCATTATGTTGTTAAAAGCTCCTGAAACTATTGCCAAGGTTAACTATGAGATTACGAAGTATAGTAAGCTGGTAGTTGCTGGTAAGTTTTATGAGCATATGCAACCCTTCTTCGAAGCTTTACATCCTGCAAAGACGATTGACAGAAACTATGTGAAAACACAGATGCTTACAATCATGTTTTCCGAGGCTTGGAGGGCTCAACATTATACAACAAGCAAAGTGTTCAGGGAAGAATTTCCGACCATCTATGACCTCTTTACAGCCATTAAAAACGTACAGCACAACTACCTACCTATTATCCTGCAAAGGATAGAGAGCTTCCTTGTTATCGACAAAATATGCAAGCGTATCAGCAAGGAAAGGTCATACATTCCCTTGTTTACCATCCATGATAATATCATCACTACTGTTGGTCATGAAGTATATGTACAGAAGATCATGGAAGAGGAAGTTGAAGCTTTCATAGGTTATAAACCTACCCTTGCTTGTAAAGAACTGACAAGAAAGATGAGTGTAGCCATGTAACGGTTTCTCTTTTATTTTGCCACCAACTATTTTGATAGATTGCTCATTACCTTCTTACATATCTTTGAGGGAGAGTACTTTGTACTAACGCTTCATATTTTTGAGGTTTTATTTCTTTTAACAATGCTTCAAATACCAAACTGTCCTTTGTCAATTTAAGTATCTTATTGTGTGTCCGCATACCATTGCCATCAATCAATAAAAAATCGGCATTCTTTAATCGATAACCATACACAAATAATGTGTCAAATGGAGAAGATATTACAACCTCATTTTGTTTTATATACATACCTCTGGAAAGACTATCCGACACTAAAAGCCATTTCCCTTTGATAAGGTTATCCCAATCAGAATGCGCATCATAAGCTCCCCTGCATGAACATATAATACAAATTAGAGTTAAAAAAAATATTCTCTGCATATAAGTTTATTTAGGTGTTGAAGGATCTTCATGATAAGTGTTTGTCTGAACTCCAAGAGTTGCTTGTCCATTCGTATCATATTTTAATGAGCCTAAGCATAAATTATCAATGTCTTCCTGAGTAACTTTACGTTTATCAGGGTCAACGGCATTAGAAACGGAGATACCACCATTCTTTCCAATAACTTCCTTTGAATCACCTTGACTAGGATTACGTGTATATGGTCCAGATACCATTGTCCCTCTCGCTACCATAATTCCTGGTTGACCTTGCCCAATTTCAACTCCAGTATTATCAGGATCATCGTGTGTCAATCCTAAACCATGCCCATATTCATGAGATTCTGTTGTACCATGAGCGTCATCCACGTCTTTAGTACTGAATTCACCTGTATTTCCAGACGGGCCACCAGGGAATACGGGAGAATTCTTTGGTGGATCTGATGCACTAAAGCCCGCTGGTACATCGTTTCCTATTCTGTAAAAATTGTGTGAAACGTTATTATTATCTTTTATTTGTTGTTGCAAAAGTTTCGCAGTTGCGGGATCTGAAACATCCATATATGTGCCCGTTACTTTAAATCGAACACTATATGTAACTCCATCAATTACAGTAGTACCATTAGCTGCATTCCACTGCGTTTCTATTTTAGCCGCAATTTTCGTTGCTTTGTCCGACGAAGCACCATTACCATAAAATGTGAATGTGGACGAAATAGTAACTATACAATTCTGTTTATCTAACGTCACAATTCCACCTTTACCATCTGGATCGATTATGCTAAGAGGACTATTGTCCATTGCACTATATGGGGCTTCTGATGGATATTTCTTTGTAAGTGGATCAACACTCAAAAATCTACCCAACCTACTATCATAAATCCTCGCACCATAATCATAGTCCACTCCATCACCATTAATCGCATTGTCCTTACGTTTTCCATTAAAGCCATAAACTGCACTATCACTGTTAAACGTCCGACCAACTAATTCCATTCCAAAAGGTGCATAGTCTGTTGCTGTAATAACATCAGCAGTATAATAGTCTACAATACCATCGCTATTACTATCTACTGCTACCCTTCTATCACTTACGGTTGCCAGTACATTACCTAAATGGTTGGTTAACTCAAAGAACTTAAACCCTTATTTATCTTTTTCCTGCCTCTTGTACTGCCTTGATAAGTTTGTTATTACGTTTTTCGGCTCTTTCATTACTCAGTGACATAACCGCCCATATAGCAGCAGGAATCCATCCGATAACAGTTGCTTGAAGTAATAAACAAACTATACCTGTGAGTATTTTGCCTCGAACAAAAAAGGATAAGAATGGAATCAGGATCGCTAGTAACATAGGGAGTATGTTTTGATAATTAATAAATGTACAAAACTTATATCTGTTATCCAAAAGAGCGATGTTTGGCCCGTAAAGAAGAATGGCAGCTTTCACTGCCACTCTTTATTTTTACTTCGATAACTTGTCAATCAACCCCTGCATATCCTTGTTTATCTTCATCTGTGTAACAATCCCATAAATCTGCGTAGTTCCAATCTTAGAATGCCCCAACAGTTTACTTACAGTTTCCAGCGGTATACCTTCCTGTAGAGTAACAGTAGTTGCAAACGTATGCCTACCTATGTGACTACTTAAAGGCTTCTTTATACCCGCCATCTGTGCAATAATCTTCAAGTTATCATTCATCTTCTGATTCGATATAACAGGGAATATCAAACCCTTACGTTCAGTACATGTAGGAAAGTATTTGTCAAAGATCACTTTTGCGGGTTGCAACAATGGAACATGAAACTCCCTCTTTGTTTTAGTCCTGCTCATCGTGATCCAAGTTTTGTCTCCCATCACTTCATTTATATGCATATAGGATAGCTGGCTAACATCGGCATAGGCCAGCCCTGTGAAACATTGAAAGATGAAAACATCCCGTACCTGAGAAAGAGTGACATTATCGGGTTGCAAAACTTGCAACTTCTGCAAATCTTCCCAGGTTAGTTTAATCTGGTTGAACGGACTAAACTTCAAAGAGTAAGAAAGCAGGTTGTTTTTACTCACGTACCCCATCTTATAAGCATAATTAATGATCTTCTTCAACCGCTGTATATGCTTGTTCGCTCCATTAACATGGCATGGCATTTCAGTAGTTAGGTAAGAGAAGTAATGTTCACAGAAAGCATACTTCACATCACTGATAAGCATATCAGGCTTCTCATACTGATACTTTAAGAACGCAGCCAGGTATTTCTTCGTTGTCTTATAGTTTTTGAAGCTCCCATAGCTGTAATCAACTCCTATCCGTTTTTCAAATCGATCGTTATGCTCTGTTACTACCTCCATCAAGGTCTTTTCCTTCTCTTCCTTCCCAAATATCCTTTCCTTGAGTATCTCAGAGGTGATAGACTTACCTTCCAAGAATAGTCGAGTATGAGCTTGAAGTATCTTGGTCAGAAAGGCATCAAAATAGGCATTCAATGTCTCGGCATTGGGGGCTGCTATGTGTAGTCTTTGAACATTTTCATTCCAATCTGATGATATGATATACTTTCCTGTAGATACCTCAATCTTTCTATCTGTCATGATCCGAGCATATATGGGCACAAGACCCTTTTTGTTTATCCTGTCTGTTCGAGGGTATAGTTTTATGGTGAATCTATTGTTCATAGTAGATAAAATTGGTGAATTCACCATGGTGAAAAATGGTGAAACTTGGTGTACGATTTGGTGAAATTTCCAGGGTCTTTTGAGCAGTTTCGAGGTGGATCACCTGAAGAGTAAAACAAGCAGAAAGCTTTGCTGAAAGCCGCAATACGGCTGATTAGAGGCAATAAAAAAGCCTTAATCCTACATAGTAAGACTAAGGCTATCTGTCGGGATGACAAGATTCGAACTTGCGACCCCACGCCCCCCAGACGTGTGCGCTACCGGGCTGCGCTACATCCCGAAACCGTGAAACGGGTTCAAAAATACTATATAAATCCATTTCCTAAAATTCAATAAACAAAGATTATCTTTGCGCAACCAAATTCTTCTAGTAGCCTGATGACGGTCTTAATAAAGCAAGCCACCATTACCGATAGCAACTCTCCTTTTAACGGGCAAACAAAGGATATTTTCATAAAAGACGGTGTGATCACCTCTATTTCAAACAGCAGTAAAGAAAAAGCAGACAAAATAATTGAGGCAAAGGGCCTGGCTGTAAGCATTGGCTGGATGGATATCTTTGCCCATTTCTGCGATCCCGGTTACGATCACAGGGAAACGCTGGAAACAGGCGCTAAAGCCGCCGCCGTGGGAGGCTACACAGATGTAATGGTGCTACCAAATACCAACCCGGTATTACACACCAAATCGCAGATAGAATATATAATTCAAAAATCGGTCAACCTGCCGGTCAATATCATACCAATAGGCGCTGTTACTAAAAATACGGAAGGAAAAGAACTGGCGGAAATGTACGATATGCATCAATCGGGTGCCATTGCTTTCAGCGACGGTAATAACAGCATTCAATCCCCCGGCCTTTTATTGAAAGCATTACAATATGTATTAGCTTTTGAAGGTACCATCATACAATTACCGGATGATAAAACGATCAATGCACATGGACTGGTGAATGAAGGTATTGTAAGCACTCAATTAGGATTGCCGGGCAAACCTTCACTATCAGAGGAATTGATGATCGCACGCGATATAGAACTGGTGAAATACAGCGGTTCTAGAATTCATTTCACGGGGGTATCTACACAAAAAAGCATCGACCTTATTAAAGCTGCAAAAGCTGAAGGCTTACAAGTAAGCTGCTCGGTTGCACCTTATCATCTTTTCTTTTGTGACGAGGATTTGATCAACTACGATACTAATTTAAAGGTCAATCCCCCATTGAGAACAAGAACAGATATGCTGGCGCTTAGAGAAGCAGTGAAAAATGGAATTGTAGACTGCATCGCATCACATCATATACCACAGGACTGGGATCATAAAGCCAGCGAATTTGAATATGCAAAGAATGGAATGATCGGCCTGGAGACAGTCTTTGGAGTATTAGGAGATTGCAACTTATCCCCTGCACAAATAGTTCAATTACTTGCCATTGCTCCCAGGAAAATATTCGGAATAACACTTCCTGAAATAAAAGAAGGGGTAACGGCAAAGCTTACCCTGTTTGATCCTGCCGGTAAATATATCTACGAAGCCGATAAGATACAATCAAGGTCGAAGAACGCTGCTTTTGTTGGCAAACAACTCACCGGCAAAGTGATCGGGATCATAAACGGCAACTCATCTTACTTTAATTGATCATGCTACGATTGAACGCAACTTATAAAGGAATGTTGACCGGTGTTGCTATGGTATTGATAACCCTGTTGTTCTGTGCGATAAATAAATTAGATAGTCCGTGGATGTATGCTACTTATTTTATTTACACTGCAGGTATCATGTGGGTGCTCATGAGTTTTTCCTTTACGGAGATGAATGATAGAAAATTCAAGAGCTTCTTCTCAGAAGGATTCAAATGCTTTATCATGGTCACTTTGCTGATGGTCATTTTTTGGTGGATATACTATAAACTCAATCCACAGGTAATCGAGCAAATGATCGAAGCGGGCAGCAAACAAATGCAGCTGGAACATAATTATACACCCGCTGAGATCACTGCCAAAGCTGCCGATGTAAGAAAAGAAGCTTTAACAATGCTAACATTTGCCGCTGTTGTAAAATACCTTATTTTAGGAGTTTTAATAACTTGTTTCAGCAGCTACCTTATACTACAAAGCAAGAAAAAATAATATGGATCTATCGATCATCATACCGCTTTATAACGAAGACGAATCATTGCCCGAACTCGCCGCATGGATAGAGCGCGTGGTGAATGCCCATAACTATTCTTATGAAGTGATAATGGTAGATGATGGCAGTACGGATAATTCATGGGATGTAATA
>Ga0207153_1217_pt1 | contig 10929 bp, 9 predicted proteins | sample Alteio_BWMinHeat_27_FD_153580 | JGI IMG/M metagenome (GOLD analysis project Ga0207153, IMG submission 153580) | Enriched cells from forest soil in Barre Woods Harvard Forest LTER site, Petersham, Massachusetts, United States -... | ecosystem: Environmental > Terrestrial > Soil > Temperate forest >...
TCTGTGTAAATCTTTGTGTTACTCCGTGGTTAATTCCAGTTCAATAACAGGTAAAGCTCTTGGTGCAAATTTTGCCACCTCGTCGGCAATATGTTTTATATGATCCGGTGTTGTACCGCAACAACCACCTACAATATTTAACCAGCCGTTTGCCGCCCACTCTTCAATGATATGCGCTGTTTCATGCGGCTGCTCATCGTATTCACCAAACGCATTTGGTAAACCGGCGTTTGGATAAGCGGATGTATGACAACCCGCGATATGACTCAGCTCTTCAATATGCGGCCTCATTTCAGAAGCACCCAATGCACAATTTAATCCAACGCTTAACGGATTGGCATGTGCTACGGAAATATAAAAAGCTTCCAATGTTTGTCCGCTTAATGTTCTGCCCGAAGCATCTGTGATCGTTCCGCTGATCATGATCGGCAACTCTTTTTGTTTTGTTTCACGGAAATATTTTTTTGCCGCATAGATAGCTGCCTTCGCATTCAACGTATCAAAAATGGTTTCTATCAATAAGATGTCTGCACCACCTTCGATCAAACCTTTGATCTGTTCCGTGTAAGCAGTTGCCACTTCATCAAATGTTACTGCTCTGAAACCGGGATTGTTTACATCCGGAGATAAACTCAATGTTTTATTCAACGGGCCGATAGCGCCTGCCACAAAACGAGGTTTGTTGGGGTTCTTTTTGGTGTATTCATCCGCAGCTCTTCTGGCGCATTGTGCCGAAGCAACATTCAGTTCATACGCCAATGATTGCATATCATAATCTGCCTGCGCAATAGTAGTACTGCTGAAAGTGTTTGTTTCAATGATATCGGCACCGGCTTCTAAATATTCTTTATGAATGCCTTCAATGATCTGAGGCTGAGTGATGCTCAACAGGTCATTATTACCTTTTACATCGGTATGCCAGTCTTTGAAACGTTCGCCACGGTAATCGGCTTCTTCTAACTTATGGCGCTGTATCATTGTACCCATTGCGCCATCAATGATGAGAATGCGTTCTTTGAGACAATCCTGAATTGTTTTGTTCATGTTACATTAGTTTAAATGCCGAAGTGAACGATCTTGTTCCGGCTTAGCCGAAAGGAACGCTGACTCCATAAATAAATTTGTAAACTGATAAACGACAACCAATCTGTGCAGATGTTGAGAATTGCTTGCGTTTATTAGTTCGATTTAGGACCAGGCAAAGCAGGCTGAACAATAAACAAATCCACCTGAATTGCCCCACAAAATTAATACAATTTGATCGATAACACAAATAGGAGTTTGGGAAAATACCTGCGTTTTAGTATCTTTATATGTCCCACATAAACCAAAACTATGGCTAAAAAGATATTGATCGCTGAAGACTATGACGATCTGTTGGATTTTCTTTCTATATTCCTGGAAATACATGATTTTGAAGTAAAAGGGGCTTCTTCCAAGGAAGAAATATACACGCATATAGAGGTGTTTCAACCCGACCTGATCTTAATGGATGTGGTATTGGGCCAGCATGACGGACGGGAAATATGCAGGGAGATCAGGCAAATTCATAAAAAAGTGGGCATTATTTTATTGTCTGCCAATGCTGCGCTCCTGGAGAACATAGATGAATGTGATCCGGAAGAGATCGTTGAAAAGCCTTTCAGCAACGAAGATCTTTTAAAGAAGATCAGAAAAGTACTTGCTGATTAATTGCCTTCGCTGATATAATTTTCTACGGGAATGCGGTTACTGATGCTTTTGGCCAGGGTCATTTCATCGGCATATTCCAGCTCGCCACCAAAGGCAATGCCACGGGCGATCGTAGTGATCTTTATCCGGTTTCCTTTAAGCTTTTTGCTGATATAATATACGGTAGTATCGCCCTGGATATTGGGATTGAGGGCGAAGATGATCTCGCTGATATCTTCTTTTTGAATGCGTTGAGTAAGTGAATCTATATTTAATTGCTCCGGGCCAACGCCATCCAATGGCGAAATGATACCGCCGAGTACATGGTAAATACCATTGAATTGCTGGGTGCTTTCAATGGCGATCACATCACGAATGGTCTCTACAACACAGAGTATTTCCTGCTTACGGCCCGTATTGGAACAGATATTACATAATTCAGCATCGGAGATATTATGGCACCGGCTACAGAATTTTATCTCTTCCCTCATTCTCGCGATGGTTTCGGAAAATTGATTCACCTCAGCAGAATCCTGTTTGATCAAATGCAATACCAGCCGTAGCGCTGTTTTTTTACCAATACCCGGGAGTTTGGCAAATTCGTTGACCGCATTTTCTAAAAGTGAAGAAGAAAAAACCATTGTGTAAAAATACGAAAGAACAAGGTCAAATCTAAAATCCAAAAAACAATATACAATATCCAAATTCTGATCGAACCTGAAGCTTTGGATTTTGGATATTGGGCCTTTTTTGTTTCTACAATTCTATTTCCCGCTCATTATCCCAATCTGCCTTGATAGTGAGTTTTTTGTCGAATAAGATCACTTTTTCGGGTTGCCGTTTTTCGGTATAGCTGCCCGGGTCCCATATGCCGTTATTATTATCATCATACAAGATCCTTATATAATAATCGCCGGGAACAAAAAGATGATCGCTCCATTCAGCAGTTGTTAACGGAATAGATTTTACGATCTTAAAATCCTGGACAAACTCTAGAACAGGATGTTTGCTTTTATCAAAATTCAGTATGCGGATTAGAATACTACCATAATCAGACTCGGCTTTGGTTTTAAATGCAAGTGTATCCGTTCTTCTCAGGGAAACACTGTCAGAATCGGTTACTGCCGTTTTATTAATGATGAGCCTGTAATCTGTGCTTTCGGTCCAGTTGACATGTACGGTAATATTTTTACGTGTACTGTCGATCGTTATATTTTTGGCAGGAATGATCGGATTATAATTAGTATCGGTCAATACTATCTTGGTAGAATCAAAATATTTTAACGGCTTGTCGAATGTAATAAAAAGATCAGTGAGTATATCCTGGCTGCCTGCTCCAAAGCTGGTGGTGAATTTAAGCCTGTTGTCTTTGCTTTTTGCTTTTTTTACAGTCGCCGTGGTGTTATCGGCTGGCTTGGCAGGTTTCTCTTCCTCGGCATAAGCATATAAATTAACCGGACTTGTTGAATCTGATACATGAATGGGTTGATCAGCAAATGCAAACAGTTTCGTTTTAGCATCGTAGGTTTTACTGCCATCATCATCTTTCAATGCGTAGATATTATAATCACCGGGTGGTAAATATTTAAAGGTGAAATTCCCTTTTCTGTCCACCCTCGTTATATAATTTGGCTTGGTTGTTTGAACGGCGCTATCGGCCAGGTTTTTATATAATAATATCAGCAGGGTGCTGTCGTGCAGCCCGGAAGCAGCTAATACTACATTGCCCTGTACCTGTTCAGAGTCGATGATATTACCGGTAGAGAATACATAGGTGAAGTTCTTTATGATATTGCCTTCATCAATATCCTTGATGGCATTGCCGAAATTAAGCGAGTAGGTTGTATTGGGAAGCAGGCTGTCTCTTAATAATACAGTAACTGTTTTCAGCTTATTGTTAACCGTGGGATTTTTTTTAGGAAATGGTGAAACAAGCAGGTTGTTTTCTACATCCTGCACATCCACATATTCATCGAAGGTGAATACTATCTTGTTATTACTGAAATGAAGTGTTCGTATTTGCGGATCTGCATGTACCAATACGGGAGCCAATGTATCTTTTGGTCCGCCAGTTGGAGCGCCGATCTGCGCACAACCGGAACCGATGGTTGTCAGTATGCAGATGAATGAAGTAAAAAGTAAAAAGTAAAAAATAGATTTTACCGATCTCATGCTTTGTATTGAATTGCAAACTTACGAGATTCAAGGCACAAGATGGTAAGGCACAAGGAACAAGAAGACACGGAACAAGTTAAAAGTCTTGAGCCTTGTACTTTGTGTCTTGTCTTCTTGAATTGTTAAATTTCTTCCATTTCCGGATCGGATAATTCGTGCAATGCCACTGCCAGCTTATTTTCTTTAACAAAATTGCACCAATGGCAATCTTCTTTACCACAGCCCGTATAAAAATCGCGCGCCTGTATCTTTGCCCATACTTCTGTAAGCTGTTGTGTTACAGTAGTAGTGTCCTGCGGGGCGATGATCAGTTTTTCTTTTCTGTATTCTTTTTTCTTATCCGGCTCAATAAAATCAAATTCAGTGCTTACTACTTTCCAGTCTTTCTGTTCGTAATTATCGATGAGTAGTTTGTAGAAAACAGCTTGTCGCCAATAATCACCTCCATTTGGGTCTTTAGCATTCGGGGCTAATAATTTTAATTTTGCTTTATCGATGTCACCTGTTTTATAATCCACTACATTCACTTCTTTGCCATTGAATTCAAGCTTATCCAGTTTTCCTTTTAACGGAACACCATTCACTGTTACATTACGGATATTACGTTCAACCGTTACTACTTTATTCCAGGTGTAAATGTATTTATCATAGTAATTGCTCAACACTTCATCGCCATATTCCATTCTTCTTTCAAACGCTTCTTTGGTAAAATTTTCTCTATGCCGGTGCATGTACCATTGAAAGTCGGCGATCAGTTCTTCTTTTGGAGGGAACGTTTCTTTTTTACCATCCTGCATTTTGCGGAATAATTTTTCCAACGCATGATGCACTGCGCTTCCAAATTCGGTAGCTTCTGATTTTCCGGATGGAATACGAATGAGGTTCTTATAGTAAAATTCCAGCGGACATTTGAGATAAGCATTCAATGCTGTTACATTCATCACGAATTTTTCCAGCAAATGAGTAATAAGATCTTCTTCCACCTTATCGATTTCCGGCGCCTGTGGCAAAAAATGAAGGAGATTGAATTCCATTAATTCCGTTTCGCTCAATGCTATTTTTTCAACAGGCAGATGATGTTCTTCCAGTATTTCTGCAATGAACATAGATGGTTCTATTTCCTTGCCGTCATTTCTATATTTTGAATAGGAGATATAAAGATGTTGCGCAGCTCTTGTAAGCGCTACATAAAATAAGCGTCTTAATTCTTCATCATCATTTGTTTTTGGCTGAGAAGAGAATAAGGTATCGGGAAGCGTATAACCACCGCCAGGCTTTCTTTTCTTTTCCCAATTGGATGCATTGCAGCCTGCAAAGAATACATGATCAAATTCCAATCCTTTGGAACCATGTGCTGTTAAAAGGTTAACACCTTTATCGCTGCCCGAGACCTGTACCATCGGCAATGCAATGCCTTCTTTTTCCATCAGGTCAATGATGCTGATCAGGCCTTTAAGGTCAAGCATCGGATCGCGGCTCGTTTCCTCTTTTATAAAATCAAACAAGGCTGTTAACAATTGCATCAGCTTTATCTTGTCATCGCTTTGCATGATATAGGAAAGGATGCCTGCTTCCTGTATTATGCTATCAAATAATTGCTGTAAAGTGATATTGGACGAGGCTGCTATTAGTTTTTCCAATAAGACACTTACTGTTTTTAAACCGCTATGCAAACCTGTATCAAAAAGATCTTTAGAAGGAGTATTTGCCTTATCAGATAATAATTTGCGGATAGAAGTTAATTCACCCTTGTACTTTTTTTCATTTACTTCAACAGTTAGTTTAGCTATTTCTATAGGAGGGATCTTATAAAAATCATAATGCAATAATTCAAATAACATTTCATCACCGCCATAAGGAATATCGTGCTCCGCGTTTATGTAACGCAATAATTGAAGTATCTTATTTGCGAAGGGTTGTTCTAATACATTAATGCTGCGTTTGCTGTAAACAGGAATATTTTTCAACCGGAAATATTGCGCAAGCTCATTTCCGAATTTATTCTCTTTATAAATGATGGCAATATTACCGGGTTTGATTCCTGATTGATATAATTCGAATACGGTATTGGTAATGCCCGCCATTTCTTCTTTTACAGAGTTGTATTCGCGGATCGCAGGTTGTTCCGTTAATGTGCTTAATGCCAGATTGGATGATATAAGTTCTTTAGTAAGTCCTTTTATTTGTGTCACCAACCGTTCTTCATTTTGGTTGATCAGTGTTTTGGAAATATCCAGTATCGGTTGAGTAGAGCGGTAATTATTAGTAAGCACCACTGTTTTTAAATGATCGGTGTACGTATTCGCGAACTCCAGCATGTTCTCAATATTGGCTCCCTGGAAACGGTAAATACTTTGGTCATCGTCGCCTACCACAAATACATTCGGTTTTTCCCAATAGCTGATAAGTAATTGCACCAGTTTGTTTTGTGTTCCGCTCGTATCCTGGTATTCATCCACTAAAACGTATTGGTATTTTTCCTGGTAATTGGATAACAGGTTCTTATTCTCTTCAAAAACGCGGATCACCCAGTTGATCATATCATCAAAATCATACCGGCTTTTTTTTCTCAATAACCCCTGGTAATTATTGAATTCATTTACTGCAGCGCGCAGCTTTTCCATCTTCTCTTTTTCGTCTGCTATCTTATCGGTGCGTACATCTCCTTTTTTAAATTCTTTGGTAGCGCGCTTGGCAATGTATTCGTCGCGCAGCGGAAGATCAGTTATATACTCATCTATTTTGCTGTTAATGAATTCGGGCGACCATCCTTCGCGTTTCATAGAAGAAAATAAACGATGCAGGTTATTGATCTCAAAATATACATCGCCGCGGTATCGTTTTAATGGGTTGTTCTTTGGTAGCTCATCTATCAATGTTTTAAAAAGCTGTATGCTTTCCAGTTCGGAAACAGGATCGAGTGATGTTTTTTCAAACAGGGATAAATTCTCCTGGATGATATCGTTGCAAAATGCATGAAAGGTGTAGATATTTACTTTATAAGCATCCGGACCAATGAATTGCTGCAAACGCCTGCGCATAGCGATTGTTCCGGCATCGGTATAAGTAAGGCATAAAATATTTTGGGGAGAAGCATCAGTGTCCAATAATATCTTGCCAATGCGTGCTGCGAGTATTTGAGTTTTGCCTGTACCCGGACCAGCGATAACCATTACCGGTCCCTCAATAGTATCCACTGCAACGCGCTGCTGCGGATTCAGTTTTTGATATTCTTCAGAGAATTTTTTTTGTAAGATGTCTCGGTAATTGAGCATTTACCAAAGTTAAGAAAGTTACCGGGGAAGTTATCAATAGTGAATCGGTCTGAATCCTACTCGTTGCTCACCATTGACCCTTGACGCTTCACTAAATCGTATTCGTCCTGAATTTTTGCTTGCGTACAAACAACAATTCGGTAAGGATGATCAGCGACAGATTGATGATGGTAGAGAAGATCGTTTTGGATAAGAAATACCAGATATCGCCAAACTGCCATGCTTCCAGGAAGAACAGCCAGCTGTTGTGGATCAATGTAAGAATGCCGGCATAAATTATGTACGTTAAAAAACCACCCATACTTTTTGCAGAAGGTTCTTCATAGTTGGTATCAGCGCCTTCCTGCGGTATCAACAGGTTTATTACGAACGGACGCATATACGCAACCAGCACACAAGCGGCTGCATGAAAACCCGGGTTATGCTGAAAACTGTCGAGTGTAAAACCCAATGCAAATGCCCAGATCATTTGCCAGGAGCGTTTCATATTGAAAGGCAACCATAAAATAAACAAGTAATAGATATAAGGCGTTACCATTGAGCCAAGGCGGATCCTGTCTAATACAAATACCTGTATCAGTATTAAAAATATAAAGCGGATGATATTTTTAAGCAGGTTGCTCATTCAATGCGCTATTGGTTTTGTTTGTTTGCTTTCTCTAATAATTTATCCATTGCATCTTTTTGCAGGTTGTCAATTGCATATACATATTCCAGGTTATTGAAATTTGCTGCTGCTTTTAATTTTATCACAACGCTGTTAGTGCTTTCATCAGGCGTGATCTGTGTTACGGTACCGATCATTAAACCATATGGAAAGGTGGGCGTGATACCGCTGGTAACCACTGTATCACCAATAGCAACCCTGGCACTTTTTCGTATACTCATTAACGAGAGTATGCCCGGATCTTTTCCATCCCAGGAAATATCTCCCAATTCGCCGCCTTTTTTAAGCTTGGCGCTGATCTTGCTGTCGTTATCCTTATGCAATAAGCTTAATACCACTGCATATTGGTCGCTTACATCGGTAACAATGCCCACTACATTGCGATTAATATCAATGATGCCGCAATCTTTTTTCATTCCATTAAGGCTTCCTCTGGCCAATTCAATATAATTATTGGGCAAGGCGATGGAGTTGTACACCACTTTTGCTTCCAGGTAATTGTACATGCGATATGTCTCGATGGAATCAACGCGGAGGGTATCGATCACTCTTCTGTTGCTGTTATCCGGTATCTGGAAATCGGCGCGCAGCTTATTGTACAGGCGTTCATTCTCTTTTACCAATGAATCGTTTGTCTTGGTAAGCTGAAAATAATATTCTATTTTATTGTATTGCTCATTCACTTTTCCGGTAACCTGGTTCATATAAGAAGAAGCCAGTGCAGAATGATAAGTACTGTAATGAACGATGATAGAAATGCAGAGCACCTGCAGGAACAGGAATAAAATGAAATTGAAATAATGCCTTATGAAAAGAAAGATGTTACGCACCCAATGAATTTTTAAATTCCAATCCGATCGCTATCGGTGCCAAATTACAAAATAGCACGGTCTTTTTGGAGTTTGAGTTGTTGGGTTTTGTATTTTATCCTGTTATCTCATTACAAACGGATACCTGTCGTAGTTCTTCAAGGCTATTCCCGTTCCGCGCACCACACTCTTAAGCGGGTCGTCGGCTACGTGAACCGGTAATTTGATCTTGGCTGCGATACGTTTATCAAGGCCTCTTAACAATGCACCACCACCGGTGATATATAAACCGCGACGGTAAATATCTGCGGCCAGTTCCGGAGGAGTAGTTTCCAATGCTTTTAATATTGCTTCTTCTATTTTGAAGATACTTTTATCCAATGCTTCAGCAACTTCCTGGTAACTAACCATTACCTGTTTAGGGATACCGGTTACAAGGTCACGACCATTTACAGGAATATCATCCGGAGGGTTATCCAAATCTTTCATTGCAGCGCCAACCTGTATCTTAATTTGTTCGGCCGTACGTTCACCGATCAACAAACTATGGTAACGGCGAAGTGCTTCCATAATATCGGCAGTGAATTCATCACCTGCGATACGGATACTTTGATCACAAACGATACCTGCAAGTGCAATAACCGTAACACCGGTAGTACCACCACCGATATCAATGATCATATTTCCAACAGGTTCTTCTACATCTATTCCAATACCAAGGGCAGCTGCCATTGGTTCATGGATCAAATAAACTTCTTTGGCGCCGGCTTGTTCTGCACTATCACGTACCGCACGTTTTTCAACTTCGGTGATACTACTTGGAATGCAGATCATCATTCTCCAGCTTGGTGCAAACAATGGTTTTTTAGGATAGATCATTTTGATCATCTCCCGTATCATTAATTCTGCAGCGTTGAAATCCGCGATCACACCATCTTTCAACGGACGAACCGTGCGGATGCTTTCATGCGTCTTCTCATGCATCATCAATGCTTTCTTTCCAACGGCTAAAATATTTTTAGGATTGTTTCTGTCTAATGCAACGATCGAAGGTTCGTTCACCACCACTTCATCATTAAAAATAATGAGGGTATTTGCAGTACCCAGATCCATGGCAATTTCCTGAGTGAAAAAGTTAAAGAGGCTCATATATGTAAAATGCGAAAACTAGTGTTTAATCCAACAAAGTTGTAGTAAAATATTGGAATTAACAATGATAAATACTGTATTTGCCAAGATTTTACAAGATGCTAAAATACTTAGTATCCGCGGTGGTTGTTTTATTCAGCGTATATACGTGACTGTTAGTAATATTATTTGAATTCGTAGCCGATGTCGTTGCGAAAAAACATTCCTTCAAAGTGAATTTTTCCTAATGTTTGATTCGATTGTGCGGCTGCTTTTGCAACGGTATCGCCAAAAGAGGTAACTGCAAGAACTCTGCCACCATTGGAAAGGACCGCAGCGCCTTCTTTTTTAGTACCGCTATGAAAAATGACGGTCCCTTTCGGCGCCAGATCCAGTCCGGTCATGGTTTTTCCTGATTGGTAAGCTTGGGGATATCCGCCACTGACTGCTACTACCGTTACTGCTGTTTGAGGGTCGGTTTCAATGGTGATAGTATCCAATCTTTGTTGTGCAGTAGCGAGGAATAATTCAACCAGGTCGTTTTTGATACGTGGTATAACTACCTCGGTTTCGGGATCACCCAACCTGCAGTTGTATTCGATCACCAATGGCTCATTGTTTACTTTTATCAATCCAACAAACACGATCCCCTTATATTCTAAATTTTCTTTATGGAACCCTTTGATGGTTGGCTCAACAATGCGTTCTTTTACTTTTTGCATAAAGACGGCATCTGCAAACTGCACCGGGCTCACAGCGCCCATCCCGCCTGTGTTTAAGCCGGTATCGCCAACGCCGATGCGTTTATAATCCTTGGCCTCCGGTAATAGAACATAGTTTTTGCCATCTGTCAGAACAAACACACTTAATTCTATTCCGTCCAGGAATTGCTCGATCACCACTTTTTTACTTGCATCGCCGAATTTGGCATGCTGTATCATTAATTCAAACTCTGCCAATGCCTCTTTATGACTGGTAGAAATGATCACACCTTTACCTGCTGCGAGCCCGTCTGCTTTCAATACGATGGGCAGACTATGATTAGTGATATAATCAACTCCTTCTTTATAATTAGATGCGTCAAACTCTCTATATCCGGCAGTAGGGATATTATGCCGTTGCATAAATGCTTTGGAAAAAGCCTTGCTGCCTTCTAATTGTGCCGCTTCTTTTGATGGTCCGATCACATGAATATGTTCAGTAG
>Ga0207153_1218_pt1 | contig 10920 bp, 7 predicted proteins | sample Alteio_BWMinHeat_27_FD_153580 | JGI IMG/M metagenome (GOLD analysis project Ga0207153, IMG submission 153580) | Enriched cells from forest soil in Barre Woods Harvard Forest LTER site, Petersham, Massachusetts, United States -... | ecosystem: Environmental > Terrestrial > Soil > Temperate forest >...
GTTATAAAAGGCCTAGATGGAAATCGATTCCAGCGAGTCAGATTCGCAATCCTGATAGTTCTCATCATCTATAACATCTCGGAATCCATGTTTTTCCGCATAACCCCAATCTGGTTCACCTCACTGTTGGCAATCGTTGATTTCCCTTCGCGGGTAGCACCTGCGAGAACTCGCGAGGATGTTTCTCTGGCGACTATGAGGCATTCGCAGGCCGCAGATCTCGCTCGGGAGTCTGGCGACTATCAGGGCGTTCATCGGTCTAAGTCGATTCACAAATTGTCATGAATTTAAGATCGAGGTATTCCCTAATCATCGGGGCCATTCTCATCTGCCTTATTGATGCCGCCGTCCTTCTTGTGGTCCTACCCAAATTCACTGGTGATGTATCTCCCCTTTATGGCTTAAACAGCTACCCCGATGGATATGACCAAATTGCCACAAATCTGGTAGAGGGCCACGGATACCGTTTCTACCCAGACACCGCCAGGACCCTAATGCGTGAGCCCGGCTATCCTTTTTTCTTGGCCGGGCTATTCCTTTTATTTGGATTTGGTTTCACGGCAGTAAAGGTGGCGAACATGGCCTTGGGTGTTGGAGCCGCATGGCTGATGACTTGCATCGCACGCAAACTGTCAAACAGCAAGTTGCTGATCTTCGGGTCTCCTTTGTTATTTTTGTTTCACCCTGGCACCTTGATCGCTGAAAGTCGAGGGGGCATTGAAGTAATCTTTACCTTCTTAATTACGCTGTTCATGTTGACCTTATATAAAGCAATTAAAGCCAACAGGGGCTTGGATTACGTGGTGAGTGGAGGGGTATTGGGGTTAGCTGTTCTGGTAAAGAGTACACCCTTCCTTTTCCCCGTCGTCGTACTTGCCTATCTACTGATCTTTGAACGGCAGCGGATACCAAAGCTCGCCATGTGCTGGAACGTCGTATTAATGGTAATTGCTATGTTCGTAGTTCTCTCTCCATGGATTCTTCGAAACTACTTTCTCGTTGGAAGATTCGTACCAACAGCCAGTGTCCTAGGTGTATCCGCTCATGCCGGTCAATATATCTGTTCACATCTCTCCAGCGATAAACGCTGGCTGGATCTTGATAGGGCAGCAGCACGGGAGAGGAGCAAACGAGCCCGGGAACTCGGATATCCTTTCCAAGACGGTTATTACCAGTATTTTTATTCGAGCGACGACGAAGTTAAATTTTCGAGCTATCTTTTGAAAGGAGTGATCGCTGAATACCAAAATTCTCCTATGTTGTTCATCAGGTGCGTGCGCTCCAATTTATTCAATTTCTGGTTTGCGGGCAAAACATGGAAGTCGACGACCGCAAATTTAGTTGTTCAACTCCCTCTCCTTCTCCTTGCTCTCATAGGCACGGCGTTGTCTCTTAGAAACAAGAAACTCAAACTTATTGCTCCCATGATTCTCCTCATCCTATACGTGACCGCTGTCTGTTTACCGATTCTGGCGCAAGCGAGATATAGCATTCCGCTCATTCCATTTCTGTCTCTCCTCGCGTGCTTTGCTTTGGTCGCGGTGCAGAGAAGCGCTGCAAACCTATGGTCGAAACTTTACATGATAGGTGCTCACGATGATCGGGCCGGTAAAAGAAGTATTGTCGCCCGGGCCGACAGCAACGAAATCGAGATGCAATGAAGCGCCTCGCACAGTTGGTCGTATCGCTGACGTTCGGGGGGCTTCTGCTTTGCGCCGTCCTCTGGCACGTTGATCTTCGGCGGACGATGGTGTTTGTCGATCGCCTAGTGCCCGCAGAGAATGCCGTTGGCAGCGGAAGACCGGCGCGTGACTGCACACTCTTGTATAACTCAGCGGAAGACAACCAGATTCAATAAATTACTCAATAGATCCGGTCAGCTTAATTAACAACAACAACGAGACTCGTCGGAGGATTAGGAGCTTTCGAAGACGACGACCCGCCGTAACAGGCACTCGCATCGAACGCCAGTACGTTTCCTGAACCATCGGGCGGCATCCCCATAACATTGAGGGCGCAATTCATCGCTGGATTCGCATTGACGTGTCCTGCCCATGCGGTCGAGAGGCCTGAGCCAGCACACTGCGAGGCGTTTGTTGCGGCCACACCGTTGAATTTGCCAGATACGTTCAGCGATCCCGCGCACTGCCCCACGTTGCCGCTGCTCACGTCGGGTCCGATTGGAGGCCAAGGCAGAGATCCAAACCACGAAGGCTTGGACGATAAATAGAGCGAAGCGGGCAGTGCGCCTTGGCCCGCACTTGTGTCACCAAGAGTGGGAACAGAATTTGGATATAACGGCGCGCCCGTGGGCACTTCCGAGGCGCTCGAACACAGAGCGGACCACCCAGTATTGGAAGAATTACCACAAAATCGAACCGCTCCCGTCACTACGTCATAATTTGCCCATCGCAGGAGCGTTGCTTTCACAACTGGGTCGTTCGGAACAACCGTGAGATTGGGGTTACCGATTCCAATCGCGTAAATGATATTGTGCCCTGCAAACTGGGAGGTGCTCTCATAGGTGGTATGGAATCCCGGCGTTCCGAGCACGTTCCCGACTGCGTTTATGTAACGGTTGTAAGAGTCCAAATAAAACGGAACGGTGTAAGTGCTCTTTGCGGTCGCACCGCCGCAAAACGAGGTGGCTGCACAGGATTCCCATCCCGTGAGGAGGTTCCTGTAGAGAGTATTCATCATATGTGTGCCGTGGTACACCTCGCCGTAGTAGTTGACGGCAACATTCCCCTCCAGCAGCTCGAAAGTGTCCCCGCCTGCGTGGGGGCGAAACGATTGAGTCAGGCCATCACTGTTATCGTCAAGCAGAATGAAGAAGTTGTACCCGAATACCGTCCCGTTATTTGCCCCTTCGTCGAATACCATGTACCGAATCTGCTGCCCGATGTTGTTTTGCACCAATCCGTCCGAAACTTGCGTGAACTGGAAAGCGAAGGCGTCGGATGAATTTGTGGTCTGCGCTTGGAAAGCATAATTTTGCTCGAATGTGAAGTGGGTGCTATCCAATGCTGAGAACGCCCCTACGGGTGCATTGACTACCCGCACGCCCTTAACCCAACAGTTTGCGGTGTTGAAGAGCTTGATTGCCCACGGCGTGGCAGAAACAGAGCTTGCATCAATTGACAGGTTCTCTATGCCCGCAAGTACGAGTGGCTGGTAAAACCATGCCTGCGGTGAGCGGGCCGAGGCCCAGTTCGGATTCCGCAGTGGGTGAGAAAGTGTAACGACATTTCCATTGATGCCTGTGACTTGAAACATCTCCGACTGGGAGCGATTCGCTGTGACATTTCCCGTATCCGGCCCGTTGACCGAACAGCTAGTGCCGACGGAGTATTCGTCGCTGCAATTGAAAAAGCTTCCGTTGTCAACCGAGGTCCCGATGCATAAAATGCCCGACTTCCCATCGTCACACTGGTTGAGAATCAGAACGGTTGAGTTCGTCTTGATGCCCGCAGTGCTGCTCAATGTGACATTCGTTGTGCCTTGGGCGTAACCACCCGTCCAGTTGTAGACCGTTCCGGCGCCAACATAGTATGTGCTGTCCGTGGGGCTGCTCATGCAAATGATACCGCCGAAACCACCGCAAGCGTTGATAGCCCCAGGGCCGAACACAAGGAATGTCGAGTTAGCTCCCGAACCGCGCAGTACAGCGTTGCTCTTCTGGTGCAGGATTCCGGTGGACAGTTTGAACGTCCCCGGTCCAAGAAGAACATAACGGTTCGTGCCGCAGGTAGCGAGGGCGTTGTTGATGATTGCCGCAGTGCCTGAATAGGCCGCGATTGTCGAGCCGCATTGGGTCCAAGAGGCCGAGGGGATGCCACCTACTACACCTGCCCCTGTCCAATCGGTTGCCCGCTCGGGGCTGATGATTCCAGACCAGGCCTGCGCGTGGGCGACGGCCGGAAAAATCAAGAATGTGACGAAGAGCACCAGAAGCGACTGGCTGCGTTTCATTTTTGGTTAAGCTCCTTCACGCGTTGAGAAAGCACTCCACTCATAACGCAAGCTGCGCCCAAGCAACTGATCCTAAAAATTATGCCTATTCTTCCTGCCCATAGTAGCGCTCGATTTGAGATGAAGCCTACTGGTCCAGCGAACAGGTTTGGACCAGTAGGGGAGAACTGGTCCGCTTCCGGAATACTGGTCCAGTTGAGGCTCGCTCTAAAAGCCTGCATTGGCTGTCAAACATGACGCCTTGCGACCCCAGGCCCCGTGAAGATATAGATGCGCGTCGAACTGCTTTGGGGGGGGTGACTGTTCCAACCTGGGGCTGGCGGGCCCTCTCGGAAGTGTGCCTTGGGCATCAGCTCGAACCCGGAGCGGCTGCCTGCAGCCCTAGCGGAGAACACGAGGAGGGGACTGAATCTTTTATCGGCCTCCTCTGTGCCACTTCGGTAAGGAACAGGGCAAGAAAACACCGATTTCCCGTTGTGGCGGAATGGACGTACACAAGGCCTTTCATGTAAGTCCGTTGGTTGTACAATCAAACTTGGCCAGGGTGGCAAAACGGAAAATCCGGTTCAAACAGAAGTTAGGCGCGAAGCATTACGGCGTGCGCCAGCTGGCAGAATCTGGCTGGCATGCTTATTATCTACTATGAGGAAAACGATGAGTCACGATAATCCGTCCGGACTGAGCGGCGAGTTTCTCGAAGAATACAGCACAGAGGATAGTCTCCGCAGATACACGAAGGAAACAGCGGGGAATGGAATCAGCTATTTGTTGGACCACGACTATGGAGAAATTTATTTCAATGTCATCGAGAACCAAATCCCCAAGTCGAGAGTCCAGAAGGGGGTCCGCCTATGGGAGTTCGGCTGCGGTGCCGGAATGAATCTTATACACCTCGTGTCGGCGCTGGAGCGGCGGGGAGTACAGGTGGAATTCGCCGTCGGCACGGATTTTTCGGACGCGTTACTCGGCGCAGCCAAACGAGAGGCGAAAAGATATCTGACGCCAGAACAGAACAAAAAAGTACAATTCTGTGTAGCGAGCCATGAGACTCTCATTGAGCAAGTGACAAAAGAGCTCGGCGTCCCTAAAGAGGCCCTTCTCGGATCGTTCGACGTCATGTTGGGCGTCAATACGATACGTTACAGTCACCGGTTGATGACAGAGAAGGAAGTCGCAGCAACCATAACCAGCCTTCTTGCAGACCGCGGAGTGTGCATCGTCATCGATATGAACAATAGGTTTCCCGCGTTTCGCAGCCGCTTTCACGATCGTTTAGTCAAAGGCGCGAAGGCCCTCTACCTCCCTTCTCTCGAGGAGTATGCCCGTCCGTTCTCATCTGCGGGCCTGCATATTCTCAAGCAAGCGAATTTTTGTTGGATTCCGCACTCTGCGGGGTCCGGACTTACGGCAGTTATGAGAGCTTTGACGCCCGTGCTCAACACAATTGTTCCAAGCCGCGCGATGCGTTCGCTGGTGATTGCTCAAAAGACCGGAGAGCGCCACCCGTAAGTCCGGACCACAGGTCCTGGCCAGCCTGGACGTCTAGGAAATCACGAATGTACAACCGAGAGCATCCGAGATGCGGCTCCGACCAAAGCCGCAGCGGGATTGTGCCTCCCTCATCAAGGGCACTCCTGATCTGCGACGAAGAGCTCTCCTCTGACGAACGGAATCTCACGGCGCTCCTGGATTTCTTCGGAATACCCTGGAACGTATCGAGCCCTGGCGAATTGGCCGGCGAGCGCGCCAGCGCGGAAAGCACCCATACCGGCGGGTTTTGCATTTTGAGTTCTGCCCCACGCATGGCTGCGGCCCTGCAAAATATCGCGGACCCTGACGCAGTACTGCCGGCCTGGATGTTGAACGCGAACTCCGTGTACATTTATGGTTTTGAAAAAACAAACCCGTGCAGAAAACTGCTCCGCCATTTGACGAATACAGCAGACGCGGACATCCGAAAACCTAACGAACCGCAAGCCCACTTGTCTGTGACTAACGATTTTCCTGAGCTGTGTGGTCCTATGTCGGGAATCTCCGCGTCGGTCAAATTGACCGAAAAAGACTACTACTTCGATTACCAGCAGCAACCCAAACGACATCAGAGTCTAGTCACCGCGAAATGCGGTGAAATATTCAGTGCAGTCGTACGCAGCGGGAAACGGTTCTTTCTAAACGCGTCCTCAGAAATCGTCGATATCAGTTCTCCCGCCACAAAGTATTTCGACGTGAAAGAGTCCTTTTGCAGCGCAGTTCCGATAGCGATGTACCTCAAGTGGGCGTTCGCGGATATTTGTTGGACCGGCACGGAAACCCGGGGATGCCTCATTGTTGACGACCCTCTCCTGAGGCCTCGTTACGGGTTCCTGTGTTTCCGCGACACGCTGAAGTTGATGGACTCGCACAATTTCACGACGACGATTGCATTCATTCCCTGGAATTGGCGACGGACTGATCGTCAGACAGTTCGCCAGTTTCAATTGCGCAACGACAGGCTTTCTCTCTGCGTCCATGGCTGTGATCACACTGCTGGCGAATTCGCAGCCCGATCGACCGCCTTGCTAAATAGAAGAACTAAGACTGCAATCCGGAGGATGGAGTTGTTATCGCAAAGAACCTCCCTTCAGCATGATCGCATCATGGTGTTTCCCCAGGGGGCGTTCTCACCTGAAGTGGGACGTGCCCTCAAATTGAATGGATTCGTCGCGGCCGTGAATACGGAAGTGGCCCCGTCGGGCAATGCCCGAAACGAAACGGAGATCGCCGACCTTTGGAATGTTGCGATCACGAAGTACGGAGACTTTCCCATCTTCACTAGGCGGTATCTAACACACGGCGTCGAGAACTTTGCATTCGACGCGCTTCTGGGCAAACCGTGCCTAATGGTGGCGCACCACGAAGTCTTTAAGGCTCAGGGCCGCGAATTGATTGAATTCATCGAAAAACTCAATTCGTTGAATTGGAATCTTCGCTGGTGTTCTCTGGGAGACGCAATCAGCCGGAGTTTCAAAATTCGTAACCGTCCGGGCATGACGGGTGCAGTCCAAATGTACTCCGAACACTTGGTGATAGAAAACCCATCCACCGAGATACGGGAAGTTGTAGTGATGAAGGAAGAGCGCGATCCCGACTGCGTGAAAGAGGTCGTGGTCAATCAGAAGACCGTTGCCCATGCCTACGAGGACAACCAACTCCAATTCAGTGTGAGCCTGCCCCCACGCGTGAGAACCGAGGCTCGTGTCATCTACTTTGACAAGCTAGAACTCGACCCACGTAGCGACACTATAGCGTATAGCATCAAGACAAGTGCCAGGCGACACCTTTCAGAGTTTCGGGATAACTTTGTTTCTCAAAACGAACTTCTGTCCGCGACCGCGGCCAAAGTCAAGCAATTTTTGAGTTAAGCTCCAAATGCCGTCCGGCGGCACTTAAAGGCCCATGAAGTCCATGGGTGCGCCGAGATAGCTATCTGCACTTATAGAGGAGTGACTTTTGGAAATCCATGAATTCGGTACGTACGCGGAGAGAATTTGAAACCCTTTGATGCAAGCGGCAGATTCCAGCCTACTGGCGTCGCTGGCGATTTGCGTCGCCTTGCAGTACGTGGCGCGGGGGTGACTGTTTTCTCCCAAGGTGTAGTGTTTGCAATCCAGATGATCGCAACCATTTTCCTGGCTCGACTGCTCACCCCTGCGGATTTCGGCGTGGTGACCATGGTTACCACATTCAGTCTGCTACTCATGAGCTTTGGGCAGAATGGATATGCAGAGGCCGTTATTCAGCGCGAAGAGATGGATCATTTCCTGGCCAGTAATCTATTCTGGATCAACGTAGGGGTGAGTCTTCTATTGGCAATTGGTTTCGCCGCTGCGGGGTCAATGCTGGCGAAGTTTTATGGTGACCAACGCGTCGCGCACGTTGCCGTCGGGATGTCGCTGACGATATTCATCAGCGGTACCTCGGTTCTGCACCTTGCACTGCTGAAACGAGCCCTCCACTTCTCTGTAACCTCCGCCAATGAGGTTCTCTCGGGTGCTATTTCGGTGGCTCTGGCGATATTGCTCGCTTGGGTTGGGTGGGGATACTGGGCGCTGGTCTGTGGGGCCATTGCCAGACCGCTTATCCAATCCGTCGGGGCTTGGTATCTGTGTAGGTGGATTCCTAGCCTCCCACGCCGGCGGGGACACTTTCGAGCTGCTGGAGGGGAATGTTGCCGTCAACTACTACGGCGAGGTGTACCACGGCACACATATGATGAATACTCTCTACAGGAACCTCCTCACGGGATGGGAATCCTGTGCAGCCACCTCGTTTTGCGGCGGTGCGACCGCAAAGAGCACTTACACCGTTCCGTTTTATTTGGACTCTTACAACCGTTACATAAACGCAGTCGGGAACGTGCTCGGAACGCCGGGATTCCATACCACCTATGAGAGCACCTCCCAGTTTGCAGGGCACAATATCATTTACGCGATTGGAATCGGTAACCCCAATCTCACGGTTGTTCCGAACGACCCAGTTGTGAAAGCAACGCTCCTGCGATGGGCAAATTATGACGTAGTGACGGGAGCGGTTCGATTTTGTGGTAATTCTTCCAATACTGGGTGGTCCGCTCTGTGTTCGAGCGCCTCGGAAGTGCCCACGGGCGCGCCGTTATATCCAAATTCTGTTCCCACTCTTGGTGACACAAGTGCGGGCCAAGGCGCACTGCCCGCTTCGCTCTATTTATCGTCCAAGCCTTCGTGGTTTGGATCTCTGCCTTGGCCTCCAATCGGACCCGACGTGAGCAGCGGCAACGTGGGGCAGTGCGCGGGATCGCTGAACGTATCTGGCAAATTCAACGGTGTGGCCGCAACAAACGCCTCGCAGTGTGCTGGCTCAGGCCTCTCGACCGCATGGGCAGGACACGTCAATGCGAATCCAGCGATGAATTGCGCCCTCAATGTTATGGGGATGCCGCCCGATGGTTCAGGAAACGTACTGGCGTTCGATGCGAGTGCCTGTTACGGCGGGTCGTCGTCTTCGAAAGCTCCTAATCCTCCGACGAGTCTCGTTGTTGTTGTTAATTAAGCTGACCGGATCTATTGAGTAATTTATTGAATCTGGTTGTCTTCCGCTGAGTTATACAAGAGTGTGCAGTCACGCGCCGGTCTTCCGCTGCCAACGGCATTCTCTGCGGGCACTAGGCGATCGACAAACACCATCGTCCGCCGAAGATCAACGTGCCAGAGGACGGCGCAAAGCAGAAGCCCCCCGAACGTCAGCGATACGACCAACTGTGCGAGGCGCTTCATTGCATCTCGATTTCGTTGCTGTCGGCCCGGGCGACAATACTTCTTTTACCGGCCCGATCATCGTGAGCACCTATCATGTAAAGTTTCGACCATAGGTTTGCAGCGCTTCTCTGCACCGCGACCAAAGCAAAGCACGCGAGGAGAGACAGAAATGGAATGAGCGGAATGCTATATCTCGCTTGCGCCAGAATCGGTAAACAGACAGCGGTCACGTATAGGATGAGGAGAATCATGGGAGCAATAAGTTTGAGTTTCTTGTTTCTAAGAGACAACGCCGTGCCTATGAGAGCAAGGAGAAGGAGAGGGAGTTGAACAACTAAATTTGCGGTCGTCGACTTCCATGTTTTGCCCGCAAACCAGAAATTGAATAAATTGGAGCGCACGCACCTGATGAACAACATAGGAGAATTTTGGTATTCAGCGATCACTCCTTTCAAAAGATAGCTCGAAAATTTAACTTCGTCGTCGCTCGAATAAAAATACTGGTAATAACCGTCTTGGAAAGGATATCCGAGTTCCCGGGCTCGTTTGCTCCTCTCCCGTGCTGCTGCCCTATCAAGATCCAGCCAGCGTTTATCGCTGGAGAGATGTGAACAGATATATTGACCGGCATGAGCGGATACACCTAGGACACTGGCTGTTGGTACGAATCTTCCAACGAGAAAGTAGTTTCGAAGAATCCATGGAGAGAGAACTACGAACATAGCAATTACCATTAATACGACGTTCCAGCACATGGCGAGCTTTGGTATCCGCTGCCGTTCAAAGATCAGTAGATAGGCAAGTACGACGACGGGGAAAAGGAAGGGTGTACTCTTTACCAGAACAGCTAACCCCAATACCCCTCCACTCACCACGTAATCCAAGCCCCTGTTGGCTTTAATTGCTTTATATAAGGTCAACATGAACAGCGTAATTAAGAAGGTAAAGATTACTTCAATGCCCCCTCGACTTTCAGCGATCAAGGTGCCAGGGTGAAACAAAAATAACAAAGGAGACCCGAAGATCAGCAACTTGCTGTTTGACAGTTTGCGTGCGATGCAAGTCATCAGCCATGCGGCTCCAACACCCAAGGCCATGTTCGCCACCTTTACTGCCGTGAAACCAAATCCAAATAAAAGGAATAGCCCGGCCAAGAAAAAAGGATAGCCGGGCTCACGCATTAGGGTCCTGGCGGTGTCTGGGTAGAAACGGTATCCGTGGCCCTCTACCAGATTTGTGGCAATTTGGTCATATCCATCGGGGTAGCTGTTTAAGCCATAAAGGGGAGATACATCACCAGTGAATTTGGGTAGGACCACAAGAAGGACGGCGGCATCAATAAGGCAGATGAGAATGGCCCCGATGATTAGGGAATACCTCGATCTTAAATTCATGACAATTTGTGAATCGACTTAGACCGATGAACGCCCTGATAGTCGCCAGACTCCCGAGCGAGATCTGCGGCCTGCGAATGCCTCATAGTCGCCAGAGAAACATCCTCGCGAGTTCTCGCAGGTGCTACCCGCGAAGGGAAATCAACGATTGCCAACAGTGAGGTGAACCAGATTGGGGTTATGCGGAAAAACATGGATTCCGAGATGTTATAGATGATGAGAACTATCAGGATTGCGAATCTGACTCGCTGGAATCGATTTCCATCTAGGCCTTTTATAAC
>Ga0207153_1220_pt1 | contig 10803 bp, 13 predicted proteins | sample Alteio_BWMinHeat_27_FD_153580 | JGI IMG/M metagenome (GOLD analysis project Ga0207153, IMG submission 153580) | Enriched cells from forest soil in Barre Woods Harvard Forest LTER site, Petersham, Massachusetts, United States -... | ecosystem: Environmental > Terrestrial > Soil > Temperate forest >...
GAAAAAGATCTTAAAAAAGCGATCATCAGTTTACGAGGCGATAATAAGGTGACCGATCAAAATGCGGAGGCATCATATAATGCCTTAAACAAGTATGCGCGTAACTTAAATGAGTATGCCGAATCGGGCAAGCTTGATCCGGTTATTGGGCGCGATGATGAGATACGCCGTGTAATACAGATACTTTCACGACGCACCAAAAACAACCCGATTTTAGTTGGTGAGCCGGGCGTTGGTAAAACCGCTATCGCTGAAGGTATTGCTTTCAGGATTATTAAAGGCGACGTGCCCGAAAGCCTGAAAACAAAAACAGTTTACTCCTTAGATATGGGCGCGTTGATAGCAGGCGCCAAATACAAAGGCGAATTTGAAGAACGTTTAAAAGCCGTTTTAAAGGAAGTTACCCAAAGCGATGGCGAGATCGTATTGTTTATTGATGAGAGCCACACTTTAGTTGGTGCAGGTGGTGGCGAAGGCGCGATGGATGCTGCAAATATATTGAAACCGGCGTTGGCCCGTGGCGAATTAAGGGCCATTGGTGCAACCACTTTAAACGAGTATCAAAAATATTTAGAAAAGGATAAGGTTAACATTTAATTTTTTTAATAAATAGGTTATTACATTCTCATCAACCAATAATAAGCCTTTAAGCAAATGCGCAGGTTCAATTGCCTGCTGTTGGTTGCCGGTTGTAATTTCGGAAGCTTTTTGAACAGCTTCCTGTGCTTTTATGGTAAAGTTGTTAAAATTCATAGTGATTAGTATTAGTCAATTTACTTGCCAATATGATGGTTCTGAAAAAAAGTCACAAGAAATTAAAATAACGTGACTTTTTGTCGTTTACGTTGTTAATGTAACGGTTAACCTATGTTAACCCTATTTTTACTTCAATATATTGATTATCAATAACTTTAGTAAGTTAACATTAATTTATGTTAAGTTGTGTTAACCCTAAATTTCCGGCTGATAAAACCGATCATTAAAATTAACCAGGAATAATTCATCTGTAGCCCGTGTGCAGGCTGTATAAAACCACCTAAGAAAATCGGTATTAACCATTTCGTCGGTTAAAAACCCCTGGTCTACAAAAACAGCGTTCCATTGCCCGCCCTGCGCTTTATGGCAGGTAACCGCATAGCCAAATTTTATTTGCAGTGCATTATAGTATGGGTTCAATTTCAACTCGGCATGTTTAGCGCGTTTATTAGCAATATGGTCATAATCCTTCATCACCTCCAGGTAAAAACGCTTTTGATCCGTAGGTTGTAATGCGGGCGATTCTGAATACAGTGTATCCAATAAAATTTTACAATCCAATACCGGGTCGCCTGCATAATCAATAAACTCAACCTGAACATCGGCAAACCTAAATCCATACATATCTTCGATACGGCGCACTTTTCTTATACGGGCCATATCTCCGTTAGCAATAAAATTGGTGCTCCCGGCATCCTGCTCCTGTAGCCAGAAATAATTGTTTTTAACCACCATTATCTGGTCGCCGCCGGTAAGCTCTTCCTCGCGCCATAGTAACCGGGCACGTATTTGCTTATTATATAAATTAGCGTTTTTGTTCGACCGGCAAATTATCAGTGTGTTTTCGTTACCATATTTATTATAAGCGTATTCCAGGCCTTCTTCCAGGCGCTCACCGGTCATGCGGTAAACATCTTTATAGCCTTTAGTGATAATTTGCGGCATCACTTCTTTGCCTGTTCTTATCAAATCGCGTACACGGGTAACATTATACAATATCCCCGAATCTTTTTGTTGCCGCAAAACATCAGTCAATTCATAGCTAAAAATGGTAAGCCCAAACTGAACACTCATTAACTTTTCATCCAATGCCGGGCTTTCGTCTGATCCTACCGGCGGTAGCTGTGCGGTATCGCCAACTAACATTAACTTGCAGTTCTTTTTGTTATAGACATATTTAACCAGGTCGTTCAACAGGGTATCGCGATTATTACCACTCAACTGGTCGGATACCATTGAGGCCTCATCAATAATAAACAGTGTGTTTACAGCCAGGTTATCAGCTATGCTGAATGACTCATCAACGTTTAAAGCTGATTTTTTTCGATAGATCTTTTTATGAATGGTAAATGCTTTACGGCCGGAGTACCCGCTAATTACTTTTGCTGCCCGTCCCGTAGGAGCTAATAAAACCGACTTAAAATTATATTTAGGCAGCGCTTTAACCAACGCGCTTAAAACAGTTGTTTTACCTGTGCCTGCATAGCCTTTAAGTATGAAACATTCATCCCCATCTTCCTTCAACAGAAAATTATGCAGCAAGCCAAATAGCTCAATTTGCTGTGGGCTGGGCTCATGCGGGAAGGCTTGTTGAATATGATCTGCTGACACCTTGCAAAAATGCTGATAAGTAAGCTAATTAAGTAATCCAAAAAATATTACTTTTGTTTATCAGCATGAGCGAACAAACAAACACATACCGCGATAGCAGCCTTAATTTAGAACAGGCTTATTATTACACTTTGTTAATACTTATTAACGGCGATTCTTTTTCGTACGCTATTACCAATAAAAATCATTTATTGGCCTATGAGGCGGAAAATACTTTAACCGAGCTTATTGAACCGGCAACACTACAGGAATTATTAAGTGCCCCTTATAAAAACACAGTGATTGGCTTAAATGCCAACGGGTTTACAATTATACCGGCAACTATTTTCAACCCGGAACATGTTGGTGAATTTGCCCGTGTATTGGATGTGAAAGCTGATGAAAAGGTTTTAGCACAGGCACTTGATGAAAACAATTATATCGTTTATAAAGTAGCCGGGCAGCAATTATCCGCCGTTAACCGATTTGGATTGATCAATACTGTATTTGCTGCAAAGGGATGGATAAATTCCGTTGCAATTACTAATCCTGATGCAAACCAGCTTTTTGTAAATATTGGAAAGGATAAAGTTGAGCTGTTAAACTTTAAAGACTCGGCCATTCGTTTTTATAACAGCTTTGAATATAAAAACGCTAACGATTTAGCTTATTACGCTGCTTTGGTTGCAAAAGAAATAGGATTGCAGCCCAATGCTATTGGGTTGGTTTTAAGTGGAAATGTACAAGCTAATGATGTCACATTCAACACGCTTTCCGACTTTTTTGGCGATGTTACTTTAAATCAAGCTAATATCCTTGAATTACCGGAAGGACTTAATCCACATCAATTACTTCAATTGGCAGCGCTATCGTTATGCGAATCATCGGAGGTAGTTTAAAGGGATTACGCCTTAACCCGCCTAAAAAATTTGCCGGTACGCCCCACTACCGACCTGGCTAAAGAGGCACTATTCAACATTCTGCAAAATCAAATTGAGTTTGATGATATTATGGTTCTGGATTTGTTTAGCGGTACGGGTAATATTTCACTTGAATTTGCTTCGCGTAATGCCAAACAGGTAATCTCTGTCGACCGGAGTATTCATTGTATCAATTATCTAAAAGATGCCTCGAGGCAACATAAACTGGAGCAAATTAAAACCTACAAAGCAGATGTTTTTAAATACCTGCAACTGGAAACAGAGCAATATGACCTGATATTCGCTGATCCACCGTATGATTTGAACCAGATACCTGAAATACCTAAAATAATTTTCGAGAAAAACCTGTTGATTAGTGGTGGCTTGCTAATTGTTGAGCACCAGTCTATGCAGAATTTAAGTCAGCATCCTAATTTTGTTGAACAACGCAAATATGGGCATTCATCGTTTTCGTTTTTTAAAGCTTAAAAATCAATTGGTTTTATAAATTTGCAATACATTATAACTTAAGTTATGAAGATCGCCCTTTTCCCGGGATCATTTGACCCAATTACCAAAGCCCACGTTGATATTGTAAACCGATCATTAGGTTTGTTTGACAAGGTTTATATCGGGATAGGCGTAAACAGCAATAAAGCAGGATTTTTGACCGTAGAAAAACGCGAACAAATGTTACGCGCAGTATTTGCCCATGAACCTAAAATACATATTATAGCTTATGAAGGCCTCACGGTTAACTTTTGCAAAAGCATTGGCGCCGATTATATGATACGTGGCATCCGTACTGTATCAGATTTTGAATACGAAAAAGCCATAGCGCAAATGAACCATGCTTTATCGCCCGAAATTGAAAGTATCTTCATTGTAAGTAAGCCGGGTTATTCGTCTATCAGTTCAACCATTGTACGCGAAATTATGAAGCACAATGGTGATGTAACTCAATTTATTCCGACTGCGGCATTACCCTATCTGTAACCAGATCCATTTTTTCTAATACATCCATAATTGAGGGGAATGTATTTTCAATGATTGTTGCAATACCTTTCTTTTTAAACCAGCGGGCATCGGTAATGCCTTCTTCTTTCTGGGGTTTTAATTTACGTTCATCATCACTGCGCATTTTAAACCAATGCGTTTTCTTTAAAACCACTTCTTCCCTGCTGATGTATGCATGATAAGTTTTGCATATCTTTTCACCAAGATCGCTTACTTCTATTCCGCATTCTTCCTCTACCTCGCGCACAGCGGCTTCTTTAACCCGCTCTCCTTTTTCAATTTTACCTTTCGGTAAATCCCACTTGTCATTACGGTGAATAAACAAGTATTCGCCATATTGATTTTTAACTATGCCACCTGCAGCCTCAATTAAGGTTATATTTTCGGCTACTTCTTTTAAATAAGTTTTCGCATTGTTGCACAGTACATAAAAGTAATTGTTTTTATGCGCAATTATCCACGTATAAATTATTTTCAAATCAAATGTCTGTGCATCAATCTTTTGATAATGATGTTTTAACTTTGGTTCCGATTCTGTTATCAGGATAACCTTTTCATTAATATAAATTCTGTATTTTTGAGCCATGTTTAATAATACCGAAACAGAACAACAAGTAGCTGAATTCCTGCTGCAAATTAAAGCAATAAAATTACAACCTACTAATCCTTTTACATGGGCATCGGGATGGAAATCGCCAATTTACTGCGATAACCGTTTAACGCTTTCACATCCCACTATCCGCACCTATATAAGGCAGCAATTATCAGCTGCAATACAAGAAAAATTTGGAGCAGTTAGTTGTATTGCAGGTGTTGCAACAGCCGGCATACCCCAAGGCGCTTTAGTAGCCCAGGAATTAGGATTACCCTTCATTTATGTACGCTCAAAACCAAAAGAACATGGCACCGGCAGTATGATTGAGGGTGATGCAATGACCGGTACAAGAGTAGTAGTAATTGAAGACCTGATATCAACAGGAAAAAGCAGCTTGCAGGCAGTCACGGCGTTACGCGACGCAGGCTATGATGTGGCAGGCCTGGCAGCAATATTTACTTACGGTTTTGATATTGCCGATGAAAATTTCAAAAATGCTAAATGCCCTTTTGTTACCCTATCAAATTACACTGCATTATTAACTTATGCCGAGGCAAACCAATATATATCTGCAAATGATGTTGAGTTGTTAAAAGAATGGCGCAAAAGCCCTTCAACCTGGGGACAGTAGTTAGTTTGCAGTTTTGAGTTTGCAGTAGCCAGTTAGAATATGCAAATAACAAACTTGCCTATTACTAATCTTTAATCAACTAATCTTCAATCTTTCCTCAAATGACCACTTTTGAAAGTAAAGCAATCATAAATAAACCGATAAGCGAAGTGTATCAGTTCCTCGCTGATTTGAATAATCATCAGCAGCTAATGTCTGATAATGTACAGGATTGGGTTTCAACTACGGATGATGCCAGTTTTTCTGTACAAAATATGCTGAAGCTGAAATTAAAAGTTGGCGCGCGCGATGAGAACAAAGAAATCAAGATCATCCCATCCGAAAAACCTCCGTTTGATTTAGAGCTTACCTGGTCGCTATCAGTTATAAATAACCAAACAGAAGTTACCTATACCATCAATGCAGATCTGAATATAATGATGAAAATGATGGCATCGGGCCCGCTTCAAAAGCTTACCGACCACGAAGTGGAAAAACTTGCTTCGTTGTTAAGCTAAGTCGTTACCTGTTATATCTTCTGCGAATTGAATTGTGATCTCTTGTAGCAGCGCCAATTGTTAGCGCAATAATAATAACGACTAAAGCGAGTTCCATAATTAGGGATTTAAAAATTGTTCAAAGGTGATGTTAGATGTACCTTGTTTTACGGAAACTCTTTGTAAAGGTTTCATATTGATGTGAAAAAGTTTACATTAATTTAAAACAGGCTTCTTTTTACATTGAAAAGGTATTAATCATTACGTTTATAGCTGTTTTTACCGTACTTTTGCGCCAAATTACAGTGCAGCATGATAACGGTATCTAATCTCTCCCTTCGCTACGGAAAACGTACTTTATTTGAAGACGTTAACCTTAAATTCACCCAAGGCAATTGCTACGGTATTATTGGTGCCAATGGCGCGGGGAAATCTACTTTCTTAAAGATCCTTTCGGGCGAAATTGACCCAACCAGTGGTTCGGTTAGCTTTACTCCCGGCGAGCGTATGGCGGTTTTAAGCCAAAATCACTATGCTTTTGATGAATTTACTGTTATTGAAACGGTGATGATGGGACATACAGAAATGTATGCCGTAATGAAGGAAAAAGACGCCATTTATTTGAAAGAAGATTTTAGTGATGCTGATGGCGAACGTGCCGGTGAGCTGGAAAATCTTTTCGCTGAAATGGACGGATGGAATGCGGAGAATAATGCCGCTACCCTATTGAGCAACTTAGGCATTAAAGAAGAGTTTCATTACGGATTAGTAAAAGACCTGGATAATACACAAAAGGTACGTGTATTATTAGCGCAGGCTCTTTTTGGCAAGCCCGATATTTTGTTACTGGATGAGCCTACCAACGATTTGGATATTCACACTGTAACATGGTTAGAAGATTTCTTAGCAAGCTATGAGGCTATTGTACTTGTAGTATCGCACGACAGGCACTTTTTAGACACCGTATGTACACACGTAGTAGATATTGATTTTGCTAAAATGACCATCTATACCGGTAACTATACCTTCTGGTATGAGTCGAGCCAGTTAGCATTAAAACAACGGTCAGATCAAAATAAAAAGACTGAGGACAGGGTTAAAGAATTACAGGAATTTATCCGCAGGTTTAGCGCCAACGCATCCAAATCAAAACAAGCTACCAGCCGTAAAAAAGCTTTGGATAAAATTAATATTGACGAGATACAACCGTCAAACCGTAAATATCCCGGCATTATCTTTAACAATCTTGGCCGCGAAGCCGGTGACCAGATATTACAGGTTGAAAACCTGAGTAAAAAATTAAACGGTGAATTATTGTTTAATAATATAGGTTTTACCGTTAATAAGGGCGATAAAATTGCCATCCTGTCACAAAACAGCTTAGCTACAACGGCATTCTATAACATCATAACCGAAAGGGATACCGATTTTAAAGGCACCTACAAATGGGGTGTAACTATTAACAAAGCCGATATACCTATTGACAATGCGGAATACTTTAAAGGCAAGGATGATAACCTGATCGATTGGTTGCGTGAGTTTTCGCCCGGCGAAAAAGACGATCAGTTTATCCGTGGTTTTTTAGGCCGTATGCTATTTTCGGGAGAAGAAGTTTTAAAGAAAAGCAATGTATTATCAGGTGGCGAGAAAATGCGCTGTATGTTTAGCCGCATGATGTTACAACAAGCCAACCTATTGATATTTGATGAACCAACCAATCACCTTGATCTGGAGTCTATCACCGCGTTAAACAACGGCATGAAAGATTTTAGGGGAACGATCTTATTTACTTCGCGAGATCATGAATTGGTTGAAACAGTAGCTAACCGCATAATTGAATTAACACCAGGCGGCTATATAGATAAGTTAATGACTTATGATGAATACATTAACAGCGATGTTGTACAAAAACAACGCGACGAAATGTATTCTCTTGCTTAATATTTATGGTTAAAAACATATTCATTACAATTCTATTTTTAGTTAGCACAGCCTGTTGTTACGCGCAATTAATTACAGGTAAAGTTAAAGACGCCAAGACCAATGAAACTTTGCCTTATGTTAACGTAGGTATTGTTGGCAAAGGCGTAGGTACTGTAACAAATATAGATGGTGATTTTAAGCTATCATTAAGCGGCCACGAAAGTGATAGTTTGCGAATTTCAATATTGGGCTATCACGCGCAATCGTTTTTAATAGCCGATTTGCAAAAGCACCCAGGTGCCCTAAACGTTTCACTTAGCCCAAACAGCATCCAGCTAAAAGAGGTTAACATAGGTAACCGTAAATACAAGCAAAGCATATTAGGTAACACTACTAAGTCTAAATCAGTACGTGCGGGTTTTACCAGTAATTATTTGGGTAATGAAATAGGCGCTATCATAAAAATTAAGCGTGCACCAACTTATTTAAAACAATTCAATGCATCTATAAGTGAAAATCTGTCCGACTCGATTATGCTGCGTTTAAATATTTATAATGTAAAAAATGGCTTGCCTGATAAGAATATTTTGCAGCAGAACATATTCATCAAAATTCACAAAGACGAAGATCATATATCTGTAGACCTCACTCCTTACCATATTATGGTAGACGATAACTTTTTCATCAGTGTAGAATGGGTGAAAGATTCATCCGGGCACGGATTGAAGTTTTCTGCAAGCTTTTTAAGCAGTGCCATAATTTCACGCGAAACCAGCCAGGCCAAATGGGAAAAAATTGGCATAGCGGGTGTTGGTTTTAATGTACTGGCAGAGTATTAGTAAAAAATATATACATCTTAATTATTTGATGTTATATTTGCAACCCTTATAAAAATGACTCGGTAGCTCAGCCGGTAGAGCAACTGACTCTTAATCAGTGGGTCGAGAGTTCGATCCTCTCCCGGGTCACCCAGCGAGGAGGGGTGTCATTTTTGACACTCTTCCTCGCTTTTTTTTGCCTAAAATCGGCCTTTAAACCATACACAAGGCCGATTATAGAATTTAGGCGCGTAGTTCGAAAACTTTTTCCGTCAAACACCAAATTTTCAGGGTACATCGAACTAATGATATCTCGTTTACCCGAAATATCGGCCTCCTGGTACTTTAAAGGCAGGTTTTCAATATTTTTTATTGCTTGCGGCAATATCACGGAAATATCCGGTAATTCATTTTTAAGTGCAGCTAAATTGGCCTCCAAAATATCTAATCGATGCTCACATTGTTCCTTAATGACCTTATATTCCGAACCATCGATATCACCCAATAACAATAACTCTCTCGCCCGTAATTTTCTATCGATAAATTTTTTAATTTCCTGCGTTATGTTTTTTAGATCGACCTTGAATGTCCCCGCCTCCTGTTCATAAACATCGGCGATTATTTTTTTATAAATTTCGCCGATGCCGGGTTGCAGCGAATGCTTTTCAAGTTCCTCCAAAAACAAGGCATTCACTTTGTCAGCGTTAAATCTGGAACCGCAAGCGGAGTTACAATGATAATAATGGTAATATCGCCGGCAGCCTTTCGACGGACTAGCCGTTAACTTTAAACCGCAATTAGGACAAGTTAAAAAACCCCTTAACGGAATTGCTTCGTCAGTTACGATTGTCACCCCTTTTGTTTTCCGGCTAATCCTCCCTTCAATAATCCCTTGCACTCGATAAAACAGTGCTTCAGAAATTATAGCCTCATGCTGTCCCGGTACAATTTTCTTTTCTTCATCCTTGTAGGCCGAAACTACTATCTTCCCACAATAAACCGGATGCTTCACTAATTTTTGAAAATTTTTTTTTGCAGTATTAAGCCCTTTCTCCCGAGCGAATTTCCAAACCTGATTTACCCCCAAAACGCCTTTGCCAAGTTCTTCAAAAGACCACTTAATAATACTGGCGGCAGGCTCCTTTATAGCAATGAACTTCTTGCCAGTCTCGTCAATCTTATTTACATAGCCAATCGGTGCGGAAGCCATCCACCTGCCCTCCTTTTTTGCCCGTCTCATGCCATTAATGGTATTTAGTGCACGACGGTCGTTATCTACTTCGGGAACGGAAAGATAGATTGCCAGAATAACTTTACTTTCCGGGATAGTAATATCGAGCGGTTGTTCGATGGCGACCGGCTCCACATTCAAAGATTTTTAAAATACGGATCATCGCATAAGCGTCAGCCGTGTTACGGCTAAACCGATCCCATTTTGTAAATAATATACAATCAGTATGTTTACCTTTCGATTTAGTAAGTTCCCTAAGTAATTTTGTCCATTCCGGACGGTCAAATGTTTTTGCAGAATAATCTTCAAATATGACTTTTTGAATGACCACGTTATTGCGCTCACAATAGACCCGCAGGCGCTCGTCCTGATCGCGTTGTGAATAACCTTTATCAGCCTGTTCATCGGTACTGACCCTTACGTATAAGATCGCAGTTTTCATCTTTTATGCTGTTTTCTTACTTCCAATATAGCCATTTTATACAGGAAATCCAAAATTATTGCCGCTTCTTTTTCTGTAATTTCAATACCGTTTTTTCTTAAAATTTCTTTTGTTTCCTCAACTGTAACGTTCTTTTTGAACAAATCATTTGCCGCCATTTAAACCCCTTGAACCTGCAATAATGACGTTTATAAAAACAGTGACCAGGGGCCTTTGAGGGTCGGTCCCTTAAGTTTTTTTCAGTGTAATTCAACCAGTGTTTTTAGGAGGCATTTGACCGCCCTGAACATTTACCCGGCCAAACTTATGGATATATTCATCCAGTAAAGATTGCTTTGTAAGTATATAATTCCCCCCACCCGCTCTAACCACAACTAATTGCGCAACCCGCAATACCCGGTTGT
>Ga0207153_1221_pt1 | contig 10795 bp, 6 predicted proteins | sample Alteio_BWMinHeat_27_FD_153580 | JGI IMG/M metagenome (GOLD analysis project Ga0207153, IMG submission 153580) | Enriched cells from forest soil in Barre Woods Harvard Forest LTER site, Petersham, Massachusetts, United States -... | ecosystem: Environmental > Terrestrial > Soil > Temperate forest >...
TCCTGTCCCGGTACCAACGGGTTATTAGATGTGTATTGATGTCCTTCGGGGCTGAAAAAACTGTAAGAGGATGAATTAGCAAGCCATCGCCTGTCTGCCCATTCTAATCCGCCATTTACTAACCATCCACCGGTTATGCGGCCACCAACGGAAGCATTTACATAACTTTTATGATAAAGCTTTTGATAATTCTGGCGCTCAACCAGGCTATAATCGGTATTTATGCTGGTAGATATCGGCGTAAGGTTATTAAGGTCAACTACATCCGATCCGCCTGTTACGTTAAGCCTGAAACTGCCAACGGGTATCGTAATATCAGTATTGGCGTCAAATAACCGATTGGCAAAACCATAGCGGAAATGTGTGCCTACACGCAAATAACGATTATTGTTGGTGTCGATTTGTTTGGTATATGATATGCCATAGTTTACGGCAACACCCTCAACTGTGTTAAACAAAACGGAGTTGATAATGCCGTCAAAATTAAAATACTCGCGTTTATAGCGGTTGCGTGTGTTGATACCTCCCAAAAGCAATTTGCTAACCTTAAACTTATTACGCGCCGCGTCCACCGAATCGAGGTAGGGTTTTGATTCCCGTTTTTCGGCCAGCTTTCCTTTTTTTACGTAGTCAATCTTTTCCTCATCCGTAAGTGGGATGGGTCTTTCTTCATTCCAATAGGTAGAATCTTTTTTGTTCACCTCTTTGGTAATACGCATCACCTCAGCAAATTCCTTTTTATCGAATACAGGCTTCAAATCGTAGTTTTTGTAGATAGAAATAAAATAGCCACCAAACTTAAAGCCGAACAGCCCACCGGTAAATTCAAACTTAGATGATGACGACATCCAAACCTTATCGCTAACCGGGAAAAATTGCTGGTTAATTTTCAGGCTGTCAATAAAATTGATATTCGCTTTTTTGGTAACCAACAAATCAAGCCCGTAAATGCGCCAGCTATCTTTTAATATATAAATAGTGCCTTCAAAACATGGATCGTGCTCGCGCCGTGGTTTTACCCTTATTTTATATACGGTTTCGCCATTTTCAACTACCTCACCTAATAGCTTATAATTATAGTAAAGCATAGCGTTATCATTAATAGGCGATATCAGCGGGCGATTGCTTAACTCGGGCCAGTTTTCTAAATTTTCGTAGAAATTGACCTTCATATCTGTAGCGCGGTTAAAGCTAAATGCCCGGTTGCGGCCGGAAACTTTTGAAGATATCATCACTTCATGCACCTTATCCGGGTATTCATAGTTATAGCGCGATTCTGATTCAGATAAATAAACAATGCCACGGCGGTTGGAGTCTAAACCAATATCGCGTCCAACCTGGTTCATATCTCTTCCAAGGAATTTCTTCGGTGTTTCTAACAGCCTTTGCAAGCCTTTAATATAAACATCAACCGAATAAGCCTTAACTTCATTTAAATAAGTTTTGCGTTTTTTTATCGCTTTGCGAATAATAGAATAAGCAGGATCCTCGCCCGAATAAATGGTAACGTCCTTTAACTGGTAGTTTTCGGTAGTTAGGGCTACGTTTACAACCTGGCTTGTTTTAATATCAAGCTTACGGCTCTCCTGTTTATAGCCTACGGCTTTGTATAATACTTCGTACTGCCCGGGCTTTACCTGCAGGGAATATTCGCCTTCACTGTTGGCAGATGTACCCAAAGTGGTATTTTTTACATAGACAGTAGCAAACGGAACAGGGTTTGATTTTTCGTCCTTTATCTTCCCACTGATGGTTAATTGGGCAAATAAATTGCAACTTATAAGTGATGCGAATAGTAAGGATAAGGTTAACTTCATAGTTAGCTTAGGGGTTTATGCTAAGATGAATATTTTTTTTGAAAGCTAAGAAAGCGCGGGTGTTAATTTATGTTAAACAAAAAAGAGCCCGGTAAAAAAACCAGGCTCTTAAAAAAAACTATATAAGTATTAAATTACAGTTGGTGCAGTTTTAGCTGCAAATGCTTTCAGTTCAGCATCTTTACCGTTTTTGGCTTCGTCGTTCATCAGATCCAATGTTTTCTTGTGGCCATCAATCATTGCCGAAACGTAATTTTTGTCAAAATCAGCGCCATTCATTTTACTTAGCTCTTCTTTTTTCTTCATATGTGCGCTATCCGGTTCAACAGGTAGCGTAATGTTTTTGGTTTTAGCTATAGCCATTAATTCGTCATTAGCTTTGCTATGGTCAGTAACCATCATGTTGGCAAAATCTTTGATAGCGGCATTAGACGTCTTGGTAAGTGCCAGTTTTCCTAAAGCTACTTCGGCCATGCCGCCATTAGCTGCTGCGGTAGCAAATTTAGCATCGTCGTTGGTTACCGCTATGCCGCCGGTATTCATCGCATTAGAAGTGGTGTCTTTAGTTTTGTTTAAACTATCGGCAGTGTCTTTGGCATCTTTCGGGCCTTTACAAGATTGGAAAGCCAGCGCAGAGGCGGCTATCATCATTACGTAACTTAATTTTTTCATGGTTTGTTGTTTTATTGGTGTGCTTGCTAAACATGAATATTCTTGATATGTTTTAAATTAATTATTTAATTAATAAATTATCTTAATAGTAAAACATTCATTATTTATTATAGTTGTATTACCACGCACGATACCCATTTTACAAGCTATTTCCCAACGGTTCATTTCTAAAACAACTAAAAAATTACAATCATGTTTCATCATGTAAAAGACCTACAATTCAACGCCAGGGTTTCGCGCCCTGACCCACGCTTTGCTAACTTATTGTTAGAACAGTTCGGTGGGGAAAATGGCGAGCTGGCTGCAGCCATGCAATACTTTACCCAGGCGTTTGGCGCAAAAGCCGCGCACCCTGATAAATACGATATGCTGATGGATATCGCTACCGAGGAGTTTAGTCACCTTGAAATTGTTGGCGCTACCATCCAAATGTTATTAAAAGGAGTTAACGGCGAATTAAAAGACGCTGCCGACAGCTCGGAAATTATGCAGGTAATGGATGGCAAGGCAGTCAAAGAAAACATCATTCACCAGGCGCTTACGGCGAATCCACAATTTGTAATAATAACTGGCGGCGGTGTTACACCACGTAACAGCCAGGGTATTCCGTGGTGCGCGTCGTACGTAAATTCTAATGGCGATCTAACGGTCGATCTGCGGACGAATTTAGCATCAGAGTCGAGAGCGAAGTTAGTATATGAGCACCTGATGAAATTTACGGATGATCCTTACATACATGAAACGTTATCATTTTTAATGACACGTGAAGTAACACATTACAAAATGTTTGAAGCTGCATTAAATAGTATTCAGCCTAATTTCCCTCCGGGTGTATTAGCGGCTGACCCAAGGTATCTTCAAAACGTTTATAATATGTCTGCGGGAACAGTTCGCGGCCCGTGGAACGAAGGCGAAATACCGGGCATGGGCAAGGAATGGAATTATGTACCTGACCCAATTGCACAAGCCCAGGATACAGTTGGACAAACAAAGCTGCCTGAAGACTTTAACAAGGAGTTAAAAGACACCGAAAAGCTGGACAAGGAAATGAGCAAAGTAAAAAGCACCGAAGAAAAGAAAGCTGAGCCTTCAGGCGTAGCACAATGGAGCGACTATAAAACAACAACCAAATAATAAACAATAAAACATCCACTCACCATGAAAACAACATCAAAAAAAAAAACAACACCAAAAACAGGTAAAATGGAAAATTCTGAATTTCATGAATTTTTTGTAGACGAATTGAAAGACATTTACTGGGCCGAAAAGCATTTGGTAAAAGCGTTACCAAAAATGAAAAAGGCAGCTACAAGCCCTGAGTTGGCCGCGGCCTTTGACAAACATACCGGCGAAACAGAAACCCACATTGCCACACTTGAAAAAGTATTTGAAGCTCTTGATGAAAAACCAGTAGCGAAAAAATGTGATGCAATGGCAGGTATTTTAGAAGAAGCAAACGGACTTATCGAGGATACTGAAGCAGGAACAATGATAAGAGATTGCGGACTTATTTTGGGTGCACAAAAAGTTGAACATTACGAAATTGCTACTTATGGCGGATTGAAAACATTAGCTGCTGCTATGGGGCGTGACGATGTTGCCGATTTGCTACAACAAACGCTTGATAATGAAAAAGCGACCGATGAAGCCTTAACCAGCCTTGCCGAAAGCGTTGTTAACGCGGAAGCAATAGCAGAATAAGTTTAAGAACTTAACTATTGATATTCCCTTAGTAAGGCTGCCTGATGGTAGCCTTACTTTTTTAACAGCTTATCCAATCATCGCCAGCAATTCCTCATCACTAATAATAGGAATATTCAGTTTGGTTGCTTTTTCCAACTTGGCCGGCCCCATATTATCGCCTGCTACCAAGTAGTTTAATTTAGGAGAGATACTGCTTAAAATCTTCCCACCGTTTTGCTCGATAATATCCTTCAATTCATCTCTTGAGCGCTCAAATGTACCGGATATAATAAAAGTTTTCCCCGAAAGACTTTCACTTTGTAAGATCACTTCTTTTTCTTCGGCAACAAATTGCAGGCCATGGGCTTTTAGCTTTTCAATTTCTTCCAGGTGTTTCGGGTCGGCAAAATATTCTATCAGGCTATGTGCTATACGCTCGCCAATTTCTTCAGCAACTACCAGCTCTTCTAATGATGCTGCAATAAGATTATCTATATTTTTAAAATGTACGGTCAACTTTTTAGCAACGGTTTCGCCAATGTACCTGATGCCCAAACCAAACAACACTTTTTCAAAAGGCATCTGCTTTGATTTTTCAATGCCATCAAGCATGTTGTTGATGGATTTATCGCCAAAACGTTCAATGGATTTTAATTCATCTATATGGTTAGGCAAATCATAAATATCACTGATATGACGGATAAATCCCCGTTGGTAAAATGCTTCGATCGTTTCATCGCCTAAGCCATCAATATTCATTGCTTTACGGCCAATAAAGTGCTGCATTTTGCCCACTATCTGAGGTGGGCAGCCTTCGTCGTTAGGGCAATAAAAAGCCGCTTCGCCTTCCTGCCTTTCTAACAAAGTATCACAAGCCGGACAATTAGTTATGTAATCAATTGATGCTGCCGATGGGTTGCGTTTTTCAAGATTTACGCTGATTATTTTGGGAATGATCTCTCCGCCTTTTTCAACATATACCCAATCACCCTCGTGCAGATCAAGGCGAAGCATTTCATTAGCATTATGCAAAGTCGCGCGTTTTACGGTGGTGCCTGCTAATAATACCGGTTTTAAATTAGCTACCGGGGTAACAGCCCCTGTACGGCCAACCTGGTAGCTAACATTTAGCAGCTCTGTTTGTACGCGCTCGGCTTTAAATTTATAAGATATGGCCCAGCGTGGCGATTTGGCGGTAAAGCCTAATTCCTGCTGCTGGTTAAAGTTATTTACTTTGATCACTATACCGTCGATATCGTAGCTTAGGTCAAATCGTTTTTTGTCCCATAGGTTTATAAATTTTAAAACGCCATCAATATTGCTGCAAAGTTTACTGTGATCGTTTACATGAAACCCCCAGCTTTTTACGGCTTGCAGGCTTTCCCAATGTGTTTTAAATATAGGTTTGTCGGTGTACAGGAAATATAAAAAACAATCGAGTGGGCGTTTGGCAACTTCGGCGGAATCCTGCATTTTGATAGTGCCCGATGCGAAATTGCGTGGATTGGCATATGGTTGTTCGCCATTTTCTACCCGTTCATTATTCAGGCGCTCAAAAGCTTTTAGGTGCATAAAAACTTCACCGCGAATTTCAAAATGATCGGGGTAATCTCCCTGCTTCAGCTTTTTAGGGATGGTATTAATGGTTTTTACATTGGTGGTAACATCATCACCCTGCACACCATCACCACGGGTTACCGCACGTACCAGCTTGCCATCTTCATAAGTTAAACTCATGGAGAGGCCATCAAACTTCAACTCACATACATATTCAAAATTATCGCCAATGGCTTTACGGATACGCTGATCAAAATCAAGCAGTTCCTGCTCGTTATAGGTATTGCCTAATGACAGCATTGGCCATTTATGCCTGACGGTAACAAATTCTTTAGTAATATCGCCCCCAACCCTTTGTGTCGGCGAATCGGCCTCCGCAAATTCGGGGAACTGTTTTTCCAGCGCGGCCAATGCTTCCAGTTTTTTATCAAAATCATAATCTGATATGGTGGGCATAGCCAGCACATAGTAGTCATAGGTGTGCTGTTGCAGCTCGCCTGTTAATAATTCGATCTGGATTTTAGCTTCTGCGGGAGACATTGTTAGTTAAAGATTAGTTAATTAAAGATTGAAGATTGGTTGGAAAAACCATCATTCTTTTATTGCGGAACAAGATACGGAATCGTTAGTTTGGTTCAAATATTACGAGCCGTATAGCTTGAAATGAGATAGGGAAATAAAATTTTATTTAAGCTAAGTCATTGAATTTTAAAGCTAATGTTTAATTAACTAATCTTCAATTTTTAATTTATTTAAACTTTTTTATTTTTCCGTTGTCTTAAAACAGTAATTAATCAAATACTTATTACTATGAAAAGGATATCAAAAATTTTAACATTAGTTGCAGTAGCTTCTGTATTTACAGTTGCAACCAGTAAAGCACAATTGGTAGTGCGTGTCCACCCTGTTCACGTTGGCGTATTTGTTAGGCCGGCAGCACCTTCTCCCCACCACGTTTGGGTTGAAAACGAATGGGTTGAAAGAAGAGGCAGATACGTTGAACGCCCTGGTTATTGGGCTGTTCCGCCTCGTCCGGGAGGCGTATGGATTGCGGGCCACTGGGCTGATCGTCCAGGAGGCAGTGTGTGGATTGGTGGTCACTGGAGATAATTGATCTTATTGAATATTTAAAAAAGCAGGTTCGTTTTAAAAGACGGACCTGCTTTTTTGCTTAATAGAAATCATAGCACCTGCGCAAGCCTTCAAATTTAGGCTCGGCGGCTCTTGATGGCAATGTTGTTTGATAGCCAATGCTGCCCTCGGATGTGCCGCTGGTATTGCTGTAATTTAAGCCCGAAACAGGTACATCATGGCTAACGCCAAACCTCATTTTTTCACCGCCATCCCTGTTGATGATCAGGTCGAATATCAGTGACACGCCTATCGCGCTTGGCCCGCCCATTTCGCCGCCGCTATGGTACCATAAACCGGCATTTACCCCACGCCTTTTGTATTGTACGCCAAAACTAAGTTCCTGCGCGGTTGATTGCTTCGTGTAAACCACCGAAGGTATGATGTATGATTTTTCATCAGCATACATATTTTCGCCTTTATTTAAATCCCATAAATAACTAACGTGGCCTATGCCGCGCATAGGTAATTTAGCGGGCGATTGTGTAAATGATTCGTTGGGAGAATTTAAATGCTGCATTGCCCCGCCAATATTAAAATCGCCAACTACCAGGTTAATGCCCGCGCCCGAATCGAAATAAAATTTATTGTCAAACTGCACAGATGAGGCTGCTGAAACCGAACCCGGTATAAACCCAAGGCGTGAATCCAGCTGATCGTCAAAAACTAATTTACTGTAGTCAATTGTACGATTGGCGATACCTGCCTGTAAGCCAAACGAAAGTACAAAGCCATCAGAACCAACGCTGTAGGCATAGGTAGCTGCAACACTATTGTTAACTAAAAAAGCCGTACCCTCGCTGCTGCGGGTAAACATTAATCCAACACCTCCGCCAAACTGCGGAACATTATAATCAATTGAAGCTGTTGAATAAGATAAATTACCGGGAATGCTTGTCCATTGATTTCTATAAATCAGGCTCATGCGCAGATCGCCTTCAAATTGACCCGTAAGTGCGGGGTTCAAATAAATGGGCGAATTAAAAAACTGGGTGTACATTTGGTCCTGCGCTAACGAGGCAGTAGCAAATAGCAACATTACAGGTAAAATAAAAAGCAGTTTTTGTTTTGTATTTATACAACGCGTGCATATTGTTTTCATCACCAACCTACCTTATTAAATGCACTGAACCGGTCCGTTTTGGATCCGATTTATTATAAGTATTACCCTTCCATTCCGAACCATTAATAAATGTAGCGCTGGCCTGCCAAACATATACCCCCTGTGGTGCCGGTACACCGTTAAATGTGCCGTCCCATCCATCAATTGGTTCGCCCTTGGCGCTTAGCTTATCAGTTTCCCAAACCAATTGCCCGTATTTATTAAATATTTGCAGATGCCATGTTTTTATCCCAGACCCCTTAGCCATAAATACTTTTATATCACCCGAAAGGCTTGTTGGTATAAATGCATTCGGCAAATATAGCTGGCCGGGCACACCGTTTATCCTAACACTATGAGACACCGCGCTATCGCAACCTTTGGCATTTGAGGTAACTAATGTTACTTTATAAGTACCTGTATCAGGGAACGTTATGGTTGGATTCTTTTTAGTAGATGTTTGCCCGTCGCTGGTTTTCCAGTTCCATGAAATAGCCCCGCCCGTACTTTCGTCTGAAAAAGCAAAAGTAAAATTAGGCAGCACAGTTACGCTATCAGGTTTTTCTATAAAATTAGGTATAGGTGGACCTGTTAAAACAATATACGACCGTTTTATGGCTATATTACTACAGCCCGAGGTTGTGTTAGTTGCGGTTAAAGTTACTGTATATGGCGAGTTGACAAAATGATAAAGATGGGGCGGTGGTGTAAAACTGGCCGAATGAGTAGATCCGTCGCCAAAATCCCAGTCATAACTTAATGAGGTAGGCGCAGTACTCAAATCGTTTGTTATGGTTTTATTGGTAAAACTAACCAGTATATCTTTACATGCAGAAGTGGTATCAGCTACAAAGTCGGGGGTTGGTATGGCAAAAACGTCTAACCGGGTTAACGGGCTCTCATTTGAGCCGCATGCAGTTGATGCAGTAATACTTACATAAAAAATGCCTACTGAATCAAGTACATAAGGCAGCGGCGCGGTACCTGCTATAGGCTGATCGATCAGCTTTTTATTTTTGTCGTAAATATTGTAAACAAAATTATCACCGCCGGCCGAATTGTTGATAAACGTAAGGTTTAGCGGCGCGCATCCCCTGTTAACGTTGTTTTGTACGAACATTTGAGCAGTAATAGTTGCAGGGGAAATAGTTATGGGTATATGCGTAGTTTCATTCGTATTATTGCAATATCCCGTAGCAATCATATAAGTGATATATGTTTTTTTGGCGGTTACGGTAATGGCATCAAATATCGCATCAGACTTATCAAATTTTGTTATTTTTTGCACCAGTGTAGAACCATCGTACAAGTAAAAGTCATAGGATACATTGTTTCCCGGGGAGATATTTTGCACATCTAAAGCGAAAGTACCGCAACCATTTAATGAGCTTGGCAATATACGCGCTACAGGAACGGTGGGCCTAACTAATACCGAATCAACGGCAGGCGGATGAGGTGTACAGTTGCCCAATACGCTTAGGGTTATATGGTAGGTAGTGTCTCGTCCATCTAAACGTTGAGGGAATATATGCGCGGGGCTAACCGCATTTGATTGAGCGGATCCATCGCCAAAGGTCCATAAAAATGTGGCGCCACCCTGGTTATTTGATGTATTGGTAAATTGTACAGATAAATCACCACAGCCTGATTTGGGAGCAGTAGTAAATGACGGTACAATGTCGGCATTATCAATAACCTGCATTTGCGATTGTGTGCTTGGGCATGGTGCAAGTGAAGCTATGCTCCATACAAAAGTATAGGTATTGCCTTGCACCAATCCTGTAACTGTAGTGTTATACTTTGTAGCATCGGTAAATGTAACTGCCGGCCCCCCGGTTTGGGTCCATAAACCGGCAAATGTGCCGGGATCATTACCTGCAAGGGTTGTACTTGTAGCACCACAAAATGTTTGGCTTGACCCTGCGTTGGCAACCGGCGCGGTAGCATTTACAGTTATGATTGTAGGTGTTGAAGGTGTTATAGCGCAACTTCCGTTTTGTATTTCCGCGCGGTATTGAGTAGTACGTGTTAAATTTAAGAAGGTTAAGGAAGCGGTTGAGTTGGTGATTGGCTGCCAGGTAGTACCATTATCTACAGAAGATTCCCAGTTCAATATCTGCCCGGTTTGCCCGCTAAGATTAATTGTTCCAGAATTGCTGCCTGCGCAAACTGTGGTAGGGTCGGCAGTGGCAGTAGTTCCTCCAACGGTTGGAATATCGACCGTTATAATTACGTCGTCAGAAGTTTGGCAGGTGGTTGAGGTCGAGGAGATCGTCCATTTTAATTCATATGAATTGCCCGGCAGTAAACCGCTAACAGTTGCATGTGCCTTAGTGGCATCGTCAAAACTTAAGCCGGTTCCGGTTACAACCGTCCACGCGCCCGAACCAAATGCAGGGGCATTACCTTGCAAAACATAGCTGGTAGCATTACATATGGCAACATCGGTGCCGGCTGCGGCTTGTACGGGCTGAGGATAAACTGTTACGGAAACCGGTACAGCCGCTCCCTGGCAGCCCGCGGTATTATAAGGCGTAATGGTGTAGGTAACCGTAGCATTGGCTGAGCCTGTGTTTTTTAATATATCTGTAATGTTAGTATTTGACGTGGCTGTTGATACCGCGGTGGCGCCGGTAACTCCGGCAGGTGCACTTACTGTCCATGTATATTTTGTGCCGGCTTGATTGGAAGCGAGACTAATGGCCGGTGTACCACCGCTGCAAAAAGCCGTATTAGTTGCCGTAGGCGTAACTACCGGTAATGCAGGAACGGTTACGGTAAATGTGAACGGCGTGCCCGGGCAGGTGCCACTGGTTGGCGTAATAGTGTAGGT
>Ga0207153_1222_pt1 | contig 10733 bp, 13 predicted proteins | sample Alteio_BWMinHeat_27_FD_153580 | JGI IMG/M metagenome (GOLD analysis project Ga0207153, IMG submission 153580) | Enriched cells from forest soil in Barre Woods Harvard Forest LTER site, Petersham, Massachusetts, United States -... | ecosystem: Environmental > Terrestrial > Soil > Temperate forest >...
CTCCTTCCGTCGTCCGGCGGAGACGGCCAGGAGCAAGTTGGCAATGTTGGCGCAGGCGATGAGCAGCACGAGCGCCGCCGCCCATTCGAGCGTCAGCAGGATGGGCCGTGAGTTGGCAGCGAAGCTAGCCGAAAGCAACGCTACGTCGGCCGTCCACAAGTGGTCGGGAATCGGCAACGACGAATACACGGTCTTCAACTGTGCACGCGCACTGTCCAGCGAAACACCCTGCTTCAGTTTGGCGTAAACGTTTATCGATTGTTCGCGGTCTGTCGCGTCGAGAACGAACGGTCGGAAAAGATCGACTTCACGATTGAGGACGCGAAAGATCTTAAAGCTCGACGGTAGGACGCCCACCACCGTGCACGGTGTTCCATCGACGTCGATCGACTGGCCGACGATGGCCGAATCAGCGGCGAATTGACGACGCCAGAAGGCGTCGCTCAGCAGAACGACCGCGTCGCGACCCGGCTGGGCGTCTTTGTCACTGAACCCACGGCCGAGGGCCGGTTCGACCCCGAGCATTGGAAAGAATGTGGGGCCGATCTGGAATCCCTCCAGCTGCAAGGTGCTGGTTCTCATCGACACATTGAAGGCAACCCGACGGAAAACCGCGGTCTGCTCGAACGCCTCCACGAGATTGCGCCATGTAATGTAATTGACCGGCGCGATCGGCGCGGACGCCACCCCCGCGCCCCGGCTGACCTCAAAAACCCGCACGAGCCGATCGGCATCACGGTAGGGAAGCGGTCGGAGCAGGACTTCGCGTGTCAAGCTGAAGATCGCGGCATTGACCCCGAGGCCCAGGGCCAGCGTCGCAACGGCCACAGCCGGGAAAGCGGGACGCGAAGCAAGTGATCGCAGCGATCTGGGGATGTTCATCGTCACTTGGCCCCCACGCCAAGGCCCAGGAGTACGGGAAGTCCGCGCTTGCGATCCGGTACTGTGGACGGTATCGGAACTGTTCCACTGATTCTAGTACCCCGTTTCCGCTAGGTCCACTCCTGCGTTGCGAGCAATCTGCGGGCCGTTCTTTGGCGGGTAGTGGGCTGCCTCTCGGGCTGATTAGAACGCATGTCCCAGTGGCGAAGTGTGGATGCATTTGCTACGCTGCCCGTGTGAACGACAGCGAACTGAGTAAACCTTTGGGAAGGACCCTCCAAAGAAAGGAGATTGGCTCATTCGTTTTCGTTTATCATGATTACCCTAGTCAAGCAGTCAGAGCCACTCACTCGCACCCGTGGTTACATCTCACAATCGTCTGCCGGGGTTTGTACACTCGAAAGCTGGGCCGGCAAAGTGTCGATTACAAGACCGGTTCTGTAACTTTTCTGCAGACGAACGAAAGTCACGCCGACTGGTATGGCGCCGGATCCAAATGCCTGCATGTCGTCATACCCTCGAGCGTGGAAAAGGAGTTGACGTTCGCTTTTGGTCCTCAGGGGATTGCACACGGAATTCCTCCCGACCTCAGCGCATGCGCTTCTATTGCTCTTCAAAGAGAGTTTCGAAATACGGACAACGATTCTCCTCTGGTCGTGGAGGCTCTGCTTCTGGACCTAATGAGTCGACACCTCGAAGTTCTCCGGAACAGGTCCTCTGCCCGGCCAAAGTGGTTGGGCACGCTCTTGGATTGCCTTGACGACACGTTTGAGCAGGAATGGACGCTCACCAACATGGCAGCAGAGGTCGGTGTGCACCCAGTGTATCTGTGCCGCACTTTTTCTGAGCATTTCGATTGCACGCTTGGCGAATACATCCGGAAACTTCGTGTGTTGCGGGGTCGGCAGCTGCTTGCTATAGACGACGGTACTCTTGCCGAAATAGCATTGCAGTCCGGGTTCGCTGATCAGAGCCACTTTACGCGAGTGTTCAAAAAGCATTTTGGCTTCACTCCCAGCGAGTGTCGCGCGAGGTCGTTACTAAGAGTGCGCAACGACCAGAACTTGCTCTTGTAAACGAAAATAGTTAATAGCGTTCAATACGGTTCAGGAGTCGATCTGAAACGCTTCAGTCCTGCAGCATCAGCCCCACGGCCCTAGCTCAGTTGATGACGGACCATTCCTCGTGGTCCGGATGCGCATCATCGCCATGTGCTGAAGGCTAATCTGGATCGGTGAAAAGGAGCGTAAATGAAGAAACTTGTCATAGGGGCACTTCTTGGAATTGCGGTTGTTGTCAGTGGCGCTTTTAGTTACCTGAGGCTGGGAATGGCCGAGGTCCGTGCCGATATTCCCCCAGGTCGATGGGAAAACTACCTGATGAATGGGGGAATGCATGCTTCGGTAACACGAGAAGCTCCGAACGCTCCGAATCCGGTAATGCTCACGGATGAAAACCTCATTGCTGGGGGAAAACTTTACCTCGATGCCTGCGCTGGCTGCCACGGGACACCGGGAAAGCCATTCGGCGGAAAAGGGCCGATCCTATACCCGCCCATTCCCGAATTACCCGTGGTCGGCACCGAGTTGTCTGAAGCTCAAATCTTCTGGGTGGCAAAGCACGGGATTCGCAGATCGGGGATGTTCGCCAACGAGGCTTGGGCTTCAGACGAAAAACTTTGGACGGTTGCGACTTACGTCAAGCGCATGAATTCGTTGCCCCCAGACGTGCGGGCCCAGATCGAAAAACACGATGCAAAACCTTGAATCGGAGGAAAGATATGACAGCCATGCGTAAGTGGCGATGAATCGCCATTTCGCTCACTGACCGAGCTCGGAGCTAGCCACGCGTGAGTTTGAGTGAAATGGCCTGGTTACGCCAACTATCTGCACTGGGAACCGGGATATCTGCGATCAGCGTTATCACTCAAAATCCGCCCGGCACATTTTCGAGTCGAGTCTTTCTGGTTGCTGTCTGGGTGTCTTTTGCTGACCGGGGGGCATCGTTGAGGCGGACGCCCAACGCATGCGCCACTTCTTGCAAGAAAGCACATCGGGATTGCATGGATCTGAGAGCGCCCCGAGCCATCAGATATTGGAGCCCCCTTTTACCCCGCTTCCCTTCACAGTCCGCTTCTACCACAAGCAGATGGGCGCGAGCTCGTTGATGCGCACTCTGAAGGAATGCTCGCTGCTGGGTGTTGCTGAGCGCCCCGAGAAAGCGAACTCGGGTCCGTAAGGGGTCGGGAGGGACTCCTGCCACCCACTCCGGAATCGGAACGCTAAGCCACTGTTTCAGAACGCGCGAGCCGGAAGCGGTCACTGAGATCCGTTGACCACGCCTTTTCCCAGTTAGACATGGTTTGGAGCGAATCAGCTTTCGCTGTAAGAACCGTTCAATCAAAGGATAGATGGTACCGGCGCTGCCGCTCCAGTGCGAGCTCGGGGACTGCAGGAATACCTTTCGAATTGCGTACGGCGTTGCGGGGCCTTCCACCGAAAGAAGGGCGAGAACGCACCCTTCGATTTCGCTTAGCTGGCGGTCGGACGACCGGAGCTTCTTAGTTCGGATCGGCATCGGTACGAATCGTACCATATCGCTCACTCATAAGAAGCCTTGACTTCCATATAGATCGAATCGTACTATATCGCAATTTAAAGGAATGCTGAATGGAGGGCGAATCGCGATGACAATGAAACTCGTGATCTCACTTGCGCTAGTGGCCAGCACCTTGCCTGCTACAGTTCAAGCCCAGATGCACGGTCCGCAGATTCCTGGACCGACCGGTATTGAGGTCCCTCAAGACGGCGTGACGGTCCCGATGCAAGATATGGGAGGCAGACCTGTTATCGAGCTCCAAATCAACGGGAAAGGCCCGTATCGTTTTGTTCTTGACAGCGGCGCCCTGACGACGGTGGTCAGTGATGAATTGAGTCGCGAGCTGTCTTTGACTCCACCTCCCGGTGTGCAAGTCGCTTCCGTGGGCAGTGGGCCAGCCCCGGCGATCGTTTTGATCCATGACGTTCATATCGGTGATGCAGTGCTGAAAGACATGATTGCGGCAACAATGCCACTGGGCGGTCTATTGAAGGGGGAAAACGCTCCTCGGGGCGTCCTGAGTGCTGCCTGCTTCCCGGGCTATCTGCTCACTTATGACTATCCCGGCAAACGGATCTCGATAAAAAAAGGCGCGCTTGCGAGCGCCGATTCCAAGAGCATTTTTCAGTACACAGAAGACCAGTTGCTCCCCACTGTGCCGTTGCGAGTAGCCGGCCGCGATACCCAAGTCCACCTGGACACTGGCTCACCCTTTGGTCTGACGCTTCCGGTGAAATTCCTTGCGGACCTACCGCTGGCGTCGCAGCCAAAAGAAGCCGGCACGGTTCGCACAGGCGGCGGCGAGTTCCCGGTCTCCATCGCCCCCGTGAACGGGACGATCGAATTGGGAAAGTATAGGCTTGCCCTTGATGAAATACGTTTCAGCGATGCACGCCCCGGCCCCGGCCCGGCCGTTGGCAATATCGGATACGGGGTCCTACGGGATTTTGTGGTGACGCTCGATTCGAAGAACCGGCGTATCCAGCTTAACCAATAGGCAACTTAGAATCGCGCACCGGCCCGAACACATCGGGCAGTGATCAGGGAAACCGCTCGGGAAAAGATCCTCACAAACCGATGACACACAATTAAGGCTCGCCGGATAAGATCAATGGAGGTATGCATGGCAATCCGAGTCACCCAATGCTTCACGACCGTGGCACTTGCCTTCGCGCTGTTCGTTCCGGTGCGGCACGCGTGGGCTAACGAGAAGGTGACGGCACACAATAAGGCGATCGTCAAGGATTTCTACACGACGGTGCTGATCGGCCGACATGTCGGCGCGGCACCGCGATTCCTGCGGCCGGACTACATTCAGCACAACCCCGATGTGCCGACCGGATTAAAGGGTTTTATGGAGTTCTTTCGCGCTCGATTCGCACAACCCCTGCCACCGGACTACAAGCGGGAGTTGTTGTACTTGATCGGCGAGAACGACATGGTCGTTGTCTACATTCGGCAGATGTGGACTAGCCGCGACGGCCAGCACCACCGCGCGCTTGCGTTTGATATGTTCCGCGTGCAGGATGGCAAGATCGCAGAGCACTGGGACGCCGACTGACATAACAACGGCTCGTCGTCGCGTTTGCGATCTTTTCGTTAGCCCCTTGTCACGGTGCGACTTCGTCGCGTTGTCCTTTGGCAGCCGGGTTCGGCTGGCGGCTTGGTAGCAGCCATCGGTAGCATTCTCAGGATTTCCCAGCAGCGCCCGCACCCAGAGATGGTTGGCGTTAGCTTGCGCGACTTCGCCGTCTGATAGAAGCGATAACCGGCCAACTCGTTTGGGTATGGAGCCGTCCCTTGTGCCCAAACACACGTGCTCATCCATGATCAGCGGAACGATTCGGCTCATGCAGATAGACACACCCGATACCGCTCGTCAGTTCCCAAAATGTCGCAATCAGGCGATTGCACTCATTGGGAATGGCGGTCCCTGGGTCAATGAGTGCTATGGCGGTTTTTCGCCAACTAGTCCCAAGTCGCTCATGCAGACTGCGCTATCTCGCTTTGTCTCAAGCCTTCGTGATTGCGTCCTCGACGGCGGCGGCCTGACGGCAAATCATTCCAACCTTATACAGAGAGGCCCGCTGTCTATCTTAACGAAGCCATTGGGGCTCTCGCCCGCAGAGACACCGAATCGGGAACTCCAGGAACACACAATCTACGGTGAGACGGCGCAGCCTACACCTGCCTAGTCGTGGTCGTGCTCGTCCCAATCGCGGTCCGTGTGCCAACGGTGGTCGTGTTCATCCCACCACTGATGCCGCTCACTCCAGCAACGCTCCCGCGCACTGTGCAATTCACGACGCTCGTGATTTGCTTGTTTGCTGTGGCGCCCGTGTCTGTCAATTGCTTCGTGGAGTTCATGCTCCGCGTGAGCAACTCGGCGCTGACATCGGTCTTGGTCTTCTGCCTGAAGGCACGGCACGGTGGCGCAAAGCAGAAAAGCTGCAACAGCGAGTGAGAGAAGCAATTTGGTGACAGTGTTCATTGGTGGCCTCCGCTGGGATTCGAGATCGCGCAGCACTTGATCGCCAGTGACCATTTCGGTGCAGAGCCGCTGCTTGGCCGCCTCCCTACTTTTTGCAGGAATCGCTGACCATCTTTAGACTGGTGACGCGCAGATCGCCGGCTTCCTTGGCTTCTGCTTCCTTGCTTTCCTTCGCCTCTGTCTTTTCATCCTTGGCTTCCTCCGCCTTGGTTTCCTGGTGACGCACACCGGTAATGGTCACCGTGTGGCCCACGTGCTCGTCCAGTTTGACGGTTTTGCTACGAAGTTCCCAAGTCATGCCATCCTCACCCGCGATTGCAAATTCATCCGCTGAGTCACCGTTCCGCAGGCAGCCGGTCACCGTAACCCTAGCGTGCATGGGTTTGGCAGCAGGCGTTGCGGGCGCAGCAGTCTCCTGCGCCCGGACCGCGATCGCGGAGAGGCTAATTGACAGGGCTGCAACCGACCAAAATGAAACTTTCGCGATCTTATGGAACATATGGCTTTCCTCCTCAAGTTTTGCTCTTTGATCCAATTTTGTAGAGTTCCCAATCCGCTACGAGCACTCAGTACGCAGACTTCCAGCCAATCATTCGGTTGACATCAAGGGATTTTGTCTACACCAACCCATGAGTTCCGCGCATTTTGAATCGTAGAAGCCGCGAAAAAGGGTGTCTGGTCAATTTTGGACACATCTGTTACCGGGAAATGAACCTAACTGCTGGGCGAAAAGTGGCTTTTTAGGCACCGGATGGGATGGTTGACGTTTAACTGTCCCAAAAACCGCGCCCGATGGGTCAACGAGTGAAATAGCGATTTTTCGTCAGGCATTACCCCAAACGATTTGCGCCACTAGCTCTTGTGGACAACCTCGAACGAATACCCATCCGGGTCGAAGACATCTGCGGCGTAGTATCCGGGGTAGTATTCCACCCGCGAGCGCGGTGAAATGTTGTCCTTCGCACCAGCAGAGATTGCCGCTTTGTAGAACTCATCGACTTTGGCATTGTTCTCAGCCATGAACCCCCAATGCATTGCCTCTGGATCAGGCTTACCTTGTTTAAGCCAGAAGCATGCTCTCTTGCCATCACCAAAACCCCATAAATCGGGATGGCCATTTCCGCCCTTGTAGGGCAGGAAGAACTTGATGTTGAGAGGCGCTAGAGATGCATCATAGAACGCCAACGAGCGTTCGACATCGCTTACAGTCACGATGATATGGTCGATCATTTTTTTCCTTCAAACATCGCAATGTCGGGAGAACCAACCGAAAGCACCCTCTACAGCCCACAGCATTGCGGCGCAGGTTACAACGGAAAGCGGGAACGCGATGCTCGAATGTGTGCAGACATTGAGCGTTTGAGCATTGTAGCGAATAGTTGACGCTATCAGGCCATAGCGCTCATTGCGAATCGCCGGGGCGGGGTCAATGAGTGAAATGGCGATTTGTCAACAGTGACCAAGGGATCCCCCGCATTGAATCACGTCCCCTACCCCTCATCTTTGGCCCGGAATGCGTTGATCGCCGTTTACTGCATCACGATTCCTCGTAGTGAAATGAATCATCCCAGTTTGATCCATCAAGTAGCTCCGTTTGCTATTGGACGAGTATGTGACCGGACGTGCATCGATGGAATACTCCACGATTGAACCATCTTGATTTTGCACGATCCCCACGATCCGAAAGACATAGGGGCCGCTCCATATCAGCGCGTCTGAATTCAATTTGGCTCCAAGTGGCACACCCAACTGCGAGAATGTGCCAGCATAGGAACCATGATCCTTCTTGTAGTTTTCCTGGATCGTATGTAGAGCAAGCAACTCCGATTCCGCGCCCGATTCATAGTGATGAACGTATTCCTTCCAGTAATAGATTCCCCAACCAAGCGCAAAATACCCCGCGAGCACACCGACGAAGAGTACAACGCAGAGAGTAGCGATTTTTCGATGTAAATTACTATTGCTGCCGGCCATTAGAGAGATTCCGACTGGGGTCCTCTGGATTCATCAGGCGTAGTTTACCAAAGCCGTATTCCCTCAACTGGCGAGAAGAGGCCTTTACACTCAGAACCCCGGAAAATGACTTCAGCAAAGTGATGGTAACCTGACGTCCGTCGAAATATACGTTTCCGTCAATTCCGCGCTCAAACACCAGCGTTGTCGGAACGTCTGTTTCTGGAAGTTCACAAGCCTCCACCCAATATCCAAAATAGTAGTCCACCTCCGGCCCGAGTCCTTCCTCTCGATTAGAAAGTACGCGAGTTACTACCGCCTGCCGCTCCGGCGAAAGGTTGTCGGACAATATCTTGAACGTGAAACGTTGCCCTATCTTAATTTCAGATTGCACTGGAACCCCTTGATTTGCATTTGTCATCAGTGGAGCAGTGTAGCTGTCGAAAACAGGCCTTTACACTCATTGAGAATCCAGCCCAGCCCCCCGAGGTCGAGGTCAATGAGTGATATGGCGATGTTTCGCCACTTGAGACAACCCCTAACGGCGGCGGCTCGGATAGCTTCCGGTTTGCCGACAATCCAGAAGTTCGATCAGTCAATACAAGGGCGCTTATAGGGACTCACGTATGAAAGAACTGAAAACTGCGTCATACTAAATCGCATGCTTCCACGTCGCCGCTTTCTACTGAGTTCCCTCGCTCTTGCCGCGTTTGAAAGCCTTCCTGCAAAGCTTCTCCGCGCTGCGGCCCCCGTTTTCAAAGCCCTCCCCGCATGGAAGACAGGTATACTTGAAATCCACCAGATCGCCACCAATCGCGGCAACAGTACGTTGTTGATCCTGCCCGACGGCACCACCATGATGGTCGATGCCGGCGCCATCTACGGCACCACACCATATCTCAGCGAGCCGCTTCCTTCGGGCCAGCATCGTCCCGGCGAGTGGATCGGCCGCTATGCAAAGCGGCGTTTCGACGCCAGTGGACTTACAACCATTGACACCTTCCTGCTCACGCATTTGCACGGCGATCACGTTGGCTATCTCCCGCTGGACGGTCCGCTCTCATCCGACGGCACTTACCGTCTTACAGGCGTTTCCGACGTGGCCGCCATCGTCCCAATCCAGAGGTTCGTTGATCGCGCATGGCCGGACTACACCTATCCAGTACCTGCTGATGTCGATTTCCAGAAAAACTATCGCGTGTTCCTTCAAGCGCAAATCAAGACTGGCAAAAGAGCCGAGCGTTTTCGCCCCGGCTCCAAAGACCAGTTCGCCCTGCAGCACAAATCGGCCGACTGCCCCAGCTTTGAGATACGCAACCTGATTGCCAACGGCGAGGTCTGGACCGGCAAGGGCGAGGAGACAAGAAAGCTCTTCCCAGACTCATCAACTCTCAAGCCTGCCGACTACCCAGCGGAGAATCCTTGCTCCTGCGCCATTCGTCTCCGCTATGGAAAGTTCGGCTACTACACTGGCGGCGATCTCACCAACGACACCAACTACGGCCGCGATCCTTGGCGCGACTCCGAATCTCCTACCGCCGAGGTATGCGGCCCGGTGAGTGTCGCCGTCGCTAACCACCATGGCTACTTCAATGCCAATGGCGACCGGTATGTTCGCGCACTGCAGCCGCAGGTCTTTGTCATCCCGACCTGGGACTCCGCGCACCCGACCGTCAATGTGCTGAACACGCTCTACTCTAAAGCCATCTACTCCGGGAACCGCGACGTTTTCGCAACTTCGGTCAAGCAGGAGAATCGCATCGCCAATAAGAAGACCGACGACCTCAAGTCGCGCGCCGGACACATCGTTATCAGCGTAGAACCCGGTGGGGATACCTTCGCCGTGCACATCCTCTCAAACGCTGATGAAAGCGACACAGTGACGGCCAGCTTCGGGCCCTACATTTGCTAAGGCATGTTCGGATTTCTTACACTAGTAATCCTTCCAGATGGAATGAGTAACGGGAAGTCGGCTTTCAGGAAGTAAATCGATTCCTCTTGGATCACGGACAAACCGGAAGTCAACTGTCATAACCAGGCGACTACACTCAAAAGCCCCGCTGGGCAAAGGTCAATGAGTGCTATGGCGGCCCTCATTGCCTGTGCAGCTATTTACCTTGAAGACGACTCAGCAGCCGCCAAAGAAGCAGTTGTCAAGCCGCCTCCTGTCGTGGTGTCGTAAAGGTCAGATGCTGGGGTCTGCCGACTACGACTTCCGATCCTTTCGCTGTGATCGGGCAGACGAAGAAATCGTCTACAATGTGCCGCTACAGGTTTGATTTCAGCATGGAAAACCACACTGTAGAAATTCGATGGCTGGACTATGCTGGCCATCCCCTCAAGTTCGCCGAGCGCCCGAGTTGCGACACGGTTTCAAGCGCCTGACAAAAGGGTTCCTAGTCGCCCGGAAGGTCGCAAACTGCAAACTTGGAATTGCTCAAAGCGAAGCGGACCGCCTCGGCCGCACAAGCTGGGAAAGTAATCTCGCGTCCGTAGAAATCGACCATCGGCGCCTCTCGCTTCGTTTGAACCCGGGAGATCACTCCCGTTCGAGCACCCACGACAGTGTCCGGCGTTACACGATCCAGATTCGCAAGCTGGCCCAGTTGGCCTCTGAGCAGCGGCGGACACGAGGACATGAATTCGTCCGAAAAGCGATTAAGAATTGCATCGAGGTCGCACTTCGCCGAAAGCTGCGTAAGAAGCTCGCGAAAGAATTCTCGGGCGTGCCCCCGGTTGAAGTCCTGTCGTGCAAACCCAGGGGGAAGCGCTTGGCGGAATGCCGGATCATTCAAGCTAACGTCCGCAA
>Ga0207153_1223_pt1 | contig 10717 bp, 11 predicted proteins | sample Alteio_BWMinHeat_27_FD_153580 | JGI IMG/M metagenome (GOLD analysis project Ga0207153, IMG submission 153580) | Enriched cells from forest soil in Barre Woods Harvard Forest LTER site, Petersham, Massachusetts, United States -... | ecosystem: Environmental > Terrestrial > Soil > Temperate forest >...
ACATCATCGCCTGGCTGCGGTAATAAATGCCGTTTTTTACCATTGCCCATCCAAACAGCGGGATCGCTCCATTTGCCGCCTTTTACCGTATACCATACGTTAAACTTGCGCAGCATTGAAACGTGAAAAGGAGAAGTGTTAACAGAAATCATGTTTTTTCGTGGATTTATTATTTTTTATAGGTACTTAAGATGGCCTCGCCGATTAGAAATTTCTTTGTTTCGTTGTAATGATCATATCTGCGGTTAATGCAACTTTGTTTCTAACATATATAGATATGCCGTTTTCTAAGGTAATTATCCTGTTTCCCGCTAAATCTAAATCAAATAAAGACGGTGCTAAAGCAGCTAAAGATGCTAATGATACCGTTCCGTTATTGCCGGAATTAGCCGGTACAGAAATTTGGACCCTGTTAAAAAGTGAATTGCCATTTGATCCTGTAGCGCAAATTATTATATCAAAATTTCGCGCGTTCGAAGCATCTGTATTCCTAAATAATACATCCAATACAATACTTGCATGAGAGCTTCCTGTAGCTATTAAGGTATCCGAATTGGCGCCCGCTCCGGATCCTATAATGGTAGCCGGGTAAGTGCCTGTTAAAGTTGCGAATGAGAGTTGATTTGATGAACTGTCCATGATTAATGGGTGAATGAGTGGGTGAGTGAATGTGTGAATGTTTTTTTCATCTGCACATTATAATATTGATTGATAGAAATTATATGAAATTTTTGTGACGTCCCCGTCAGCACCTGTGGCACCGGTAGCACCGGTTGGACCTGTCGCACCTGTATCTCCCTTGTCGCCTTTTGGGCCGGCATCGCCATCTGCGCCTGTTGGTCCTGTCGCACCTGCGGGGCCAGTGGAACCTGTTGTGCCAACATCTCCCTTGTCGCCTTTGGGGCCTGCAGCACCATCTGCCCCGGCCAGGCCTGTTGGGCCAATGGGGCCGGCTGGTCCTGTATCGCCGGCGTCGCCTTTTGGCCCTGCTGTGCCGGTAGCGCCTGGACTACCTGCTGGCCCCGTCGGTCCTGTGGCGCCTGCATCTCCTTTAGCCCCAGCAGGACCGGGATCGCCTATTAGTGATGCACCACTCCCCCAATTACCAGCCGTTTTTGGGCCAAATAAAGTGTAGTTGAGCGTGTTGATATAAAAATCACCGTTAATACCTGTAGCTGAGTTGGAAGGAATACCTGCTCCGTTTAGTATACTTAAACCGTTTGCGCCGTTGGTTCCGTTTGCACCTGCGGCCCCGGTTGCGCCCGCTGGGCCTGTTTGCATAGAGAATACCTGGGCCCAGGAACCTGAAGTTTTTTTGTAAAATATACCGGTGCCGGTATTGATATAGGTATCGTTATTATTGCCAGTTGCATTTCTGGGCACGCCTAAGCCATATGATATAGTCCCGTCTGTTGATCCGCCGGATATGGGTAGTGTATAAACAATTGTCCACACATTTGCTGTCTTTTGCGCAAATGAACCGGTGGCAGTATTTATAAATACATCCCCATTTTTGCCGGTGATGTTTGGTGGAAGGGTAGTACCGAAAGTTATGTTGGCACCTACAGTTAGGTTAGAGCTGATAAGCTGCAACAGGGTTGAAAACGCGAATTGGTAATCGGTGCCATTATTAACCAGGATGGAAACATCTGTAAGGTTTAAAGATGATGCTAAAGGTAATTCGCTTAGTTTTTTATCAGACATGGAAGGAACTTAGTTTAAGTTTTCATTAATGAATAGCAGCGCATCGTTTTGGCAATAGTTGTCGCCCGGATAATTGAAATCGTTTTTATCAATACTGCGTATGCGTGGCCCGGATTGGCGGGCGGTTTTGTTTTTACCACTATACCGCCATAAGGGGAAATCGGCGCAATGATCCCATAAAAACTTCTCTATTTCATTAGCGTGGGCATTGGCAACACTGCGTTGCTGCTGCACCAGCTTTACGATGTACGCGGGTGGCACTGGATCGCTATTGTCATGATGTTTTAATACCGGTCCGGTTGAAGTATAATGCACCGCATCGGCTTCAATAAAACGGGCAAATGTGAAATAAGCCAATGTGGGTGCCATGCCTTCGTATAAAACTATGTGGCCAAATTTGTCCAGGTATTCAGCGCCGTTAAACAGGTCTTTATAATGTTGCGGCGCATTATCCATTATTGTGCCGTCGGCATTGAAATTCTGAATGAAATCGTAATATAACGCGTGACCTAAAAATGGTTTCAGATCAAGGTCCTGCGCTTTTTTAACGAATGCTTTTATGCGTTCGGGCTTTACGTTTGCGGCAATGTCTTCGTATTGCTGTAATGTGGTTTGGTCGATTAGATAGATTGGATCCATGGGTTGTTGATTGTAGATTTTCTGCGGGCTTGGTGGCGATTACTCACCCCGATATTGCTTTGCTTGTCGACCCTCTCTTCGCCTTCGGCGGAAAGAGAGTTAGAAAAATTTAATTTGATACGTGATTAGATAGGATTACACATTGCTTCGGCTTCTGCTTGTTTTAAACCGTAGGCATATACCAGGGTAGCGATTTTATTTGCTGTGGGGATATCGGCTACAAGCAATGCGTTAATACTTTGACCTGCTTTTATGCCTGGGTTATCGTCTGCAACGGTTGTAGGTACCTGTGTGATATTCCAATTACCGGACGGATTAATATTTTTGTAAAAATGACTAAACAGGCCGGCCAATGTTTCTGATAGCTCTAATCTTTCGGGTGCAGTATTATCGTTAAACTCGCGGATAGCTTCTTTCTTTTCGCTGCCGTTACTCAAGCCGGATAATTTTTCAGCGTTAATGAGTTCCTTAGGGATAGAGAAACCTTTAATGATCCGCGCTTCGACAGATTTTTCTGTAGCCTCAAATAGTTTATCATTGTTTTGGATAGAGTAGGGTTGGAATTCGGGTTTTGAATTTTCGTCCTCATATTCAATTACAATGATCTTTTGCGCACTTTTTGCTCCCTGGAGTGCACCAAGGTCTTTTTCCAATTGCGATGGGAGGTTTGCGTTTAATTCATCATTTGCCGGTGTTGTGTTGTCGGCTTCTTCGCGACGGGACTGCATAAACAGCATGGTTGAAGGCAGAAAACCCGTAGTAACTTCGCGGTTATTAAAGATCTTGATACCAGTTTCGGTTTCAAAATCTTCCCAAACAGAATCGGCTTCAATTAATGGGTAATCATCAACCTGCGGATTGAAATAGTAAAGCTGACCTTTATAATTATCCCACCCGCCCGCAGCGACCACCTGTTGCTTGATGATTTCCGGATCGGGGTTGTAGGCATCCACAAAAGTTATTTTGCTGCGCATAATGTTCTTCCATGTTTTGCGCCCCCAATCTGAATATAACGCGTATTTATTTGCTGTGTCCGAGCAATCTGTATCGCCCATTCGGATGTCTTCAAACTTCACGTAGTTAACTTCCGAAATTGTAAAATTGGCATTGTAATTAATGTGGATGCCAAAACCGGTAAATAACGCTTTATCGGTTGCTATGGCTTTTAATAGTTTGGCTAATGTTAATCCCTTTTCATTGACGACCGTTTTCCCTAAATCCGCTTCTTCAAACCCATTACCGCTAATAAATTTAGCCCGTTTGTTCCAGCAATCTTTAGCAGTAGGTGAACCGGCCACCAGCTCCAGCATACGCTGTGGATAGGCGTTATCCAAGTCGTAATTTAGTATGCCAAATGTTTGGTTTGGGCGTACTAAAATTCTGCGCTCAATTTGTGGTAGGTAGGTCTTCATTAGTTTGCGATTTCACTGATTTGTTTTTCTGATTGCGCTGATTTTGTTTGCGGTTTCACCGATTGCAATTGGTTGAGAGATTCGATATCACTTTGCATTTTTAGCGCTATCAGTTCTTCATTATTTGGAATCCGCTCGAAAAGATTGGCAATGTGAGGGTAGGCTTTCAAATACCATTCTGCTTCTTCATCATTCAAATTTTCATTATTATGAATTGGATGCGAACCGGGGATGAATTGATGATTGCCGGGTTTAAGTATGAATTTTTTTTTAGTCATTGGTCATTAGTTTATTGGGAGCGATTAAATGGAGGCTTGTCGCTGTTTACCCTATCCTCCTCCTTTCCCTATATTAGGGAAAGGTTGCGCGCGAGCCCGATGCACGCATAAAGGAAGAGGAGTTGTAGACGAAATTTACGCTGCTGCTAAAGCTTCTAATGCTGCAATTGTGCTTGCGTAAGTTGCGGGGCCACTGGTTGGAGCTATAGATACCGCGCGTGGAGGATAGGGCTCTCTTAGCTTGTCGGGATTGGTTAACTTTAATTTGTAGCCGCCATCCATGGTTTCGTCGGCTGCGCTGCGTTCTGCATCGGTTAAGATAAGCCCGTTTACCGCGCCAAATAATTCAACTGCCGAGTCGCTTGACTTGTAATTGTTAACTGCTATGGCGCAAACGCGGCCATAACCCATTGCCTGGAGTTGCCCCTTAACATCTACCGAAAAACCGGCAATATTAAAGTCTATCTCTTCGGTGTAGCGTGGTCCAACTGATGTTTTTGCCAGTTTAGATATACTGTTAAAGCTATTATTAGTGCCTTCAAATTTATAAACCTTGGCTGCGCTTATGGCGGTAAGGCCGGTTACAATAAGCGGGTTTTCCGAATCAAATGTTAAGGAAATATCGCCCTGGTTAAAGATGTAGATAACATCTTCAATGCCGGCGGTTACCGGTTCGCCGGTACCCAGGCTGAAGCCGGCGTTTATTTTGTTGTATATGGACATTGGGGGAATGATTAGAGATTAGTTAATTAGAGATTAGTATCGAGTAGTTAGTATCAAGTATCAAGACGAAGAATGAAAAAATCTTGCTACTTGATACTCATTACTTGGTACTTTTAAGCTGATAAATAAAACAGCTCGTTAGCGAATTTGAAGTTTACGGCGGCTTTCATACGAGCCTTCATGCGGACAACGTTATCGTTAGTGTATGGCTTCATGTAAACTGTTGATAGTTCTGAAGCATCGCCTAATAAGTCGACACCTAAAAATAGATTTGATGAACGGGCTCCTAATATTGTATTTGCCTGCCAGTGGTTCATGATCTGTAATGGTAAACCTAAGTAGTCCATCTTTTTCATATCGGTAAACGCGTTGATAACGTTTAGGGCTTTGTTGGCTTGTGCCTGTGCATAAGCGTAACCTACGTGTAATGGAACCTGTAAGTTGAAATCGTCCTGGATACGGTCGGCAGGATCTAATTGTGCATATACTCCGCCTAATACCTGCAACACGTTGCTTACATTTATATAGCTTACAGTTGCCGCGGTTGAAGTGCCTGAAAATGATGCCGGTTTGCGGGTATTTACCTCATTGTAATTGCGTACCAGTTTAAAGCTTGTAGCGCTTACTACCTGGATAAAGTAAGATTGCCCCTGTACATCAATTCCCGGTGTGCCATTAGTTGTGTCTTTGCTTGACCCTGTTACCGCGGTGATAGTAACTACGTCGCCATCGGCTAAAGTTGAAGTGTCAGATACAGTAACTACACCCAATGCGCTTATGGCAGTTGCAGCCATTGATGTAACGGGCTTGCCTAACCCAACTTTGTAAACGCCTGATGCGGCTGAAATAGATGGTAATAAACCTGTAAATGGCGCAGTAAATGAAGCCTCTTTAGTTGATGTTTTACCTAACCAGTATAAGCGCTCGTTTGCTACCTGTATTTTGGTTAAGTAGCGTTGAACCATAAAGTCGGACAGATCAACAACGCCTTCATAATCTAAAAAGGCACCAGGTTTAAGGCTTTGGGCTTCCCAGCTTTGAATAAGCTTATCCCATTGTTCCTGTTTCATGAATTCATATACTACCGGGTCAAGGTAGCTTTCGTTTTGTGTTGCTGTTGTGCCCTGGTCGGTAAATATACCAGATGGGTCCTGCAGCACTACGTCGTCGTCAACATCAAGGATAATCTTGCGTGATTTAACGTCATTAATTACGGTAAGCAATCCGCGTTTTACGGAATCAGCTTCCAGCAGTGTGCTTGCCATGAACCCGGCCAGCGCTTCGCCGGCGTAGGTGTTGTTTGTGAATGTAAATTGAGACATGTATTGATTAATGAGTGAATTAGTGGATGTGTGATTGAGTGAATGTTTTAGAAGTTGGCAATTTTTAGTTTTCAGTTAGCAGTGTTTCTATTGATTATGCAAACTGCAAACCGATAACTGTAAACTATTTAGCTATTGCTTTTTTAACCGCGTTTTGTGCTAAGGTTGTTTGCGGGGCGAAGAATGGGGTTGGTTCTGTTTTGGCTTTATTGCTGCGTTTGGAGCCGGTAGGGGTAAAGTCGGATTTAATCTCGTTTTTTACTTCTTCGCGTGTTTTGCTGAGCTGTTTTGTTGCTTCGTGTAAAGCGGCCTTTGCTTCGGTTAATAACGCGTTTTGCGCATGCAGTTTGGCTTTTATTTGCTGTAGTTTATTTTGTACAGATAATGGCTTCTTTGCCTTTTGTAATTTATCATCCGGCATATCATCGTCATCATCATCCGCGTCAGGGTCTGTATCTGCATCAGGAGGTGTAACTTGCTGTACCTGGCCGCCAGTAACAGCAATTTTTTTACCTGCTGATGTAGTGTAAGTGTCTGTTGCGGCAGGTGTGGTCATGTCCTCGTCCTGGTAAACTTCAGTGCCTTCGTCCATTTCGCCGGCATGGTGCAGCGTGCCTTTGTCGGTAATGGTTTGCTTGTTAACCACGCGCTTAAAGAAGTTCATAATTTTGTCTAATACCGATGTGGTTTTTTCAATCAGTTCTTTGTTTTCGATGTTCATGTTGTTATTGTTTGTTAAGATTTTATTGATGCATTTTTGATAAGCAGTAGGAGCGATAGCGATGTAGTTTTTAATTAATGCGCTATTAGTAATCCGGGCGTTGTAGTCTTCGATAGTATCAATAAAACCAAGGTCAAGCGCCTGGTCGGCAGTTAGCCATGTTACGGCATTGATAAGGCTGTTGATATTCATTAAATCCAGGCCTGTTTTATCCATGTATATTTGCGCCAGGCGCGATTGTACAACATTAAGCATTTGCACATCTTTTAATAATTCATCGGAATTGCCGCCGGTATCAACCATTGGCTTGTGGATCATTAACAGCGCGTACTTTGACATAACCACGATTTTGCCAGCCATTGCGATAATTGAGGCGGCGGAAGCTGCAAGAGCATCAATATAAGTTGTTACGTTGCCGGGATATTTTTTTAACAGATCATAAATGGCAATGGCATCAAACGCGCTGCCGCCTGCAGAACTGATATGCACCTCGACATCCTGACCGGCCGCTGCTTCCAGTTGCCATTGGATATAAGACGATGATAATGTGCCGGAGCCGATGCAGTCGGTATCTGTGTCGTATAGATATATTTTGTAGGGCATAGTATTGAGGTGTGTTAGTTCGGAAGTCGGTAAGTCCGAAAGTTTTTAAGGGAAATTTTAACTTATCTGAAATGATATAATTTCAGGGCATCATAAAATGTTTATTATGCTTATTGGCATAATAAATTGGACAGTAATTTGTCTGAGTCTTGATTTACAGGATTAGGCGATTAGCCCTGATTATGTTTGGTAACTGAACCTATACAAATGTCGGGACAGTTTTTAAATAAAATGGTGACAGTAGTTTGTCAGAGCAGTGATTTGCTGGATTAGGTGAGTTTTATTAATTATCCCCAACCTCTTTATACAAATATCCGTACAAGTTTTTAATAAAGTGGTGACAGTGTTTTGTCAGAATATTTGTCTGAACCGTGATTTATTGGATTAGGAGATTATTTAACGATTGGCTTAATACAAATATCGGAACTGATTTTTAGTAAAGTGGTGACAGTGTTTTGTCAGAATGTTGTCTGAACCGTGATTTATTGGATTAGGGGATTAGCCGGATTCTGTTTTGGCGATTGAGATAATACGAATATCGGAAATGATTTTTAACAAAGTGGTAACGCTGTTGCCAGGTATTAGATAGAGCTATTTGGAATATTTTTTAAAATATAATTTATTGTAACAAAAAAATTACTATTTTCGTTTACCCCTAATTAATTAACCATGACCCACAACATTCTAACTTCTCAAGTCGAGTTTATTTTAACTCCTTTTTATCTTTCTCTAACTTTTTTAATGCTATACAAAGTAGCAAAGGGTTTGAGCATCTTTATTATGATCGTTGATACCAATCAGAGCAAATCGGTACATAGTAAAATACTCATCTTTTTATTAGCAGTTGGATGGTGTACCATAATTGGTGTTATAGCAAGCAATAGAGAAATAGAAAGTTTTTTAAAATGGTTCGCCGGTGCATTAACACCCGTTTTATTAGGTGTTATAATAGGCCTAAGAAATACCAGGCGGATAATTAACAATCAACCGGCACAGGTCAATAAATCTTTCTCTCAAATGGTATATAGCTATCCTAAACGAAAAAGCACTTATTAGTTGATTGGTTTTAAGATCCTGTTCCAACGTATTTTGTGGAACATGTCTTTTGTTGAATCGATGCTCATCCAGGTTATGAGTGCCTTGCCTATAACATGATCTTCCGGAACGTAGCCCCAAAAGCGTGAATCTAATGAATCATGGCGATTGTCGCCCATCATCCAGTAGTAGTTCATTTTGAATGTGTAGGTTTCAGCCTTTTTACCGTTTATGAGAATGTCGTTGCCGGATACTTCAACTTTGTTATGTTCATAAGTTTCAATAGCCCGACGATAAAGTACCAATGTTGAATCGTTTAGTTGTATTGTCCAGTTTTTTTTAGGCAATACCAATGGGCCGAAGTTATCCATGTTCCATTTGAATTTTTGATTGGATGGAAATACCTGTGCGTCATACTGACCGGCTGGCTGAATTACGGGAGTTACACTTTTTATATTAGAATAGCCTTTAAAGGTCGCAAGGTTATCGTTAGGGATTATCATCTCGAATAAATTAGCTGACGACTGGCCTAAAACTGTAATGTTCAAATCTGTAAAAACCTGCGGGTTAATATCTACACCATTGGTTATAACATCGTACGAGGTTTGCGCCTTTGACGCGTTAACAGCGGCTTTGCCATTTATGTAAACCTGTGCGTTAACAATTGTCAATAAGTCCCCGGGTGTGGCCTGGCAACGTTTAATTAATGTAGTACGTTCATCTACCGGGATATTCAGATCTGCTTCGGCAGGCTTATTGAAAACTACGATATCGCCCTTTTTTATTTCTGACGTTCCGGGTAAACGGAAATAGGGTAGTTGTATCGAATTCCAATAGGTTTTAATGCCACCTGCAATTGTAGGTTCGGTAAACGGGATGCTTAGCGGCGTAAAGGGCATACGCGGACCGTAAGAAAATTTACTTACAAAAAGATAGTCGCCGGTAAGCTCCGTACCCTCCATTGATCCTGAAGGAATTGCATAAGCAGAAAATAATAAGCCCCTGATAATCGTGGAGGCAATAACAGCGAAAACGATGGCATCAACCCATTCACGTGTTTTTGACTTTTTAACTTTTGGGCTATCAGTTTTCCTTTTAAATGCAAAATTCCATTTCATGATAAACGAGTTTATCATTTAGAGCAATTACTCTATAAATTGTTACAAAAAAACAGGATTTTTACTCAAAACTATTCAACGCCCTCCAAACAGTACGCTCGTCCTTTTTAAATTTTATTTCGGCCTCTAATACCGCCTGATGCTTGGTAATGCTGCGGGTTTTAATTTGAGCGTGTACCCAAAGATAAATTTCGCGGTAGGTAAAGATTTTTGTGGTTATAAAACCGGCTTTGTACATAGCAGAAAATATGCCGTCGTCAAAGAGTGTGTTTGCGAGTGTAATATTCATAAACCCCTTCCGTCCCCTAAAGGGGGAACTTTTTAAAATGTTTAAATGGTAATAGTTGATTTTTTTGGAGAAATGTGACAGCTACAAATTCACCCTATTTATAGTTTGGGCCAGTATATTTTGCTGGTTATTAATATCTTTCACATCCACATACACTGGTGGGAAATTATTGATCATCTGGTAGGCAATAGTATTAGCTAAGTTCTTTTGATCATTAACCGGCTGGTTGTAATAGCGATTAGCATCGCCACCATCCGTGAATATACCACCTACCGCATAGCCGCGCCCGGGATTAGTTACAGAGAAATCGCGACCGCCAAAGCCCACGTTTATGGCGCTTACCAGGTTGCGCGCCCAGGGCACCTGCATGGCCTCAGATACCACAATTCCTTCGCCTGATCTTAGATAGGCATTAGTATTATCGGTACGACTATAACCAGCTAATACTCCGCCGCGACCGTCAGATGTGTAATGCAGGCCGCCTTTCGCATAAGCAGGTGGTTTTTGAGCAGCTATTTTGGCTACCTGTGCAGCAGTTTCGGCTATAACAACTCCTATTTCAAGCGGAGCCAAAACACCTGCTTGCGCAGATACTTTAGTGACTGCTTCTGCACCATTGATTATAGCCTGAGCAATAGATAATTCCTGCTCTTCTTTAAAAGCTTTTGCCTTTATTGCGCCTTCCTGTTTTTGATATTTTTGTTCGATAGCGAGTTTTTGTGCAGAAGTAAGATTTTTATTACTCAACTCTGAAGCCTTATCTTTTTCGAGAGCAGCTACTTTTGCAGCAGCTTGTTGTTTTATACTGTCATCAAGCGTTTTAATAGCTTCTGTGGCCAACCGTGCGCCTGATTGTTTAGCATAGTCTTCATA
>Ga0207153_1224_pt1 | contig 10699 bp, 6 predicted proteins | sample Alteio_BWMinHeat_27_FD_153580 | JGI IMG/M metagenome (GOLD analysis project Ga0207153, IMG submission 153580) | Enriched cells from forest soil in Barre Woods Harvard Forest LTER site, Petersham, Massachusetts, United States -... | ecosystem: Environmental > Terrestrial > Soil > Temperate forest >...
AATGCTGTTAACAGTAAGGACCATACCACTTTAGTAGCAGCTGTAAAAGCAGCAGGTCTGGTTTCAACATTGGAAAGTGCAGGCCCTTTCACCGTATTCGCTCCTACCAATGAAGCCTTTGGTAAATTACCTGCAGGAACCGTAGACAACCTGGTAAAACCGGAAAACAAAGCAACATTGACCAAAATATTGACCTATCATGTTGTTTCCGGAAAATACAGTGCTACCGACCTCATGAAAATGATCAAAGATGGCAATGGTACTGCAACCTTAACAACAGTAGAAGGTGGAAAATTATGGTTCGCAATGAGCGGCAATAAGATCATTGTGCAGGATGAAACAGGCGCCAAAGCATACATCACTATTTCGGATGTAAACCAAAGCAATGGTGTGATACATGTTATTGATGGCGTATTAATGCCTAAATAATTTAAAAAATCCTTTTGAATTACCATATTCTAAGCGGCCGCTTTAAACGGCCGCTTGTTTATTGGGGATAACCCCGAATATTCGTTTCTATTTTGGCTTGTTTTCATCCGCTTAAATGAGTTAAATTTGCATTCCGCAAAGAACAAAACAGGAGAATATAATGAAGGCCGATTTAAAGGAATTAGCAAAGGATCTGGAAGGAACAGTTTATGATGATATTACGATGCGTACACTTTATGCAACCGACGCATCTGCTTACCGCGAAATGCCCCTTGCGGTTACTATCCCAAAATCAATAGCCGATATTAAAAAGCTGATCGCTTACGCCCGTGCGCATAAGACCTCACTTATTCCACGCACAGCCGGAACGTCATTAGCGGGACAGGTAGTGGGCAATGGTATCATTGTTGATGTCTCTAAGAATTTTACGCAAATACTTGAATTAAATAAGGAAGAACATTGGGTACGTGTACAACCAGGCGTGATACGTGATGAATTGAATATGTTCTTAAAGCCATATGGATTGTTCTTTGGTCCTGAAACATCTACTGCCAACCGTGCCATGATTGGTGGAATGGTGGGTAATAATTCCTGCGGATCTAACTCTGTTATATATAAAAGTACGCGCGAACATTTGCTGGAAGTGAAAGCTATCTTAAGTGATGGTTCAGACGTAACCTTTGGCGCGATGGATATTGAAAGTTTTCATGCAAAATGCGAAGGTGATACATTAGAAGCCAATATCTACAAGAATATCCGCAAACTGTTAAGCAATTACGATACGCAACAAGAGATAAGAAAAGAATTTCCTAAAAAATCAGTGGAAAGAAGGAATACAGGATATGCCGTTGATGTACTAATGGAAGCAGCACCGTTCACCGCGGGCGGAGAAGATTTTAACTTCTGTAAACTGATCGCCGGTTCTGAAGGAACGCTGGCATTCATTACCGAGATAAAACTGAATGTTGATCCGCTTCCCACCAATGAAACAGGTTTATTATGTGTTCATTTTCATTCTATCGATGAAGCGTTAAGAGCAAATCTTATCGCGCTGAAATATAAACCACGTGCAAGCGAACTGATCGATCATTATATATTAGAATGCACCAAAGAAAATGTTGAACAAAGCAAGAACCGCTTTTTTGTGCAGGGAGATCCGGGTGCAATATTGGTGATCGAATACGAAGGAAAAGACAGGCAGGCCATCACCGCTTTGGCTAAAGAAGTTGAAATAGAAATGTGCCAGGCCAAGCTTGGTTATCATTTTCCTTTATTGTTTGGCAATGACACTAAAAAAATATGGTCGTTGCGTAAAGCCGGACTGGGACTACTTTCCAACCTTCCCGGCGATGAAAAAGCAGTACCCGTTATTGAAGATACTGCAGTAGATGTTGTTGATCTTCCGGCCTATATCCGTGATTTCAATGAAATATTGAAGAAGCATAATTTGTACTCCGTGCACTATGCGCATGCCGGCAGCGGTGAGCTTCACCTTCGTCCCATCATCAATTTAAAAACAAAAGAAGGCAATCAATTATTCAGAACGATCGCTGAAGAAATTGCCACGTTGGTGAAAAAATACAATGGCTCTTTAAGTGGTGAACATGGCGACGGAAGATTGCGTGGTGAGTTCATCCGTAAAATGATCGGCGAAAAAAATTACCAGTTATTAAAAGAAGTAAAACATACCTGGGACCCGGAGAATATTTTCAATCCGGGTAAAGTGGTGGATACGCCACCAATGAATACGATGTTGCGGTACACACCTGGACAAAAAACACCGGAGTTTAAAACCATCTTCCGTTTTCATAACCAGGATATCCTGCAACATGCAGAACAATGCAATGGTTCGGGCGATTGTCGCAAAACAGAATTGAGCGGCGGCACCATGTGTCCGTCTTTCATGGCTACCCGCGATGAAAAAGATACTACACGGGCAAGGGCAAATATCCTGCGTGAGTTCCTTACCAATTCGGATAAGCTTAACCGTTATGATCATAAGGAGATCTATGAAGTAATGGACCTTTGTTTGAGTTGCAAAGGATGTAAATCAGAATGTCCTTCCAATGTAGATGTGGCAAAGATGAAGGCCGAATTCATGCAGCATTATTATGATGCACACGGGGTTCCTTTCCGTTCTAAGCTGATCGCGCAATTCAGTAAGTCTTCCAGCCTGGGTGCCATTGTTCCCGGTCTTTATAATTTCGCCGTTACTGCACCCGGTATCAGTACATTGATAAAACGCGTTTCGGGTTTTGCGGTAAAACGCTCTATGCCCACTTTATATAAAACCACCCTAAAGAGCTGGTACAATCAGCACAAACCGAAAGGAACAAAATATAAAGAACAGGGCAAGAAGAAAGTATATCTTTTCTGCGATGAGTTCACTAATTACAATGATACGGAGATCGGTATCAAAGCGATCTTATTGCTGGAAAAATTAGGATATGAAGTAGAGATACCGAAGCATGAAGAAAGCGGAAGAACCTATTTATCCAAAGGATTGATCCGTGATGCAAAAAAGATCATCAACAGGAATATTGAAGCATTGAGCCCGATCATAAGAGAAAACACTCCGTTGATCGGGATAGAACCTTCTGCCATCCTCACTTTCCGCGATGAATACATTGACCTTGCAGATGATATCCATTACATCGCTGCAAAAGCAATGGCGAAAAATGTTTTCATGATCGATGAGTTCCTTGCAAAAGAAATAGAGAAAGGCGTTATCACTAAAGCGCAATTCACCACAGAAAAAAGATCGATAAAACTGCACGGGCATTGCCAGCAAAAAGCCTTGTCTTCTACAGCTCCGGGAGTTGCGATATTATCTTTCCCCGAAAATTATACGGTGGAAACAATTCCATCAGGCTGTTGCGGCATGGCGGGTTCTTTTGGTTTTGAAAAAGAACACTACGATGTTTCCATGAAGATCGGTGAACTGGTATTGTTCCCTGCTGTTCGCAAACAGGCAGCTGATGTGATCATTGCTGCGCCCGGCACAAGCTGCCGCCACCAGGTAAAAGACGGAACAGGCAGGCATGCGCAACACCCGGTAGAAATATTATATGACGCGCTGGCAACTCATTAATATAAAGAAGCGTTCGTAGTAATTAATTTACTATGAGCGCTGTTTCTGTATTACTGCCATTGGGTTTTACTATTTCCAGCTGGTAAGCTCCTCTTAAAATATATTTCGGTAAGAGCAACGATTTTGTTGAGTTACCTTCTTCATGATCAATAGAAGTTGTCAGTTCCACCTGCCCGATATTATTTATCAGTCGTAGTCCATACACACCGGCTTCCATACTTGTAAACTTCAGGTTTACGTTATCGCCCGCATTCACCGGATTCGGATATACAACAATTGTTGCAGCAGCTGTATTATTGATGTCTACACTCATTGTTTGACTATAAGCAAGCGAACCATTTTTTGCTATGTCAACAATACGATACTCGTTGGTTCCTGATACTTCGTTTGAATCCACCCTGTCATAGGTATCCGATGATCCGTCTTTGTCTACAGTAACGGTACTGATCGTAGTGAAGTTTACTCCATCAATTGATTTCTGCACTTCATATTCAGTGATCGCCGCTTCGTTAAGAACTGTCCATTGCACCAGTATATCAGCTCCTTGCTGTATTGCTTTACAGGAACTGATTGTAACCGGAAGTGCTGATGATATACCCATTACCACCATAAAGCGGTTTTGAACTTTTGACGCCGCATTGGCATCTATTGAAAAATTTACAATATTGGTACCATTTGTATTTAATGGTGTATGTATACCGGTATAACTATCTTCCAGGTCAGCTTCCAATGCAGGATTGTTTGGAAATTTACCTGTTAGTTTAAATTGGTAACTGCGCTGCTGCGTTTGTTTTAAATTCAGAAATAAGGTATCGTTTGCAGTAACTGAATTACGCCTTTCAATTGACAGTTGTTTCCCTCCTCTTGCCAAACTAAACATTTCATCCGAATTGGAAAATTTGGGCGCATCAATATCGTCTACACAATTACAATAATCATTTCTAAACTGCGCTACTATTCCATCCGTTAGTGATGTACTGCTATCTGGATTTAAGAGGGATAGGGTTGCATTCAATTGATCAGGAGCTGTAGTTGCTATATTAGCAGGGCGGTACACATAATTATTGACAGTTGATTTTGCTAATTCTTTGAATGTAATAGAAGCAGGCCCGGCATTTTGCGTTTGCACAAAAAAAGACTGCCCCGATTGTATACTTAGATCTGCGGGGTTGGCAATACCTGCGTCGCCCAATGATTTAGTATAGAAGCCGTTGGTATTGTTTGCATCATCAATACAAACATAACCACCCACAGCCGCTGATCCTGTTAAATTCGCGTCCCATACATAGATCCGGTTGATGATATTGCTAAGATAGGAAGTGGAATAACCAATATTATCTCCGGCCAGTTCGCTAAAATCAACTGAACATGCATATGGGTTTCCAATCAACGACAACCCATTTGCAGTGGCAGATATAATTCCGGATGTGCTGCTAAAAACCTGGTCACCTAATTGTAATTGACCGGATGCATTTAACGTGGTATTATTGATCGTTGCATAATTTGGGTTCTGATTTGTTGCAGGATCCCTGTCTCCTCTTATAAAGATAAAGTACCCTATATTATCCGCACTTCCTGCAGCCGTTGATATGGGAGCTTGTGTATTTGTGATTGCTCCTAATTGCTGCGTAGTTGTATTCCAGGTATACGCCGAATAATTACCATTTATACCCGCATCCATACCGTTACCACTACCGCCGGTTGCCATTGCCGGGGGGCCTGTTATAAATGTACCCATGCCCGGAGTATATACTCCCCCATTTTGCCATGCGTTATAAATAGAAGGTATGGGTGCTGCATTATTACTTGTAACAGGCGCGGTTAATAATCGCCATGCACGATGGGCGACACTTATAGCGCTGTTGGTACTATGAATATAGCATTGCACATTTACATTTCCGTTGATCGTACTCATAAATCCTCCACCATTGCCATTGGGTACAGATCCAACACGCGCAGACCCATTATTATCTGATACCAATGTAAGAAAACCGCCCGTTGCAAGTGCAGCACCTGTTCCGGTAAGTGTCCCTACCGCTAATGTTCCTGTAGAAGTGATATATAGCGGAGACCCCAACACAACACTTGCACCATCATTGATCGTCAGGTTTAATAATGTATCTCCAGTACTGCTGAAATACAATGTGTCTGCAGTGCCACCTATAACAAGGCTTCCTGCAGATGAACCGTTTATTACACCTGTGCTGCTACCATTATATGTACCATTGATGGTTAATGTATTATTGTTTAATGTTAAACCGGATGACGGTTGTAAACTAATATTATGTACTGCAGCATTAGATAACAATGATGGTTGATTAACACTATTGGAAATAATAACATCTGATGTAGCTGTTGGTATTATACCGCAAGACCAGTTAGTAGGATCAAACCAATCTGTACTTGTTGCACCCGTCCAGGTATTGCCGCTTACTGTTATAGTGAAAGAAATGGAGGCACTTGCATGATCTCCATAATAAGCATACGCAGTTACGGTAGCCGTACCTGCACTGGCAGGTGTAAAATTTATTGCACTGTTTCCAAATTGATTGGATAACCCCGCAATACTACTATTGGTAATAACCCAGTTAACATTTGTATTTGATGAAGAAGTAAAGTTGACTGATCGAAGAGAACCCGTTCCACAAAAATTTTGATTCCCGGGATTGGTTATGCTAATGGCATTAGCTAAAGGGGCAAATGCTATTCCTAATAATGATTTGGCCAAAACACCTGTACCCACGATCATTGTTCCTGATGCTGCCATTGCCGCACTAAAACCAGTTGCCTTATCAGTGATCGCATAGATATCACTTTTTTCATCTGTTGCATATAGTTTTACATTGATACCGTTAATGCCGGTAGTATCAACACCTGCTATAGGCACTGCTCCTGTCAAGCCATGAAATTTTTGACCCAGGGCTGTATAACTACCCGCTGAAACCCAGGTCACGCCATCATTTGAGTAATATTTATAGATACCTTTTACACCCCCGTTTGCTCCATCATCCGCAACATAGGCCACCCAATAATTTGTTCCGGGTACAGGACCGTAAACCGGCAGTATAACAAATGAGTTTGGACTGAGGTTATTACTATTTGTCATTATTGCAGTTGTTGAATTTCCACCACCGGTAGGTATTCCGGCACCTACACTATACACACCACTAACTCCTGATTGCGTACTATAATAAAGTTGCCCGTTGTACATTTTAACAACGCGTATATTTTCATTTTGCGACGCATTTTCTATATTTACTAAAGAACAAGTCTGTACCGTCACAGATGAACTGTTATTAGAAACAAATTTTACTCCGTCTGTCCCATCTCCATTAGTACCATGCGTTGCACCACACAACCAATAATTGGTACCACTGTCTGTTATCACTGAACGAAAATTATTTTCCCAATCAAGGCTCCCCGCATTTACAGGATTGCCGGCTATAACAGTTGTTGAAATGATACCATTCGCATCTACCCGGCATACTACCCTGCTACTATCCAGACTAACTACATTTGCTGTTCCCATTGCTACATCATAACCAGACATCGTAATATATCTTCCATCTAATGAAAGATTCAGTTGACTGGCAGATGTGGCCGTACCACTCTCAGTCATTCGATTGATATTGCCGGATGTAACCGTTGGTAAGGGTATTACCGCGCCCGCTGCACCGTTTGTTTGATATTCAAGCATGCTGGTAGCACCGGCGGCATTGGTTATTCCCTGTGATTGTTCAACTACCAACCGCCCGGGAGTAAACTGTGCAATGGTTTTTTGAGGTAATATAAAAGTAAGCAGCAACAAAATAACACCGGTTATTTTAACTATATCTGCAATTCTATTTTTTAAAGAACAGGCAACAAGATTAACAGGAGTAGAGGATTGGTACATACAGCTAGTTTTAGAATACAAATATTCCTTTCTTTTCATCCGAATGCATTGACAGCTATCGTCGTTCGGGGTGATAGATATCATCTGGCCCTCATTAAATCTCATAAAAAATAATAAAGGCTATCAATTGAATGATAGCCTTTACCTGTTTATGATAAATGTTCTGAGAATTAAAAGCCGATGGATGCCTCAAATACCAATCCATCAAATCGTCCTCCGTTCAATATATTATTGGAAGGATAATTCAAATACACCTGGTTTACATATTCTGCTTTCAACATAACATTTTTAGTAAGGAACCAACCGGCTGATCCTGCTGCGCGATTAAGTGTAACATCACCGGTGATACCTTTTATAGCAGCAGTAACTGTATTATAACGGAACCCGATCCAGAAATTCTCTTTGTTCTTAGGGAAACGATAGATCAGGTCAGCCGCGTATTGAATGGCCTGTCGTGTAGTTGTTTCTGTAATTGATCTGCCGTTGGCATTTTCATAAGTACCAAAAAATTCAAACCCTTTGTATTTCAAAAACGGATTCAACATAAATGTTGTTACCGCTTCGCTGAAGCCGGGATTCAATCTTCCCGAGAATGGATTGTAATCATTGGCATTGCTCAAGGTGGTTCCATTGGCAACATTTTGGTTAGACATCACTCCAAAATAATGCGACCCCGTTCTATCTCCTCCAAACAACGTATTGCTATTGGCGCTTTGATCTGTATAAAATGAACCGGTGAACCTGAACCGAAGGTCTTTGTTAAGTTTTTTATCAAAACCAAGTTTACCATGAAAAGCTGCATCATAGGCATTTACCTGGCCGGTTGCAGAATCCGTTTTAGTAGCATGAATAGCTGTAGGATCAAGCTCTCCGTTTGACACACCTCCCATTACAAACCAACCTGATTTAAGATGATAATAAAATTCAGCGCCTATTTCTGTAGCAAATTCATCCATGATATAATTTTCCACAAAAGGATTGTAAATAGTATTGCCACCATCTGATCTCCTGTAATGTTGGTCGCCATAATCCACATCAAACTGCCCGATCTTAATGGTAGTGCTTTTCATAACATTGTCCACCCATTTGCTATGCATGAAAAGCAATTTATCAAACTGCAGGTAACCGCCTTTTACCCATGTTTCTTCATGATGCCTTGAAGCCAGGTAACAGGTAAGATTCACGCGGATACCATCTGATAGTTGTGCATCGATATTAAGATTTGCCATGGCAAGATCAAACCCGTTGGTAAGGGGAATAAGACTGGTAACGCTACCTGCATATGGAGCCTGAAGTGTAGGCACGGCTGTATTCTGATCTCTTAATGTTTGAAAACTTTGTTCAAAATTTCCACCAACCTTCACCTTAGTTCCGGTAAATGGTATGCTGTCGTCTTTTGATGTTTCAAAAATATTTATGCCATGCTGGTTATCCGGGCGAAAGAATTGCATAGTAGAATCCTGTGCAGCGGCCGAAAAGCCGGTACATACCAATATTGCAGGCAGTAATTTTCTTATTAAATGAATAGCTTTTTTCATGTTTTGTTTTTAATGGATCTGTTAATTAGTTAGATGAAGTAAATGTCGTGTTGAAACCAATGGTGATCATATCGCCGGTCTTTAATACGCCGAAAAGTGCTGTTGGAGCATCAATTCCGTAATCGCTCATTTTTACCTGTTGCGCACCTGCGATAGTGATTTTCTTTTGTCCGTCTGCAGAAATTTTGATAGGCATACTAACCGCTTTGGTCACACCTGCAATAGTGAGGTTCCCTTTTGCAATAATTGAGTAGCCATTCGCACCCAAAGGAATAGAAACCGGCGTGGTCAGTAAAAAAATGATCTGTGGGAATTTATCCGACTTCAACGCTTTATAAGTTTTATTATTCATCGTTGAGCCTTCGTCGCTCTTTATAGAATTGACTTCCATTACAATGTTAAAAGACTGAAGTGTAAAATCTTTTGCGGCATTCCAGTTGATCATACCCTTGCCGTTTACCGTTTGTACGCTTTCATTCCAGCTGTGAAGATTTGAAGTACCGTCAATGGTGACGGTGTAGGCAGATAGCGAGTACTTAGCCTGCGCCTGCAGATGATCTGCTGTCATCAACATTGCCGCTAATAAAATTATAGTTCTTAGTTTCATGATTGTTTATTTAAAATATTATGGATTCATTTTTTCGAAGATCAGGCCGGCAATTGTTCCCTGTAATAATGCAAGCACGAGCCAGGTACCAACTATTTCCAGCGATACGTTTATTGAACTGTAAATAAGCCAGAGCATTGGAATGGTTGCGATCACTATATAGATCAACCCGAATTCGATACCACGTGTAAAAAAAGAACCTTGTACAACTCCTTTAAAACGACTCCAGAACCAGGAGAGCGCAAAGCCTATAATAAAAGGATGCAGGAAATAGATCATAGTTCTGCTTGACTGCATGTCAAACACGGGGTTGAAGTATTGTATGGCGATGCCCGGGAAAAACCAAACGGTCATATACAATCCAAGTATGCTTAGGATCAATAAGACGACACCGGCAATTAATCCGGCAAAGAATATTTTTTTCATGATTTTATTTTTATGTGTTGAATTAGAAATTATTATTTATGTTCCATTCCCGTTAGCTGGTCAATATTACTTTCAATGCTTTTTCTTTTGCGGCATGGCGGGTTCTTTTGGTTTTGAAAAAGAACACTACGATGTTTCCATGAAGATCGGTGAACTGGTATTGTTCCCTGCAGATGCAGGGTAACGCTTTCACCATGCACACCTATGTTGGCAATATGCCCGCCGGCGCCGATGATCGCTTCACATAATTCAAATGTTGCCGGCACACCAACAGCTTCGATCGCTACATCCACTCCTCTTCCGTTGGTGAGTTGCATTATTTCTTCCACGGCTTTTCCATCGCTGCTGTTAATGGTTTGCGTTGCTCCAAAGGTTTTTGCAACTTCCAGGCGGTTATCATCCTGGTCTATTACAATGATCTCTGCAGGCGTGTAAAACTGTGCTGTTAATAATGCAGCCATTCCAACAGGCCCTGCACCCACAATAGCAATGGTATCGCCCGGCTTTACCTGCCCGTTCAAAACACCACATTCAAAACCGGTAGGTAGAATATCACTTAACATTACAAGTGCTTCTTCATCCGAACCATCCGGGATAGGATAAAGACTATTATCTGCATAAGGTATCCTTACGTATTCTGCCTGGGTACCATCGATCAGGTAACCAAGTATCCATCCCCCGTCAACACAATGTGAATACATGCCTTTTTTACA
>Ga0207153_1203_pt2 | contig 10663 bp, 8 predicted proteins | sample Alteio_BWMinHeat_27_FD_153580 | JGI IMG/M metagenome (GOLD analysis project Ga0207153, IMG submission 153580) | Enriched cells from forest soil in Barre Woods Harvard Forest LTER site, Petersham, Massachusetts, United States -... | ecosystem: Environmental > Terrestrial > Soil > Temperate forest >...
TTAGTGACTACTCTTCCGGATGGTACAAATATTTTTAGGCCTAAGAGAGATGATTGGCGATATTTTACCGGGTTTAATATTAACTATCATCCAAAATGGATATCAGGTCTTACTCTTGGGCTTACCAGAACATTTGATGCTTATGAGAAAGATATCAAAGGTTTTAGTGGATACTTCCCCTATTTTTATCCTTATTCAAAGGATGCCGAAACAGGCGGACCTGAAGCCGGGGGAAAAGGAGATCCATTTCCAAGAGATCAATATACCTCATTTTATGCACGTTGGCTATTTACTAAAGCGCAGGCTGAAGTCTATTTTGAATATGGTTTAAATGATAATTCTGTTAATTTAAAAGATTTTATTGGTTCACCTGATCATTCCAGGGCTTACATATTTGGCTTAAGGAAAATGATACCAATTAATGGTCATGCCGATCAGCATATTTTGTTTAGCGGGGAAATTACTCAGCTTTCGCAATCAGTAGATAGAATAGTGAGAGATGCAGGCGGATGGTATGTGCACACTGAGGTAACACAGGGCCAAACTTATGAGGGTCAAGTGCTTGGAGCTGGTACTGGCTCTGGCGGCAACCTTCAATCTATGGATATTAGTTGGGTGTCAGGTTTAAAAAAATTGGGTGTTTCGATTGAAAGATATGAGCATGATGTTGACTTTTACCAGGCATTTTTCCCTGATATAAATGGTAACAGCAGAAACTGGGTTGATTTTGCCTTTGCTTTACAGGGGGAATGGAGTTATAAAAATCTGATATTTAATGCTAAATTACAAGATATAAAATCCTTAAACTATGAATGGATCTTGAAGGATTACGTTCCGGGGCAGTATTATATTCCTAATAATACTGTTTATAACTTACATGCTGAATTAGGAATTACTTTTAGATTCTAATCTAATTTTTTACGTGTTGTAAGCTTAAAAATACTAAAAGCAATTACGGATAATATTAAACCTGCAATAATACCAACTGTATATTTGAGCCTGTTTTTTGTTAAGGGTAGTTCAGGCTCATCAACAATTTGAACAGTTGGGGTTTCTTGTGCAAGCATAGTTTTACTCGCTTCAAGGTTTTTTACCGTTTCAGAAAATACAGTTGACAATACAATTTTATCCCGGTCTTTAACTTCAATGTTTGCGTTAGCTGATGTATATGCGGGGTTTAAGTCTAAAATGGTTTTACTTGCTTCAGATACATCGTAAGTTTTATGATTAAGAACTCTACCTATGCTATCTGCACGTAACCTTAAACGGTCAACATTATCCTGTAATCTTTTGGTTTTTGTTTTTATAAAAAAGTCAGTCGACTGTTTGATCATTCTATTACAAAAAAGTAGCGCCAACTTTTCATCTTTCATAGTGGCATTTACTTCAAAGAAACCAAGCTTTTTATCTGTTTTTGCAATTTCAAATTCTCCATCTAAAATAAGGATAGTCATTTCATGCAATAAGCTATCCTGTAGCCTTGTGTTATGTTGTCCGTTTAACGGGAAACGTATTATCTTATCATCAGGACTATACTTTAACCATTTCTTGCTAAGTTTATTAACCTCGGCGTATCGGTCAGCAAGTGTTTGGGTACTATCATAAGCGCTCATTAAAGTGTTTTTAATAAGTTTATGGCTTTTGATTAAGGCTTCGATATTATCGCCCGCCAATACACCACTTGCTCCTCCTAAACCATCTAAATTAAATCCAAACTGTCCGGCCAATGCTGATAAGCCACTTGCACTCCCACTTGACTTTGAATCGTCAACAACAAAAGTTAAACGGGCGGTATAGGTAGGGGGCTTATACCAGGCAGCAAATGCACCCAGTAAGCCACCTGCAATTAAAGCTGCTACAAGTGCTTTTTTAAATTGTAAAATATATTTAAGATCACCAATGCGATCATCAATGAGTTTTTTTAATGAAAATTCGGGCTCGTAAGGATATGGATTGTTTTCCTGGCTCATTTTTATTTATGTACAATAGCAATAATACTTACAATAGCTGTCAGGGCTGCAGCTATGCCGCCTAAATCACCAAAACCTATTTTGAGGCCGGTATCTGGTATTTTTTCGGGAACAACTATTTTACTGCCCGGTTTTACTGACGGGTAATTCCTGAAAAACAAAAAATGTCTAACAGGCCTGTTCAAACCATCCGGGTATTTTATGTATGCTCCCTTCAAACGGGCATTTTCGGTTGTTCCGGCAGCTGCATTAATATAATATTTAAACCTGCGTCCATTGTAACTTATAAATTGTGGGTTATTTACTGCTCCGGCTACTTCTACGTATGATATTACGCGCGGTACATACACACTATCTCCGGGTAATAATATCATCTTCCTATTAGTTATAGAGTCGCGGGCTGACGTAGATGTGAGATCAATGCTAACACGGGTTCCTTTCCTGTAAACTTGTGTGTTTTCAAGCGAACCAAATGGAGTTATACCACCAGCACGCTTTAAGAAATCAAGCACAGTTTCATTTCTTGTTTGAACAGCATAGCTACCCGGAAATAAAACTTCACCTTTTACGCTTACATCACCTAACGGTCGATAATTAACCAGGCGAGGAACAAAAATTTGATCCATTGGCTGCAGCGCTATATCTTGTTTTGTTCCTGATAATGAATCCAAATCGACAGTAAACGTTTGTACTAATTTAGTAGCTACCGTATCTGATTGATTTCGAATAATTCTTGATATCTCAACATGGTGAGCGGCAGCTTCATCTGCAAATCCACCCGCCATTGCCAAAACATCTGCTAATTTTAACCCATTACGATAAGTAACTGTTAATGGCTTTCGCACATAACCACTAATAAATATTTTTTGATTAGATGTGAATATATCCCTATCCAATATCATTACCGAATCTTCCCTTAACAAAGGAATATCAGTGCTTCCGTTAATAACTGCACCCGGATTAAAAGAAATAAGATCTTTTTGCAAATTGGGCAAGGTTCGCTTTATGTAACCAAGCTGCATATAAGCCTCTGGTTTTAAACCCTGAGCTGATTTAAGCAATTGTGATAAAGTAAAGCCGGCAGTGAGTTCATAAATCCCCGGGCGATACACAGCGCCTTCTAATATAATTCTATTAGTATATCTATTGGTTACCGCACCTATTTGAACCAGGTCGCCATTATGCGGAATATAATTTGAGAAAAGGTTTGAGGGAACATCCTTTACTTCGTGCTGTAATAAGTTTATCTGGTCAACTTTTGCTATGCCTTTATAAGCAATATCAGTAAAGCCGCCGGCATAATTAATCAGGTCTTCAAGATTTTCATTTTCTTTTAACTCATAAATTGCCGGAGTTTTTATTTCGCCGTTAACAGATACTCTTTTCTTGTAAACAGGTATATGAATAACATCCTGATCTTCTAAGCGGATATTGCCGTCCATTAACCCTTTTTGTAAAAAAGTATAAAAATCCACCGTTTTGTAGATTTTATTGTTTCGTATTAATTCAATATAGCGTAAAGAACCATTAAGGTTAGGGCCGCCGGAATTATAAAGGGCGTTAAATAAGGTTGACAAAGATGATAATGTATATGATCCTGGTGTTTTAACCTCGCCAACTATAGTGATCTTAATACTCCTGGTATTTCCTAAATTAACGGTTAAATGTGTTTGACCATTATTTAAGGCAGGGTATACCTTTGTCATTTTGCTTTTTATAAGATTAGTGGCTTGCTCTATTGTGAATCCGCTAACATAAATTAATCCTGCATGATCAATTCCAAGGTTTCCTTCAGGGCTTATTTTTGACCTTTGACTGCTTTCATTTAATCCACTTAATAGCACAATTACTTCATCGCCCGGCCCCAGGATATAGTTTTTTGGAGTTGCTACAGAAAAATTTGGCTCGAATGTGATATCACTTTGATTAAAAAATGAGCTGCCATAAACTTGTAGTTCTCCAGGTAGCTTTAAATTTCGCATATCTGCCGATGCAGGTCGTAAAACAGTATCGTTCTTTTCCCTGGAATAATCTATCATTTTCTTCTCTGTTGAAGAACTGGTTTTAACCCCGGTTTTTTTTTGCAGGCCCAATAAGGTTACCCTATCTTTTAGAGTGGAAATATCACCTGCCGACATTCCTCTTTGAGCCAAAAGTTTAAAAGCATCATCTTCAGACATGCCGGAATCCTGTAGCTTTTTCCACCCCTCTATAATCTGTTCGTCAGTTAACTGGCTTACTTTAATATTTGCAGTGTTACCCAATGAAAAACCCTGGGCCGAAGTATTTTTAACAGAAAGTATAAAAGCAAAGAATAAAATATATAATAGTAGGTGTTTAAAGCGCATGTAATAAATGATTTTTAACTAAGTGGTGCAAATATAAACTATTAAATTGGTGAAAAAATAGGACGTATTAATAACAAATTGCTAAATAAACCCGCAATTCGTTATCTAATACACCAAATTACTGCTATTGTTTTGTAATTATAAACCTCGTATTAATTTTCGTAAGCCTTCAAAATGTTTCTTGTTACTAATAAGCTGTGTGATATGATTGTATGCATTATTTCCCATTTCTGATACAAGGCTTTCATTATTATATAATAATTTTATTGAGTCGGCAAGTTGATTTGCATTGCCCGGTTCAAATAGTAAACCAGTTTTATTATGAATAACCATTTCAGGTATTGCGCCAATGGCCGAGCCTATTACAGGTTTACTTAAAGCCATAGCTTCAACAATTGTAAAGCCTAAAACCTCGTACCATTCTGACGGGCAGATTGAAAATTGCGATGCATTAATTATCTGAAGTGTTTCCTGCTTATTCTTCTTACCAAGAAACGTGACATTGTTAATATTGTTATCCTTTTTAAAAGCTAATAGTGCATCTTCCTGAGTTCCGTCACCAATTATCTTTAGCTCTATATCCGGGCACATCTGCATTGCTTTTAAAACTGTATGTGCCCCTTTGATTTTTTCCAGTCGTCCAACAAAAACAATATATTTCTCAATATTTAAATTTCGTGCTGATTTTGCTGACTCTATTTCTGTATAATCATAACCATGATACAGTTGTATTAATTTTTCATTGAAAAAATTAAATGATTTAAACTTTTCATACAGAAAAACAGAAGGACAAACATAATGATCTACATAAGCATAGTAATCAAGATATTTATGTGCATAATTTTCCATGGCGGCAACAGCACTTGCTAATACCGAACCTTTTTTACAGGTATGGGTTACGCAATTATAAAAAGCACCACCATAGCAACGTTCGCATATTTGCCCATGACTAATAAATGTACTTTCAGGGCATATAGGTGTGTACTCATGCAATGTCCATATAATTGGGATATTTCTTTTTTTTAAAATCTTTAAAATAGTGGGGGTTATATAATGGTGAATAACATTGATATGGGCAAAATCAATATTAACATCAGATAGAAGTTTTTCCAGGTTCTTTTGGGCTTCAAATGAATAGATACTTTTTGTTATGACTTTTAAACCTGTTGTTAAACTTTTTTTATTGACTTTTTTATAATCAATATTTTCAATAAAATAATCAGAATACGCTGAAGGGATATTCCTATCATCTTTCATTGAAAATGGGATAACATTATGCCCATTTTGATCGTATAAATTAATTACATTTTGTACATACGTCCAATCGCCGCCACTTTGGTACCATGTCCAGTTTACAACAAGAATATTCATTTAAGCAGTTGATTTGATGCAAATATTTTCATTTTCCTTTTTTTGATATAACCAGAATAAACAAAAACCAAATATGCCTGTATTGTATGATATTACAACAATATGTATTTTAAAATGTTCAATAGTGTATTTTAATGATAAAATATATTAATCAATAAACACAATCATTACGCTTATGATACCGGATAATAATATCCTAATTAAACATAGATATACTGATTAGCGATTTTTTATTTTTTCTGTATTGGTTTTGAACTTTTAATATATAAATCGGCATGGTATTTGAAATTTGCTATTAAATATTCTGAATGTGTAGCAAAAAAAGATTAATTTTGGGGGATTGAACCCTATTAAAACATTTTTTGGGGCTATTAATGGTTTATTTTTCTATCGTAAATAGTAATAGCTAATAACAAATATGAAGGATAAAAAGTATAGTACAAGTGTAGATAGAAAGCTAAACAAAGCTCATAATTTACATGCGATTTATTTTACTAAAAATACAACAACCTTAGCCGTGTTTTTTAGCACTTTCGGAAATATGTTTAGCAGTGTTTTGCACTAAACTGGGAATTTCCTATTTAATTTATTAACAATGAGTCTATCAATTTTAAATAAGTTATTTTATAACTGCTATTTAATACAAAAAAACAAAATATGGTAATTTCTTTAGTAACTGGTGGTGCCGGCTTTATTGGTGCACATATAACGAATGAATTAATTGAGCTTGGACACCATGTGATTGTTCTGGATGATTTGAGCGGGGGATATGAAGAGAATATTAATCCTAAAGCTACCTTTATAAATGGGTCAATTACCGATCACGAATTAGTACAAAGAATATTTGAAGAAAATAAAATTGATTATGTTTATCACTTAGCAGCCTATGCAGCCGAAGGGTTAAGCCACTTTATCAGGCGATTTAATTATAATAATAATTTAATAGGCAGTATAAATTTAATTAATGAGTCTATCAAAAACAAAATTAAATGTTTTGTTTTTACCTCGTCAATTGCTGTTTACGGTGCAGGTCAGCTTCCTATGAATGAAAGTATGACCCCTTCGCCGGAGGATCCTTATGGGATTGCCAAATTTGCAGTGGAACAAGATTTAAAATCAGCACATGAGCAGTTTGGATTAGATTACATTATCTTCAGGCCTCATAATGTTTACGGTGAATATCAAAATATAGCAGATAGATACCGTAATGTATTGGGTATATTTATGAATCAATTACTTCAAAATAAACCTTTAACTGTTTTTGGCGATGGCTCTCAAACAAGGGCTTTCACTTATGTGGGGGATGTTGCTCCGTATATAGCAAATTCAGTAAATATACAGGAAGCTTATGGCCAAATCTTTAATATTGGCGCAGACAAGGTTTATTCTATAAATGAATTAGCAAGCACAATTATGGATATATTGGGTAAGAAAAGCAATATTAATTACCTTACCGCCCGTAACGAAGTTCATGATGCCTATTCAGATCACTCCAAAATAAAGCATTTCTTTAATATTCAAAAATTCACAACTTTAGTTGAGGGCGCAACCCGCATGGCAAATTGGGTAAAACAACATGGCGCCAGAAAAACTCCTCTTTTCAATGATATCGAGATCACTGAAAAACTACCATCTATCTGGACGGAAGCACAAACCAAGAAGAAGGACCTGGCATTAGTTGAAAACTAGTATATTCGTTTAGTGAAGATAGCGATTTTAGGTAGCCGGGGCGTCCCGGCGAATTATGGCGGGTTTGAAACGTGTGCAGAAGAAATAAGTGTAGAATTAGTAAAAAGAGGCCATGAAGTAAGCGTTTACGGTAGAAAAGGGAATTTTGACGATAATCAGAAATACTACAAAGGAGTAAAGCTATACCACATGCCCCGTATAAAGGGCAAAATCACTGAAACTTTTTCAAATACTTTGTTTTCAATGCTTCATGTATTGACAAAGAAAGTTGATGTGATTTATGTAATGAACGCGGCGAATAGCCCGCTTTGTATTTTACCCTGGTTATTCAGGAAAAAGGTAGTCATAAACGTTGATGGATTAGAGTGGCGGAGAAAAAAATGGGGAAAGTTTGCGCGTGAATATTACCAGTTTGCCGAAAAGTTATCTACCATTTTTTCTAACAGGGTGATATCCGATTCAATGGGTATAAAAGATTATTATATTGAAAGATATAATACCGATTCAACCTTTATAGCTTATGGAGCACAGATAGAACAGTCTGAAAATCCTGCAATTTTAAAAGAGTACAACTTAACACCTGATAGCTATTTTTTAGTTGCCAGCAGGCTCGAACCTGAGAATAATGCCGATTTGACTATTAAGGCTTTTGAAAAAGTTAAAACCGATAAAAAGCTTATAATTGCCGGAAGTGCGAATTATAAAAGTGCCTTTATAGAGGAGTTGAAAACCACAAAAGATCCGAGAATCCAATTTCTTGGCGGAGTTTATAAGGAAGGACATATTAAAGAGCTGCATTGTAATTGTTATGCATACGTGCATGGTAACGAAGTAGGCGGTACAAATCCGGCCCTTTTAAAAGCTTTGGGCTATGGTAATACTGTATTAACATTAGATGTTCCGTTTAATACCGAAGTGGTGCAAGATGCCGGTATACCTTATGAGCGGTCAATAGATGATCTTGCAACTAAAATGCAATACATAGTTGATAATCCTAACTTGCGGGAAACTTTTAAAACTAAGGCGGTTAACAGGATATTAGATGATTATACCTGGACTAAAATAACCGATGAATATGAGGTTTTTTTTAAAGATGTTATAAACGGCGTTTATGGTGGTTCAAAACCCCGTACGAAAGTATTATAGTCAATAGTTACCTGTTCCCTTAAAATCTCAGCGAATTATAAGCTAATTGTTCAAGGCCCTGATAAATGTTTTACTCATAGAATGGTGGCTGCTTTTTTATAATCATCAGGTATACCTATATCAATAAAAGTATCATTAAAAATCATCCCATTTATTGTGCCCTGGTGCACATATTTCTCTAATATTTCTGTTTCAAATGAAAAAATTTCAGGCAGGTTATTAAAGTTAATGGCTTTTTTATTGACTATATATATGCCCCCGTTAATCAACCCCTCCTTAAGGTATTGTTTTTCATTAAAGGCGATAATTTTGTTGTTCAACATTTTTACACTACCGTATCTGTCAAAATCCGTCATATACTTTAATGCAATTGATATATCACTTTTATTGTTTTTATGAAAATCTATAAAGTGATTAATATTAATAGGGAAGTAAGTATCGCCGTTAATTATTAAAACATCGTCTTCAATGGTTTTACTCAAAGCATATTTAATACCTCCGCCCGTACCTAAAGGTGTGCTTTCAATAGCATATTTTAACGATATGCCCTTGTAATCATTATTAAAATAATTAAATATAACATCAGCCTTATATCCCGCCGAAAACACCGAGTTTTTAACCGGGTAATTAGATAACCATTCAAATATATAGTGTAAAAAAGGGTTTCCATTAACCGGTGCCATGGGTTTTGGCACCTCTTTTACAACATCACGCAATCTTGTTCCTAAACCACCGGCTAATATAATTGCTTCCATAATTGCCTTTTGTATTCCTGCATCAATAACTAAAAACGTTTGTTACTTATTAATCTTCCAACCATGACAACCGCCCTCGCTAAATTGAAATGGAACAATTTCACCGTCTTTGTTTTCTTTTAATGAATTGATGATATTGATTTTTTTTGTCGGGTCAATCACAAACATTATAAATCCGCCGCCACCAGCACCTGATACTTTACCGGCTATTGCACCAGCCTTTAAAGTTCTTTTCAATATACTATCAATATGGTTATTAGATATTGATGTGGCCATTAGTTTTTTGTTTTCCCATGAGTTGCCTAATATTTTTGCGTACGAACCTATATCACCTTTTAAAATAGCCTCTTTCATGTGTAAAGAGCTTTGTTTTATTTGATGCATTGCATCAATAGCCACAGTGTTACCTGATGATGTGTTTTTCTTTTGTTCATCAATAATTTGCGCAGATGAACGTGAGGCGCCGGTATAATAAAGAAGCATACTTGATTCTAACTCATCAATTATCCACCGTTTTACACGTAATGGATTAACTACTACCCGGTCATCATTAAAGAACTCCATAAAATTAAAGCCACCAAAGGTTGCTGCATATTGATCTTGCTTGCCTCCACTAAGGTTCATATCATTGCGCTCAATTTCATAAGCGAGATGCGCTATTTCGTACTCGCCAAGGGGCAATCCCAGCCATTCTGTAAATGCTTTAACAATAGCTACAACCATTGCAGATGATGAACCCAGGCCACTCCCCGGTGGGGCATCAGAATAAGTTGTTATTTCAAATGATAAGGGTTTTGCTATTTTAAAATCTTTTACAATTCTGTTGTAAACGGCTTTGTGCAAATCCAACATATCGTCCATTGGTAATTTCAATGACGAACTATATACTACTGATTTATTAATATCAGGAGCTGTTATTTTGATAGTCTTATTCCTGGTTTCTTTGATGGTACAAAACGCGTATAAATTGATGGTTGCATTTAAAACCAGCCCCCCATATAAATCACTATATGGCGAAACATCACTTCCGCCACCTGCAAGGCCTAAACGGAGAGGAGCTTTTGAACGTATAATCATTATTTTATGTTAAATTATTAAAAAATATCAAGTAGCTAAGAAATTGACTTTTCAGGATATTAATGTAGCTTTTTTGAAAATATCAACTATTTGTTTTGCTGTAGTTTGCCATGAAAATTCATTTAAACGCTTTTGGCCTTTGACAATCATTTCGTTCCTTAGAACCGTATCGTCCAGTACAGTACAAATTTTATCAGCCATATCTTGTATATTATAAGGATCAAAAGATAACACAGCATCGCCGCCAACTTCCGGCAGGCAGGTATTGTTAGCTACCAACACCGGTAAATTATGTGCAAAACCCTCT
>Ga0207153_1225_pt1 | contig 10659 bp, 8 predicted proteins | sample Alteio_BWMinHeat_27_FD_153580 | JGI IMG/M metagenome (GOLD analysis project Ga0207153, IMG submission 153580) | Enriched cells from forest soil in Barre Woods Harvard Forest LTER site, Petersham, Massachusetts, United States -... | ecosystem: Environmental > Terrestrial > Soil > Temperate forest >...
TGGGCCGCCAGTTACAACCCCGGCGACACCGTGCAGTACATTCGTGGCAGCCAACAGCTTGGCCTGAAAAAAAACACCTACGCCACGGTCCTCGCGACGGATCCCGCAAACAATCTGCTGACCGTCGCCAGAGCCGATGGCCAGCATGTGGTCTACGATCCGCAGCGCTTGCGCGGGGTGAATGTTTACACCAACCTTCCGTGCGAGTTCTCCACCGGCGATCGCATCCAGTTCACGCACAATAATAAGGATCTCGACGTGCACAACCGTGATCGCGGCCGGATCGAAGCCGTCGGCAAAGACGATCGCTTGAGCGTCAAAATGGATGACGGAAGAACTGTCAATTTTGACCCCGCTCGGATGCGGCACTTCGATCACGGCTATGCCGTTACCAGCCACAGTTCCCAGGGATTGACCGAGGACCGCGTCCTCGTCAATATGGACACCAACACGTTCTCAGGACTCCTCAACCCCCGCTTTGCCTACGTCTCCGTCTCCCGCGCGTCCGAGGACGCCCACATTTATACCAATGATGCCGCCACGCTTGCCCAGCGCCTCAGCACCGATATGAGCAAAACCTCCGCCCTCGATTTTCACGAGCGACAAGCTGCGCATTCACAATCCCAAATTCCAAAGGAGCATACTGTGCAACACCTCAATGAATTGCAGCCGGAACAACAATCTCCGCTCACCTCTGAACAAGCCGAGCGCAACCGCCAGTACGGCCCCATCGAAACAGCTCTTCCATCAGAAGCCCAGGTCTACAAGTGGCAACGCGAAACCGACGGCATCCACAGCTACCAACATCCTGAAACCCAACGCTGGTTGCACATCGATACCCAAGGCCAGTTCTTTGACCGCCACGCTCAGCCCATCACCCGCGAAAATGCGCTTGAACAAGCGGGCCACTCCCCCGCGCAATCCGTCGCCGAGAATGCACAGTCTCCTACAGGCAGCGGACTCAACCCCAACGGCCACGGAATTAGTCTCTAAACGTCGCCGAGAGCAGATATGGAAAAGCCGCTCGTTACTAAATAGCGAGAATCGGATCGATCAAATAAGGCGTGAGGAACACGGATAAACAAGCATATTGTGCAACTGATACGAGAGCGTTTCTATCCGCTCGTCCGTTTCTGCTGGCCGCAATCTGCAGGCGACGTAGAGATCGAGGGCGTGCGAGCGACGGTCCATCTCGGCGAACTCTCGATTTGGCTGTGGCCGGCCAAAAACTCTCACAACGGAGTTCTGTCCGACGAACAACTCGGCGACGCCTCACCCAATCTTCAACCTCAAGTTGAATGCGGGTGACGGCCATACGTACTAGAATCTCACGGAAATGTCGGACCCATGCACTGTGAGACGAGGAAACTTATTCTTCTCTAACATCATGCATATCGCAACAGTTGCCATTGTAGTGTCGAGCATTGGGCCGGATCGAATACAGGGAATAGGTAGCTTCTTCTCTCGCTTCCACGGAACCAGTTTCACATAAGGAACCAACATTCCACGCGAAATCCGAAAGTAAACTGGTACAGGTGTTTTGCCACCGTCATCAGTGCCTTGCTTGTAAAATTCTCGCTGCCGAACAACAGCACGCCATTCTTTTTCGACGTTGAACGCCTCACTCTTGAATCTGACGATCTCTTCCAGAAGAATGTCCATCGTTGCCTTGAGGAGTCGCTGGTAACCCACAAACGGATGTTCAGAAACTTCTCTCATCGCTTCCGTCGTCCCCGGCTGATCAAGGCTCGTGAAGATCGGATCGAGAATGTTGCGGCAAATCTCCAGTTGTTTCGTTCTCTCGTACTCTACTTTTATCCATCGACATGTGTAAATGTTCGGCTCCGGTGTCAATCTCTCGCCGAAAATGCCGACCTTTGGCAGCACCCTAACCCCAATTGAATATCCGCCCGACTGCCCATAGGCTCGCCATTGACTGAGAAGGTTATCCTCTTCGCAAAAGCACGTCACGTATATGGGCTTCAGCAGACGCTTTTGGAACAAATCTTCGAAGGAACTCCGTAGTTGGCCAGCCAAACCAACAGTGATTGAATCCTCTGCCCGCGTATTCTTGGTGAACCACTGATCCAGCACTTCCCTTAGAACGTTGTACCCATAGAACATTTCCGCCGAATCATTTAGGTAGTATGCGGACGTCGCCCATAGTTCATTGTTCTCGATGATCCCCTTCAGACCCTCGGCTGAGGTGTAGTGATACAGAACCTTGTCCGGTGGTGGTTCGTCAGAGTATTGGCGTTCCTGCAAGACCGAAATTTGTTTGAAAACCGACTCGGCAGAAGCGACGGCGGATTTGTCGTAGTCGGTGAGTAATTTGTCGGGCATGTGCTAAGAAGTTTGGACGAACTTCGGATTGAAGACGTACTTTCGCGACTCGTAATCTCCCAGGCTAAAATAGATGACTCCCTTCAGAAACTGCGTGCTCGGATCATCAAAGACTGAATTGGCCCAGTCGTAGCCCCTCGACAGTACCTTTCCACTCTCAAGCCCCAAGTTCAGTTTGTATCCGCCCGACAGCGAGGACAGCACAGCGAAATCTCCCGCGATGCTGACATCGTTGAGTTCTATGACGGCAAAGTTCTCGCGCGGCTTCGATAGTTGGCCCTGCTTCGAGATTTTGCGAAGCAGTTTTTGGCGGATCGAGGCCATCTCAGTCTGCGTGTGCGTCTTCACGCTAAACACTTTGAACTTTTCGTCCTCATCAGGTAGCGGAAAAGATGGCATCACGCAGAACACTTCCAAGAACATTCTTGAGCCGTCAAGACGTTCCACGATAATGTCTGACTCCGCTTCTTCAAGGTGGATACCACGAATCAGATCCTCATAAACTCCTCGAATATAGGCGCGATATACGATGACTTCGGAGAATACTGCCTCGCAGTTTCGCCAGTCCTTCGAGCCGTCGCGAAACCGCTTGGCATAGGACTTTGCGTGTTGCTCATTGTAAGCATGGATGTCATTCAGGTCTTCCAGCAAAGTCAGGTAGTTCCTATACCGGTTGAGGCAGCCCGCTTCTCGCGCTGCGTAATAGTCCTCCCTGTGCTTCTTGAAGTAGTCGCACTTCAAGAGATCGGGTAGCGCAAACTGTTCCTCGTGATCGGTCACAATGTCTGAAGTAATGAAGTCGGTCACATTCTTCTCCTGTCAGAAGCCGTTGGTCAGGAGCGGAATTGATCGTGGGGTTCCAGCATCGAGCACTAAGTGCGACAAATATCCAGCCGCCAATCCATTCGCAAATCCTGCTAAAGCTCGCCAAAACAATTCACAGGTGACGAGCCAGAGTTGCGCAAGGATGCTGCTCGGTGCAGGAACAAACAAATTCGGTTCCATTAAGTCAGGGACCATCTGTAGCGTTCTGCGTTCCTCTGCCTTACGCTCAGCCTGCTGGCGGCAATAGGTCTCGGCCTGCCCGAGGAGATCGCCCAAAGACAAGATCGCCACGCCAGCGGTACAACTGTGAGCGGGGCCACGGTGCCATGAGGAAATGCCGGGTTCTAAAACGTCCGCGACGAGAGCACCAACTTCTCCGCCAAACGCACCACCCGCAACCTCGGCAGCGCATTGCAGGACGCCTTGGTCTTTTGCTCGGTGGGCAGCGTAAACAGCACCGCTGATTCGTCCAGCCCTCCGGTGAGTTCTGCGATTCGCCATCGAAAGCCTCCCAATCGCATCAGAGTAGCACAGGTTTATGGCGAAGACAAAGCGAATACGATCGCTCCAGCGCACGCCTCAATGGACGAAAGTCAAAATAGGAAGCGCTCGTACAATACAACAAGGGCAACGTGCAATCTATCACCAAACTTCGGTTCGACGCTCTTGCTGGGTACACACGCAGACCCGTGGTAGCGTTGTTCGATTTCCACGAGATTGAGTGGTATTCCGAAGCGGAAGAGCGGCTTCTTGCTGTTCTTGCCCGAGAACCTGAAGACAACGATTTTGGAGCCTCAATTCTCGCTCGGGATCGTAAGGGACGTTTCAGAGCGGTTCACAATGTTGCATTCAACGACTCGCTGGAAGAGACACGCCGACAGCTAGCAGCTGATATGCGAGATTGGGCCGGAAGACCTGACGCCGAGTACGAGCAAGGTGACGAGCGAGGCCGACCGCTGAATTTCTTTGAGCCTGTCATCGAGCGGCAACGATTCAATCCCTCATTCGCGGTGATTCGAGAAGGTGAAGGGTATTCACCGGCACGAGAACTGATGTCGGCGATGATGTATTACTACGAAGATCCAGACGGGAACTTTGTTGAACAGTTTCAGAGCACTGGCTTTGACGCTCGCCTTTGGGAGTTGTACCTTTTCGCCGCGCTTACCGAACTCGGCTACACGTTCGATCGGGCACACGCTGCACCGGACTTCCTTTGCGCTGGAATTCTTGGGCATTTTTTTGTTGAGGCCGTCACGGTAAACCCAACGATGGCAAATGGTCTGAGCACGGAGGCTGGTCCACCCGAGGACGAAGAAGGTCGCCGTCGTTACTTGGCCGAGTACATGCCCATCAAATTTGGCAGTGCTCTCTATTCAAAGTTGCAGAAGCGATATTGGGAACAAGCCCACGTAGCCAACAAACCGATACTCTTCGCAATTCAGGATTTTCACTTTCCCCGCTCGATGACTTGGAGCGAGCCGTCGTTGGCTCCATATCTCTACGCTCGCCAATACTCCGCTCTCTACGATGAAGCGGGAGCACTGATTATCTCCGCGCACACTGTTTTGGAGCATCGCTGGGGAGACAAAGTCATCCCATCGGGATTTTTCAATCAGCCAGGTGCCGAAAATATCAGCGCTGTTATTACCAACGCACAGGGAACCATTACGAAGTTCAATCGCATGGGTTTCAAAGCAGAATTCGGATCGAGGTCTGTTCGGATGATACGAAAGGGAACTCGCTACGTGCATGATCAGAACGCAGCACGACCGCAGCCATTCGTTCACATGGTGCACGACCCGGAGTATTCGGAAAATTGGGTTGAGGGCATGAACGTCTACCACAATCCAACCGCGTCGATTCCTCTGCCATGGCAGATGCTACCGGGTGCGGCGCATCACTTCCTGCAGGAGGACGGACAAATAAACAGCCTGATTCCTGATTTCCACCCATACGGGACGGAGACTGCCATTTTTGTTGAAGACTGATTCCGCCGGATAACTCACAATCCTGCGCGACCTACTCCTTGAACTTCAATGAGTGAAGTCGGAGGGCCCGCAGCAAATCCGGATTGTCGAATCGGATCGACTCGGAATCTTTTGGGCTAATTTGAAAAGGCTCGAATAGGGCCCAGTTTTCAACGTCGTGTCCATACTTCGAGCGGTAGTAGATTCCCGCGAAGCCGTCGTTGAAGACGATGCGTGATGCTAACTGCGTCACGTTTCGCGGAGCCGTCTGCTGCAACACTGATGCGTCCAAATCATCGAAGCCAAATTTCACCAGATCAACTGCCAGCAAGTTCCGCAGTCGCCCAATCCACTCGCTGCTGCAAATGTCGGCATACTCTCCCCCAGCAGTCGCAACACCCATGACTCGCTTCTCGCCCCACTCCAACGGTACTTCTCCCAGTGGACAGTAGTCATCCTCTCCCTCAATCTCAGCCAATTCAGCCAGGAGTTTGGGATCAACACGGAATCGGCCTAGCGTTTCGAGAAAGCAACCAAGTTTTTGCGAGGATGCATACAGAACACGGTACATTCCTTCAGGATCGTCAAAGCGATTGCCGAAGGTTCCGTCCGGTCCCGCTGAGGCCCAATCGGGAACAGACCAGGGATCAGGCTTCCTCCCCAATCGATAAATTACGCCGGGGACTTTCAAGAATGACTATCCTCCGGCTAAGAATGCGCGCGCCGCGCCTAGAATCTCCGGACCCACGGCCTCTACATTCTCCTCTCGCAAGAGCCGAACCGGCACGCGATCGTTCAACTCTGGATTCAGACCCGTAAACCAGGCCTGAACCACGCGTGGCCCTTCGTGATCGCTAATCATCTTCGCCAACCGGTAAGCGAGCCGCAATCGTTCTTCAACTCCCTTGTATGGCTCTGAGCCAGCAATCCAACGCTCTACGGCTCTTGCATCTTTGACCGAAGCGATGTAAGCCGTCAGTTTCTTTCCTAGGATTCCCGTCAGCTCCGTGACCAGTTTGGAAAACTCCAGAGTTGTCGCTTCCCGGTACGCCAACAAATCCGGTCGTGGCGGGGTCAATACTGCCATGTTTGAGATCTCCCTAACCTCACTGCGAGTGTATCATAATGACGCTTAAATGACTATGTAATTACTATCAAATAGCAAGACAAGGTCGATTCGCGGTAAATCATTGAAAATAAGCACAAAACCCTCACCGTGAGGTGCCTAAACAAGGGTGCGTCCAGCTTCCGCTTACGTGGTTTGCATAGTCAGGAAGCTATCGACTCCGCTACGTTGGGGAAGAATGGCGCTCTCCCTCCGGATCCCTTGCCTCGAACCTCGTGAGTCTACGCATTAACGAAAAGCGACAGCGGCGTTATGAATCAAACAGCGGCTCTGTTTCGAATATCGTCGAGTATCCCAACCAACTGGAATACTTGTTCTGAACCAAACACTCCTTCCACTCCCTTGGGACTGAAATCAGTGAATGGTGACTCATATAACTGAGCAGCACGCATCCAGCCGCTCTGTGTCAGGTAATCGATCACCAGATTGACGAACTGAATCTGATTTGCGGTTAGAGTCTGCCCGGCAAGGAAACCATCGAAGGCTCGTTTTGCAGCTTCGCGATCTAAACCAATCATCTCGCGCACAAACAACCCTAACCCGCTACCCGAACGGACTTTGCTCAACTCGTGCGGTGTTCCCGCTCCCGCTTCGACCAGAATTTTCTCCAATGCTTCGAGATCGGGCTTACTCAGCGGCTCATTCCAACGCAGCTTGTGAATCACGGGGTCGTTCTCATGCGCCCTGAGGAATTGCTGCGTCTTGTCGCGGAAGCGCTCTACGTCATGCCCGGTGCCGAATCCTGGCAAATCGATTTCCCTTTCCTCGCCAATCAAGTCCGCAAAGTCCGTGTAAATGTTCTGCCGCTTCGTCTTCTCGATAAACTTCACAAGACTCCGCAGCCGCTTGCGAACATCTTCCAGCATTGAGGCCGTAATGTCCTGCCAAAACTCATCAGTCTGCACCTCGATAATCAGTTCCAGCTCTGCCCGCACCATCGGGATGCTGGCCTTTTCCTCCAGCGCGCCCGCGATCTGGCGAACATCCTCACTCCATCGCGTAAACGATCGTTCGTGCCGCAATAGGCCAAGCTGTAGGCGCAACATCAGCAAGTCGAATTGCTTCGCCTCTAGATCTTCGTCCACCAGTTCCGACGGCAACCCAGCTACGTCGCCTACCAGTTCATTCCTCTCATCAACGCCAAGGGTTTCCCATGCTGTGGCGTCCGCGTATTTTTCCACTAGTCTTCGTTTCGGACGGACGATGAAGTTGTTCACGTTCATCTGCGCAACCTCCTGGCGCAGACGCTCCGCGACTTCGCCACGCAAACTACCCGTAGCTACTGCCACGTCGTGCTTGTCCAGTTCCGCAATCAGTTCCACGCGCCCGGCAAAGAGCTTCTTGCTCAGGGACTCGTTCGTTGCCCCCGATGTCGTCCCCAAGTTCTGGCTGAAAAACTCTAGATTCTGGCAGTAGTCGAAAATCCAGAACTCCCGTTTGTGCCGCTCCGGACCGAACAGGTCTGGCCGAAGCCGTGTCCCGCGACCCACCATCTGCCAGAACTTCGTCCTCGACCGCACCATTTTGAAGAAAACGAGATTCACGATTTCTGGAATGTCGATGCCAGTGTCCAGCATGTCCACGGAGATAGCGATATGCGGGGCGCGTGCCGGGTTGGAAAAGTCGTCAATCAACGACTGCGCGTACTCGACCTGAAAATCAATCACTCGCGCGAACACCCCTTTTTGATGTGGATAATTCTTGTCGAAGCGGTCGGCGATGAACTGTGCGTGGGCGTGGTTCTTGGCGAAGATGATTGTCTTACCCAATCGGTCTCCGTTGGCAACTTTTTCGCCTGACCTCATCAGTTGCTCCAAGACCTTGTCCACGGTGTCTTCGTTGAACAGCCATCGGTTCAGCGCTTCCGGCTCTACGGTTCTCGGGATAGCGCCGTCTTCGTCCCACTCAATCGCATCCCAGCGCTCTTTTTCCTCGTCGCTGAGTTGGTCGTAATTCATACCCTCCCGCTGGAATCTCAGCGGCACTGAGACCGCTCGCGGCGGGACGAGAAACTTGTCCCGCACCGCTTCCTCCAAGCCATAAGCGTCCGTCGGAACACCGTCTTCCAACTCGAAAAGACTGTATGTGTTGTGATCCACTTCGTCTGTGGGAGTTGCCGTCAGTCCGACCAGAAAGGAATCGAAGTATTCGAAGATGGCGCGGTACTTCTGATACACAGAGCGATGGGCTTCGTCGATAACAACCAGATCGAAGTGCCCTGGCCCAAACTTCCGCCTGCCGTCTTTGGTTTCGTCAATCAGTCGCAGCATCGTCGGATAAGTGGAAACCACCACTCTCGCTTCCGCGATTTGGTCAGGATTCTCCATCGCGTTCACGGCGGATGCCGCGGGCAAGAAGCGCGTAAAGACGCGCGTCGTCTGTTTCACCAGGGCGACTCGGTCGGCCAGAAACAGGACACGCTTTACCCAATTGCAGCGCATCATTAGATCGCACAACGCAACCACAGTGCGGGTCTTGCCCGCGCCCGTTGCCATCACGACTAGAGCCTTGCGGTCGTGGTCTTTCTCAAAGGCTTCTCCGATGCGCCGGATTGCCCGCTCTTGATAGAAGCGCTCCACGATGCCCTTATTGATTTCGGTCGCGCCCAGTGACGTTCGCGTGGTTCGCCGCTGTATCAGCCGCTCTAGCTCGTCTTTCGCATAAAAACCTTGCACCGAACGCGGAGGATAATTCTGGTCGTCCCAAATCCAATGCTCGTATCCGTTGCTGTAGAAAATGATGGGGCGCTGGCCGAACTGATTCTCTAGACAATCGGCATAGAGCTTCGCCTGTTGCTGGCCCACGCGGGCATCGCGCTTGGTGCGCTTCGCCTCGACCAGTCCAAGAGGCCTGCCATCATCGCCCCAGAGAACGTAGTCAACGAAGCCCTCGCCCTTCTCGTTGGGCATTCCGGTAACCGGGTACTCGCGGTCCTGCTTCTTGTCTAGCGGCCATCCGGCTTCCTTGAGTAGCAAGTCGATGAAGTAGTCTCTGGTTTCGGCCTCGGAGTAGTTGTGGGTGTCCGGTGTCTCCGCGTTCTGTTTCTTGATGGTGGCGATTTCGGCTCGCAGACATTCCAGTTCGGCGTCGAGAGCGGCCTTACCCGTCAGCAGTTCGTTCAGTTTGGTGTCTTTTTCCGCGAGCTGCGATTCAAGTTGCTGAAGCTGGGCCAGCGTCTGCGGCGGAACTGGCGATGTCCTGGGCAGCAGCAGCGGGTCAAACGTCAAGCCATCCGCTGGCTTGCCCGCCTTGCCATAAGTGCGTGCCAGCCAAAAGCAGATATGAAACAGCTCGCGCACTGCCGTCATCGAGTCCAGTTGCTGCAAGGGCCTGTGGCTGTGCGCGGCGAGATTGCCCAAATCCTTGATCAGCTTTGCCTTGATGAAGATTTTCTGCCCCACTGCGGCTTTGAAGGTCGGCTCGTAGATGAGCGCGCTGAGATTGTCCTGATAGGGCAGCTTGAGCGCCGAGTCGCTTTTGTAGAGCCACGCCACAGCTAGCTCCAGCGTCCGTCGAGCGTAGAAACATGCGGTACGCGGGTCCGGTACGACCAGCGCCTCAGCCTTCTCCCCTTCGGCAAAGAGCTGGGGCCATTCAGTCTGTAGGAAGCTGAAGTTACTCATTTCTCTTCGAGACATTACAGCTCTCCTCGGAAGGCGCGGTGTTGGAGGACGGCGAAGAGTGCGTCTAACTGGGTCAGCGATGCGCGATGCGCGGCTTTCACTTTCTCAAGGGCAGCGATACGGCGAGAGAAGTCACGTTGTTCACTCAACGACGGCAACGGAATTAGGAAACTCTGGATCTGATCCAAATGGAGATCTGGGACGCCGATTCCTTTGATTCGGTTATCAGCTTGGCGTTTTATCGCGGATGTCCCGAGCGCCGAGAGCAAGAACGTCGGATCGACTAGTTCCTTCTTGGGCTTTATCAAACACACACTCACGTATATGGAAAAGTCGCGGTCAGTATCTACTAGCGCTGGCCTCCCATATGTTGCTCCCACTTTGGTGTAGAGAATGTCGTTCTTCTCCGGCTTACATCGCTTTGTGAATTTGTTATGGTCATCCTGACTGACAAATTTGCAATCGTCAAAACTTAGAACTCCCGTTGTGATGTCCTTCACCGAAATAAAGGGAAGACCAGATTCCGTGTAGTTGGGTTTTTGGTGAACGCCATCCGTAATTCTAGTTGCCACGTCCGAGAGCTTAACGACGGTCATCCCCTTCGGATTCGTAGTCGGGTCGCCGAAGAGGTTGAAAAAGATGGATTCGGTCACCGTGTCGAGATTGGCGAGGGCTGCGCGGCGCTTGGCCCGCAACGCCTCTGCCCGATCCAGCACCTCCGCAATCCGCCGCTGCTCGGACACGGGGGGAATCGGAAGTTGCGACTCGAAGATGA
>Ga0207153_1227_pt1 | contig 10596 bp, 10 predicted proteins | sample Alteio_BWMinHeat_27_FD_153580 | JGI IMG/M metagenome (GOLD analysis project Ga0207153, IMG submission 153580) | Enriched cells from forest soil in Barre Woods Harvard Forest LTER site, Petersham, Massachusetts, United States -... | ecosystem: Environmental > Terrestrial > Soil > Temperate forest >...
CACCAAGGCGATTCCGGCTAACGCCAGACCTACTGCAGCGACCCGTTGCAGTGTGGGCTTTTGTATTCCCCGCGCCACCGTGTAGAGCAGAACCCAAACCGGTGCGGTGTATTGCAGAATGATGGCCGTGGCAACGTTGGTCCGCTGGATCGCCAGGTAGTATAGATAGTTCGACGCGGCGACCCCGAAGATCCCTAGCACGAACATCCGCCGGACGTCGGCCATCGGTAGTTGCAACCGGTGCGGCCCGCGAACCGTCAGCAACGCAACCAACAACACCAGCAAAGAAAAAGTGGTGCGGCTCTGCGACAGAATCAGGGGATCAATCGGCCGGAGCGACTCTCCGTGTGGCAGCAACCGCCCGGTGAACGCCGCCCGGCCCAGAGTAGCCGCCACACCCCACAGAAATGCCGCGCTGGCAATGTAGAAATATCCCCGCAGAGGATGGGCGCGAGTGGGCAAGTCAGTAGGTTATCGTATCCAAGCGCCGGTGAATTCTACTGATCGACATACTCAATCCGATAACTGATCTTCGCGGTCTTGTTCAACATCGCTGCCACCGAGCAATACTTCTCTTCAGATAATCGGACCGCGTCCTCGACCGCTTTGTGCGAGACGTTGCCGCCGATTCGATAGATCAGCTTGATCTCCGTATATACCATCGGCGAAGTAGCAGCCCGCTCTGCTTCCGCCTCTACTTGAATGCTGGTAAACGGTTCGCGTTTTTTCGTCAGAATGCTGACCACGTCATAGCCGGTGCATCCACATAAGCCAATCAGCACCAGTTCCATCGGGCTGTTGCCGGCTTTCTTGTCACCATCGACGACGATGGTGTGGCCGCTGGTGGCAGCTCCCTCAAACTCCTGATTCTGTTTCCAAATGGCTTGGGCTTCAGTCATCGATTCTCACCTGCGATTGTCAGTCATGGGCTCGGGATGGATCAGCACTCGGAACAGCTCCGGAGCTTCCTGCTTGAAGCGAATCTCCAGTTCGGTCTGGACCTCATGCACGCGTGAAAGCGGCAGATGGTCAGAAAACGTGCAGTGGCACGATACATACATGCGCCCGCGCACCCGCTTGACTTCGACTTCATGAACGTCCAACACTTCAGGAAATTCCTGCACAATCTTTTTCAGCTTCTTCTCCAGCGCAGCATCGCGCACAATTTCATCGCCGGCCTCAATGGTGGCGGGCTCGCTTTCTATGTGAGTAAGTATGGAAGAAATTTCCGGCACGTCGCTGCGAATCTCGGATTCCAGCCGGCTGACCTGGTCATGAGCGTCTTTTAAACTCAGCTCCTCATCAAGCTCGAGGTGCTGTTCCACGTGCAAACGTCCATGCAGGTCCTGAACGCTGACGTCGTGGACATTCAGATTGTGGCGGGTTGCGACAGCCCGAACCCGGTCGAAAATATTTTCCTTACGGTCAGCGCGGGGAATGGGGTGCACCACCACGTCGGCGTCCGGCAGAACTTCGCGCACTGCTGCCGTGACTGCATCCGCCACCTGCTCCGAGCGCTGGAAAGTCACGTTCCGTGCCAGGCTTACAGAGAGGTCGGCAAAATAGCGATTGCCGGCACGCCGAATTCGTACCCGGTCCACTTCCAACAGGCCGTCCACTCCCCGAAGGGCCGCCAGAATCTTGTTGCGCACATCGGAGGGAGCGGCGTCGAGCAAGGCATCAATCGTCTTCCGCGCCAGCCTGGAGCTCACGTACACCACCACTCCGGCGACAAATAGAGCCGCCACGGGGTCGGCGGCCTGCAACCACACAACGCCATACATCCGGCCCAGTTGCACGACCAGCAGTCCTAAAACCACCATGCCGCTCGACCAGATGTCGGTCGAAAAGTGGAGCGCATCCGCTTCCAGCGCCTGGCTGTCATACTTGGCGGCAATTCGCCCCAGCGCCCGCGATCGCCAGAAATCAATGGCCATGGAGATAAAAAGGACCACAAAAGCTGCCAGACTCGGCTCGATTTCGACTCGGTGAAAAAAAAGCCGCTTGACGGCTTCGTAGACGATCCAAACGCAGGTAAGAAGCAGCAGTCCGGTCTCGATGAAAGCAGAGAAATTCTCTACCTTGCCGTGACCATACTGGTGATCAGCGTCGGCAGGCTTGTCCGAGACTCGCACCGAGAGCAGCGTAACGATCGCAGCCACCAAGTCGAGACCGGAGTGAGCGGCTTCCGACAGAATGCCGAGGCTGCCGGTGGCGATCCCGACCACGATTTTGAGCGTGGTAATGGCAATCGCAGCCAGCACCGAGTTTCCGGCGACGGCCCGCTTCTCTGCCCGCATCGAGTCGGGACTGTAGCCAGCCAGCGATCCTGCCATGAGGGCATTATCGCTGCTCTGGTCCTTGCCGCCAAGCCGGTACTCGTTTAAATTCCGGGAAATGCCAACTCAGCGCCAACTTTGTGCTAGGATTTTTATTCGTACTTTGATCGTTTCTGGAGGAATCCCTAAAATGTCCAAATACCTCTTACCTTGTCTGCTGCTCGGGGCTCTCGCATGGGGCCAGGCAGCCAGCACGAAACCTGCGCCCAATCAGAACTCTGGTGCGGCCACCAGCCCTGCGCCGCAGGCAGCAGGTCAGCAGAGCCCCGCGGCTGCGAATCCAGCACCGGAACCGCCTAAGGTGGCTCTCGATGCGGCCGTGATTACAATCACCGGAATGTGCGACCACCCATCGGCCAACAAGTCCGCGGATGCAACCTGCAAAACCGTGATTACGCGGGCTGAGTTTGAAAAGGTAATCGATGCTGTACAACCTTCGATGCCGCCGCGTTCCCGCCGCTCGTTCGCCGACCGCTACGCCCGTACCTTAGTCATGGCGCACAAGGCGGAGGAAATGGGTCTGGACAAGTCGGCGAATTACGATGAGCGCATGAGGCTGGCGCGCATCCAGGTCTTGTCGCAGGAACTGGGCAGGGCCCTTCAGGAAAAGGCAGCGCAGATTTCTGACAAGGATATCGAGGATTACTATCGCGCCAACCAGCCCAAGTTCGAACAGGCGGAACTGGAGAGAGTCTACATCCCGAAAGCCGAGCAGCCGATGAGCTTCGAAACCGACAAGAAAGCCGGTGAGACCGCAGACGAGGAAGACCGGGAACGCGACAAGCGAGACAAAGCGCAGACCGAACAAGCCATGAAAGACGAGGCGGACAAGCTGCGAGCTCGAGCGGCGGGGGGAGAGGACTTCGCCAAGTTGCAAACCGAGGCCTTTACCGCGGCAGGCATCAAAGCCGGCACCCCGAACGTCGACATGGGAAAAACTCGCCGTGTTACTTTGCCTGCCACTCAAGTGTCTGTGATGGACATGAAGCCGGGCGAAATTTCCGGTGTTATCGCCGATCAGAACGGCTACTTCATTTACAAGCTCAAATCCAAAAGCGTTATGACGCTTGACCAGGCCCGCGATGAAATCAAGGGGACCCTCCGTTCGCAGCGCCTGCAGGACGAGAACTCGGCAGTACAGCAATCGGCCACGCCGGCTTTGGACGAGACTTATTTCGGACCGGAAATGCAGCGCGGCCCCATGCCCGGGATGCCGATGCCACCCCAACCGGCCAAACCAACTCCGCCCGGACCGAAATAATGGACAGTCCGAAGCCAGCCGTGGTGGTCACGGGGGTTTCCGGCAATCTGGGATCGCGGCTGTTGCCGCTGTTGGCGGATTATCAGGTCATTGGAGTTGACCTGAATCCGCCCGCGGCCATGCCGGCGATTTCCTTTGAACGCATCGATCTGGCCCTTGAGGAATCCTGTCGCGAACTTTTTCTGCTGCTGAAGAAACACCGGCCGTTTGCCGTAGTGCATTTAGCTTTTGTAATCGACCCGCTGCGCACCGGCGTGCTTGACCTCGACCGCATGTGGCAGATCAACGTCGCCGGCACTGCGCGGGTGATGGAAGCCATCACCGAGGCCAATCGCACCGAACCGATCGTTAAGAAGTTTATTTTCCCCGGCAGTGTGTCCGCTTACGGTTCCGATTTGCCGGCACCCGCGACCGAAGACTCTCCCCTCGGCGCTCATACTCTTCCCTACGCTATCCACAAGATGGAATCGGATCGCGTGGTGCAACAGCGGGCACCGGCGTTGCGGGGCTGCAGCGTTTACTTGCTCCGTCCCCACATTTTCTCCGGGGCCAGCATGGAGAACTATTTGATCGGCGCCTTTCGCGGCACTCCCAACGGCAGCGGAAAGAGGGCAGCCGAGATGCGAGCCCAGGGCAAGCGCCTGCCCTGCATGCTTCCGTACGGAAAGAAATACCTCGAAAACAAGATTCAGTTTGTCCATGTGGACGACATGGCACGATTGCTGGCCTATATCGTCCACAAGACCGAGCCGGAAGCCCAGCGCCTGACTGTTGTCAACGTCGCCGGACGCGGCGAATCACTCACCTTCGCCCAATGCATCGAAATCGCCCAGGCCAAACTAGTTCGCGTGCCCGGAAGATGGGCTTTTCTCCAGGTCCTGCGATTCATGTGGAAGTTTGGCATCTCTGCGATTCCGCCAGAAGCCATGCCTTATATGACCGGCGAATACATCATGAATACCGAGCGGCTGCGACGCTTCCTCGGCGACGACTATGAAAACGTGATTCGCTACACCATCCGCGACGCATTCGCCGATTCTTTTTCAACCGCCGCGCCGTCTTAAGCAGACGCCACTTTTCGCTCAGTAGCACGGCGGCCTTGCCAGCAGTCCCGAGGGCGCTCGGCGATAAACTAATTATCGCCAGCTTGGAATAAATACAAAGATTTCTCGTTTACTCTATAGAGGTGCACGACGGGCGATCGACGGCTGCAATGTTCGAGGAGCTGGCAATGCCGCTTTTCGATCAGCTCTACAATTTTGCCTGCTGGTTGACCCAGGATCGCACCGAAGCCGAGGACCTGGTGCAGGAGACCTATGCCAAAGCATTGCGGGGATTCTCCTCGTTTCAATCGGGCACAAACTTTCGCGCCTGGATCTACCGCATTTTGCGCAACACCTTTCTGACGTCACGTACGGGGCTGAAGGCGAGTGCCATGGTGTCGCTTGATGCGGAAGATGCCGACGAACTCCCGGCCGGCCCGGAAACGCCGGAGACGGTTTTCATCTCCAATTCTGAGCAGCAGATGGTCCAGGAGGCACTTGAGGCGCTGCCGGTTCACTTCCGCGAAATCCTGCTGCTTTCGGAGACCGAGGAGATGTCATACCAGGAGATTTCCGAGACCCTCTCCATCCCGATCGGAACCGTGATGTCACGCCTCTCCCGCGCCCGCAAGGCGCTGCGTAAGACTCTGCAACAGAAGTTGGTGAAGGTCTGACATGGACAAATGGACTGGACAAATCGAAGCCTACGTGGACGGCGAACTCTCCGCGGCGGAGATGCGCGATATGGATGCTCATCTCCGAACTTGTCCCGCGTGCACTGCCGATGCGCTCAAGCAGGTCCAGTTCAAGCGGGCGATACAATCTGCGGGCCGCCGCTACACTCCCCGCGCTGATTTCCGTCAGAAAGTACGCCAGAGCATTTCAGCCCGTCCGCGCCGTTCAGCAGTGTGGATCTGGCTTCCTGCGACTGCCGTACTTCTGCTGCTTGTCGCTGGCGTGGTCACCTCGCATATCAAAGACCAGCGCCTTGCCCTGCAGAATACCTACAGCGAACTAGCCGACCTTCACGTAACCGCGCTCGCCAGCCCCAACCCAGTTGACGTGGTGTCTTCGGATCGCCATACCGTGAAGCCCTGGTTCGAGGGTAAGATTCCGTTCGCGTTCAATCTCCCGGAATTGCAGAATCCGGAGATCACTTTGGTCGGCGGTCGAATTGCATATCTTGGTCAGGCCCCCGGGGCGGAGCTGATCTACCGCATTCGCAAACACCAGATCTCAGTTTTCATCTTCCAGGAGCGCGCACTGGGCCATCTGCGCCAATCTGACTCCGCAATGCAACGGCAGCAGGAAACCTTTAACTTCCTCAGCTGGAGCCAGAATGGATTGTCCTACTTTGTGATGGGCGACATGTCCGGTGGCGACCTGTCGAAGATGGCTGACCTGTTCCGAAATACCGGCTGATTGTAGCGCTTATTTTCTCCCCCAGTACAGCCCGGCGATGCCGAACGTGTATGGCGTCCATGACACTTCGCGGAACCCCGCCGCCCGCATGCGCTCCAGCATTTCCTCCGGCTCCGGAAACCGCTCCACTGACGAAGGCAGATATGCATAGGGCCCACGCACCCCGGAAATCATCGTCCCAACCACCGGAAGAACTCGCTTGAAGTACACTCTATAAAATCTCCCGACTATCCCGCGGGGCTCTGCGAAATCCAGAATGCCGCACTCCCCCCCCGGCCGCAGCACGCGCGTAATTTCCCGCAAACCGGCATCGTAATCGGCCAGATTGCGGAAGCCGAATGCGGTGGTGACCAGGTCGAATTGTGCAGGGGGAAAGGGCAGACTCAAAGCGTCAGCTTCGATCCACCGCAACGCTGTCCCCGTCGACTTTACATAGGCGCGCTGCAACATGGCGTGGGAGAAATCTGCCCCCAGAATTCGTCCTGAAGACTTCCCTGCCTGCCTTAACAATGCGAACGTCATATCGCCGGTGCCGCAACACAAGTCGAGCACCTCAGCTTCCGGCCGCGACAGGACCGCCGCAAAGCGCCGCGCCGTTTTCCGCCACCACATCCGGTCCACGTTGAACGAAAGCAGATGATTGAGCAGGTCATAACGCGGAGCAATCGAGGTGAACATCTCACGGACCGCGCGTGCGGCACCTTGCGGATCGCCCGTACCCTCGGGGGCCGCTCCCATCACCGTCGTGTGATCTGATCTATTCAATCGATTGCAAACCCGTGTTCAGGTTCTTCCCGGTGTCCGTCTATGCTCTCGGTGGTTAACTTTAGTTGGAGAGTCCGGCAATCTCATTCACTGCCTCCAGTACGAGGTTCCCCGGCACATCGCTCCCGATCTCAACTTTCCCAACCTCCCGCGGCAGAACAAAATGCACCACGCCGCCGCGCGTCTTTTTGTCTCCCTGGATCGCTTGCAGAATCTCCCGGCCCCGAACCTCCACCCGTGGCAGTGGGCCTAAACTGAGGACTGCTTCCGTGATCCGGCGTGCTGTTAGCTCATTGCACCGGTTCATCGCCCGCGAAATATGCGTAGCCGCGATCATGCCCCACGCGACTGCTTCCCCATGCAAGAACCGGCGGTATCCGGACGTCGCCTCGAGGGCGTGACCGACGGTATGGCCAAAATTCAGCATGCGTCGCAGCCCACCCTCGCGTTCATCAGCCGCAACAATCTCGGCCTTCAGCTTGACCGCTTCTGCAATGAACCACTCCAACCCCGCCGCATCCTTCCGCAATTGCCGAACTTCCAATTTTTCCAGACGGCTGAACAGTTCCGGTCGTCCTATGACTCCGCATTTCAGCACCTCGTAGAGACCGGCCCGGAATTCCCGCTCCGGCAGTGTCGAAAGTATTTCCGGATCAATCAACACCGCTCGCGGCTGATGAAACGTACCCAGCAGGTTCTTCCCTGCCCGCAAATTGACTCCCGTCTTTCCACCGATCGACGCATCGACCTGCGCCAGCATTGTTGTGGGGATTTGCACCACGTCCACGCCGCGCATGTACAACGAGGCCAGCAGGCCGGCCACATCCCCGACTACGCCCCCACCGAAAGCCACCACTACGGCATCGCGATCCGCGCCCAGGCGAACCAACTTCTCTGCCAACTGTTCGACCGTAGCCAGTTTCTTGCTCCGCTCCCCGTCCGGCATCTCGACCCAATGCGCCTTATAACCTGCGCCGACCAATGACGTCGTCAAGGCCTTTCCCCACCGACGCCGTACCGGCGCCACCGTGACAACAAACAACTGGTCGCGTGCGCCCAACACATCCCGCAGACGCGCTCCGACCCGTCCCACTAATCCGGCTTCAATTACCGCTTCGTACGGACGGGGCGACACCGAAATGGTCATGCGAGGCATGAAACGTCATCATAACTTACCATTTGGCGCATCCGCCGTGCGGTAGGTGATACCATTTTTGTGTATGCCGCCCGCGTCCTCCCAGACCGATTTTCTAGTAGTCGGCGCTGGGGTTGCGGGCCTGCGTGCCGCTATCGAGTTGGCCGCCGTCGGCTCGGTGACGGTGCTGGCCAAGCGCGAGGTCGCCGATTCCAATACCCAATGGGCACAAGGCGGAATCGCCGCCGCGCTAAGCGACGAAGATGAAATCAGCCTGCATCTACAGGATACGCTACAGGCCGGTGACGGTCTCTGTAATCCCGGTGCGGCTAAAATCCTGGTCGAGGATGCGCCCGAGCGAATCGAGGAATTGATTCAATGGGGAACAGAATTTGACCGCCAGGGTACCAGGCTGACCTTCGGACGCGAAGGCGCGCACAGCCGCAACCGCATTCTGCATGCGCACGGTGACTCCACCGGACGCGAAATTCTTCGCGCCCTCTACGCCAAGGCCCAGACACTGAAGAACATTTCTGTTATGGAATTCGAGTTTTCCACCGATCTTCTTGTCGAAGACGGACGCACATGCGGCATTCAGCTCATTACCGAAAAAGGGCAACCACAGCAGATGAGCGCCTCCGCCGTGCTGCTTGCGACCGGCGGATTGGGACAGCTTTATCGCAACACCACCAATCCCGGCGTGGCCACCGGCGACGGCGTCGCCATGGCGTTCCGCGCCGGCGCTGAAGTCAGCGACATGGAATTCATCCAATTCCATCCGACCGCCTTGTATTTAGAGAAAGCCCCGAGGTTCTTGTTGTCCGAGGCCTTGCGCGGAGAAGGCGCTTACCTGCGGAATCTCGAAATGGATCGCTTCATGCCTAAATACCACCCCATGGCCGAGCTGGCACCCCGCGACGTGGTGGCTCGCGCCATCGTTCACGAACTTGAAGTCAGTCGCGTCAAAGATCCTGTCGTCTATCTCGACCTCACGCATCTCGATGCCGGCCATATCAAAACCCGGTTCCCGCGGATTTACGCGACCTGCCTCCAGTACAACATTGACATCACCACGGAGTTGATTCCCACCCGTCCCGCCGCGCACTATTCGATGGGCGGCATTCGCTCTGATCTCGACGGCCGCAGCAGTCTACCCGGCTTGTACGTCGCTGGAGAGGCCGCCGCCACCGGCGTGCACGGCGCCAACCGGCTCGCAAGCAATTCCCTGCTCGAAGGATTAGTTTTCGGCGCCCGTGCGGGCCAAGCAATGCGGAAAGAATTGGGCAAGGCACCTGCGACAATTCGCCCTCCACGACCCCTCGCTTCAAACGGTCCTATGGACGCGCCCATCGAGCGGGTCATGGGTGAAATTCAAGATTTGATGTGGCGGGATGTAGGAATTGTTCGAACCGGAGTTTCCTTGGAACGCGCTCTTGACCAACTCACTCAGATTTCTTCGCGTGTAGCCCATCCCCAAACACGACATGCCTTTGAGGCGCGCAACATCCATCTAGTCGGAACCCTGGTCGCCCGTGCCGCTTTAGCCCGCGAAGAAAGCCGCGGCGCTCACTACCGTTTAGATTTCCCGGCGCATAACGACGCCAAGTTTCTGAAGCACTCCATCATTAAGAACGACTCCATCCACTTTGAGTAGAGCTTTCCTTTGTGTCCCTCGTGGTTAGCGCTGGTCAACTGGAAATACCACCGAGCCTGCCATCGCAATGAACAACACTCCTGCCACCGCACCCAGCGCCCACACCGTCGGGATCTGGTAGTAATCCGACGCCAGCATCTTCCCGCCAATAAAAATAAGCACCACTGCCAGCCCATAGTGCAGGTAGTGAAAGGCATCCATCATCCCCGCCAAGACAAAGTACAGCGAACGCAGACCGAGGATGGCAAAGACGTTCGAGGTATAAACAACAAACGGCTTCAACGTGATGGCCAACACCGCGGGAATAGAATCGGTGGCAAAGAGCAGGTCGGTAACCTCGACCACCACCAGCACTAGCAACAAAGGTGTGGCACAGAGTTTCGGACGCCGCACCACAAACTTATCTCCCTGGAAGTCGTCGGTGACCGGGATCAGGCGGCGAAACAGGCGCACCAGCGGGTTCTTCTCAGGATCAATTCCTGTTTCCTTCTTCGCCAGCAGCCGGATACCGCTATACACCAGGAACGCCCCGAACACGAAAATGATCCAGTGAAACCTTCGGATCAGTCCGATGCCCAACACGATAAACACACCGCGCATCACGAGCGCGCCAATAATCCCCCAAAACAAGACTTTGTGCTGGTAGTCGGAAGGAACTCGAAAATAACGGAAGATGAGCAGGAAGATGAAGAGATTATCAACACTGAGCGAAAGCTCGATAATGTAGCCGGTGGTGAACTCTACTGCGGTTTCCCGCCCGCGCCAGAAATAAACCAGCACCGCAAAGGCAATCGCCAGCAGGATCCAGCTCACGCTCCAGCGCACAGCCTCACGAAACCTGACGGTGTGCCCCGGCCGGTGAAAGATCCACAAATCCACGGCCAACATCGTCAATACGAAAAGATTGAATAGAACCCAGAACAGAAGGTCGTTCACTCACTCCCTCCGGCGCACCGCCATCGAACTAGCGAAGCGAG